>ERZ1035037.308-NODE-308-length-16383-cov-32.850808_pt1 | contig 16383 bp, 36 predicted proteins | sample MGYA00520618_ERZ1035037 | MGnify/ENA primary metagenome ERZ1035037 (study PRJEB33766, sample SAMN09781741) | gut metagenome | biome: gut microbiome | host: Homo sapiens | place: Madagascar | study: EMG produced TPA metagenomics assembly of the PRJNA485056 data...
ACTTTCGAGGAAGAATATGGGGATAAATACGAAAATTAACTAAAAACCTATTGACAACTCCTTTCGCCTATGGTATACTAACCATAGTAAATGAAAGGGGTTGTTTTTAATGGAAATCATTCAAGCTTTAGTTCTTGGGGCAATCACTTTTTACGCAAGTTCTAATCTTGGACGCGAATTTGCTGAGTATCTGAATAAGAATAAGGAGGAAGAAAACAATGACTAAGAGAGACAATTACGAACCCCTTTGGAACGAGTTGCACAATCTTATTACAAATATCATTGCAGACAAGACAGAAGTATCTTTGAATACTATTCTTACCTACATGGATGTTGCAGAGGCTGACCTTAAGAAACGTCTGGCAAAAAATAATTATGACTCTTATGGTCTTTCCTATGTAATGGGACAGATTCGTTACGCTTCCGCTACGGATAAGGACAGTAATTTTACCTTTAGTGATTGGGTAAGTCTGTACGAAACCATTAAGAAAGCTAAGGACGAATTTGAAGCAACTCAGATTAAGTGGTCTGATGAACGTAGCAAGTGGATTTTCCGCAAGACTTCTGCAAAGCGTGGAGACATTCACACTGTTGTTCACAATCCGTATCTTAATCCTAAGATGCAGAGTATGCTGTGTTACATGGCTGACCACGACTTGTTTTAAGGTCAATTGCACAAAAAGAGCAATTACAAGAAAATTGCTCTTTTAAAGCAATTCGAATGAACAAAAACAAACTAAAATAAAAGGATGGTTTTATTTATGAATAAGACAAACGAATTTAAGGATTGCTACAAGTATTCTGACGTTTGTGCTCGTATCATTGGCGGGGGAGACCTTGATACCATTGATGAAATGGCTATTGCAGAAACTATCTATCGTTCTAATTTCACTATTCGTAAGGTTTACGATTTTGGAGAAATTGGAACTTGGATTGCTAATAGCTACAGTTCCGATGATTCTTCCCACTATTGCTTTAGCAAGGAAGCTCAAGAATGGCTTACTGCTAATGAGGATTGGTGGACTGGAAAGATGGAACGAGAAACAGAAAAGAAAGCCCCTTTTGATTCTCATAAGACAGCCCATACCAATTATTCTATCGACTATGTTATTGACTGCTTGAAAAAGTCTCCGCTTTACGCAACCGAAACAATTGATTATCTTTACCATCTTAAAGACGATGGCTATTCTCTTGTTTGTTGGAGTACAATTAATGGTTGGGTAGCTATTAATTATGATGTTGCGGAAGATAATGCTCATGCCGACATTACGCGCCTTAGCTATTATGACGCTTCTATCCTTGAAGAGTGCTATAATAAGGGGGAGCTTAATTAATGCCTAATAATCCAGTACAGCAAACAGATATTGCAAAGCAGTATGACTTTAACGGTGATTACGTCCGTGCTATTCTAATTGCCGTTCTTGAGGGCTATGATGACCGTATTCATTTCGGTGAGAAGCAAACTCCTGAGAAGATTCCTCGTATTCGTGCCTTCCTTGACGAACTCAATCGTTTCCGTTCTATTTTTGGTGCGGCTCTTTTTATCTGTAAAGATAATAAGGGTTGGGTGTTCCGTAAGCGTCTTGCCTATGATGCCTATGCTTATGAGGAACATCATCTAAGTGATAATGGAAACTCTCTTATGGACGATTTCAACACGGCTGAAATGACTGAACGAGTAAAGCAGTATGCTAATCTTAACAACAGTTTCTATCCACAGGAAACCGAAAATAAGCATTGATTATGACAAAGAAACATACTGAATGTGGGATTCCCCATGCTAAAGAACTCATCAAAAATAAAGCAAATCTAATTCCAGATAATCTTAAAAGAAAAATGGAATTGTTTGTCTTTTGGCTTGATGTGTGGTATAAAAACGACTCAATAGAATATTTTAGCCATGATGAAAAGGGCTACATTCTTCATGGCTTAAGCAGACCAATTCGAGGTCGTAAAATGGGATGTGACAGAGAAATGCCAGAAGAATACCATGAAGCTGCGGATTGGGTTTTGGACAATTTCGAGTATTATATATCAGATTAAACGAGGTAAAATAAATGTATCAGATTCGACAAGGAGTATTTGAAACCAATTCTTCCAGTACACATTCTATGTGCATCTGTACAGAAGAAGAATTTGCAAAATTTAAGTGTAACAAGGCTGTGTGGGACACGGATAATAATAAAATTACTCCCATCAACAAAATTACACGCGATTATGTTCAACGCGCTAAAGACTTTTACCAGAAAACACGAACCCTTTTTATGAAAGATTGGGATGATTTGTCTGAGGAATCTCAACTCGAATTTATTATTTCCAGAAGTCAGTTTGACGAATCTTATGATTGGCTTTTCGGAAGCAAAACCTTTTATAGAGATTGGGGAACTGACCTCCACCGATTTGAAAAGCATTTTACAACGCCCTCTGGTGATAAAATGGTAGCTTTTGGTGAATATGGTTACGATGGCTAAGATTAAGTTGAGGTAATTTAAAATGAAAGTTGCAATTTATTCTATTCCCATTGACGATTTCATTGACCGTGTAAACACTGCTAATACAGAGCTTGTAAAAAATAGAAGTGACGAATATCTTCTTAATAGCAATCTCTGGACTGATAGTGAGCATATTCTTGCTAATGCTTGTCTCAACCTTGAAGATGCTCGTAATATGGGTATGGACACAGTTATTTGCTCTATTACAGATGGTATAAGCAAATGGTATGCTATGAAAAAAGGTGCAAATGGGTATCGTGGAGAAGATACTAAGCTATTTTTTGCTCCTGCTATGTATGCTCGTTTCTTTACACTGGTAAGGATTGAGGACAAATTTAAGCCTTAATTGTGCAACAAAATTTTAAAAGCCTATTGACAACCCTCTTATAATCTGCTATACTATTTTATAATAAAAGATAGGAGGGTTTTTATGAAGTCTTTTAAAATCGAGGACAAAAACTTTTATCAGGCCATTTTACCTGTACTTGAACAATGTTTTGAAGTTGTAAACCACCCTGACCGTTATCATCGAGGGATTTTTTATCATCTTTCAAAAAATTGGGTAGGGACTTTTAATATAACCTTTTTTTCTTTTTCAAAAGATGGTCTTTGTAATCCTATTACTTCTCTAATAGATACAGAGACAGACATTCTTTACAAGTTTGGTGGAAAAAAGTTTACCGAAATGATTGAGCACTATTTTTCTCCTGCTGGCGATACTTCAATGGGAATGATTAACTGCTGGGGACATGAAACAGCGTTCCTTTATAACACAACGAAAGAAAAATATTATGTCAATTTCATCAATCTTAATCCAGATGATGTTGATGAAATTCACGAATTTGATAAGTAAAATAGGGAAAGAAGAAATATATTATGTACAAGATTATGTCAAACAAGGCAGCAACATATAGTTGTACTTGTCCTCAATGTAACAGTTATTTCCTTTTTACTCAGAGTGAACTTAAGTATTCGGACGAATTTTCAAATTTTGCTTATTTTATTTGTCCTTGCTGTGGAGCAAATCTTAGACAAGACAAGGCAGCAAGAATGTCAAATGGTCATGGCTTTTTTAATGAGGCTACAATCTAAATCTGAATAAAATTTCTCTTTTATCCATCTTGAGCAATTTTTCAGAGAAAATCTATTCAGAATAAATATTTAGTTTTTGACTTTAAAACGAATTAATATTCATTTTACTTAAGGAGAATACAATGGAAAATATTACTTTTTCATCTCAGTTTATCGAAATTTTTGACCACCTGTGTCAGAAGTTCGGTATCGCAATCGACTGGACTGCGCAGAATGTTGTACCCTATATCACAGCTCTTTGCGGACGTTTTATCAAGTATATCATTGTTAAAGATATTATCTTGATTATTGCCTTTATCGGTGCTTTTTATCTATTCTGGCGCTTCACAAAGCCGTGCTGTAGTAAGGAAAATAAGTGGGACCCTGATTTCCAGTATTGTAAGAGCATGAATGGTTCTTATATTCTTGGTTGGATTGGTAGAGGAGTTGGTGCAGCGTTTACTATTGGTATGAGCGTAACTTCTCTCCTTACTATTGTCCAGTGCATCTATCTCCCAGAACTTATGATTATGGATTATCTTAGCACATTCCTGTAAAAACAAAAAATATTTTAATAGCCTATTGACAAACCTCCTCTGATGATGTATTATTAAGATACAAAATTTGAGGAGGTTACTTTTATGAATCCCAACACTTGCACTGATACAACCACTTTTGCTCAGTATATGGAGAACAACCTGCATCTTTTCTGTCTTTGCGATTGCTATATCAATCTCTTCCCTCACTTTCCTAAGCCTGATGGTAAAGCATTTGATGAACCCGTGCAAACTTCAATTAAAAACGCCATTAAACTCTTTGGAAATCATCGTCTAATTCAGATTAAAATTTACGATGATTGTTTCTATTTTCAACTTGAAATGGAGGGCTAACAAATGCTTACTATAAGCAAGATTTATCGCATCGTCGATGATAAGAACGACACTCGTATTACAATTGAAAAAGATGGCGGCATCTATCGCTGGGAAGTAAAGAATGCTGATGGTGATGAGCTTGGTTTCACTCTTACTGACCTCAATATGTCTCATGTTTTTCAGGCTATTAAGGACATGAGCAATTTTGTTTGAGGTAAAATAAAATGGCTATTATTGAAAAGAAACTTGATGAACAGGGAATGCTTCGAGAAGATATTCTTAAGGATAATCCCTTTAAGGACTGTACTGCTCGTGAACTTCACTCTTATTGGCTTGCTCTTAAAAGAGCATATAAAGAGAGCTACATAGCAGATAATAACCCTTTAATTTCTATTCTCAACGAAGAATATATTCTAAATCCAGATGATTTTTCGCTTCCCGCGTTTTCGCGTCCCGCGCTAAAATTAGAACGAGATTTGCTTCAAGCAATCGCTTGTGAAGCTTTTGGCTAAATAAACCAATAGAAAGGACAAATATATGAACAAGACACTTATTCTTGGCTCTCGCCATAGAGGTAAGACCTACCGTATTATCCATGAAGCTATTGATGCACAAGGTATTATTATCTGTGCTACCGAAAGCAGTAAAGACCATATCAACAGCATTCTTCGCGAATGCAATCATACCGAAGTTCCTGTTTTTACTCTCGCTGAAATGAAGAGCGGTAAAGTTCGTGGCACAACCGGTCCTCTGTTTGTGGACGAAGCTCAGGATATTCTGGGAGCAATGATTGCAGAGAATACAGGTAATCTTCCTATTTGTGGGTATTCTTTTGACACAACCAACACTAATCTATTTCTTTTGCAGAATTCCATTTAAAATTATATAAACCTCTTGACAATCTCCTTAGAGTATGGTATTATAATGATACTGAATCTAAGGAGGTTGTTTTTATGAAGATGGAACTTGGCACAAAGATTGATTATTTGGGCAATGTTTATGAGTACATTGGAAACGAGAGCGATTCTGATAACAGAATGATTTTTCAATCTGTTAGTAATGATTCTTATGTTATCTTAACAGAAAAAGATTTCATTAAGGATGATATTCAGATTCTTTAAGGAGTGTTTATATGCTGCACAGTATCAAAGACCTTGAAAACTGGCTTGAAAAGCACGGAAAGATTCTTGAAAGCAAAGTAGAAATCTTAGAGCCTAATAAGCCCAGATATTTTGTTTCTTATGATTTCTATTGGAATGGAGAGCTTGCTGCGGGATTTGCTTGCGGACAAAAAACTTATCGAAAGTGTTTGCAGACTATTTATAATGACTGCGTTGAAATGATTTGCAATTATATTTACTATTTATAACGACTGTATTGAAATGATTTGCAATTATATTTCAAAAGGAGTGTATTGGGAATGAGTGTATTGGAAATGAGTAAAATTGGCTTTCCTATGAGTAGAATTAGCTTCCCTTGTGGTAATTGTAGCTATCTCTCTTGCAATGAAACACAACAGCAAGAAGCAAAAAGTGAAGGAATTGACATGAACCATTACTGTAAGAAGTATAATAAACGTTTATTTCATTATACCAATTCTCGCAATCACTCTCCCGAAATTTACGCTTGCGAAGATTGCGATAACCAGACTTACAATAAGCTGGATAAATATATGCGAGAAGAGCTCCGTCGTGATATGGAAGATGATTCTGCCTTTAAGATTAACTACCCTTCCGCAGAAAAATTTCTTGAAATTGTCAAGATGATGAAAAAGGAATCTAACCTTATTGGAAACAGGTCTATGACTTTCTATGAGAGCGACTTCTATCGTGAGAGACTTGAAGCAGTTTCTAATCGAATTAAGTTAGACATTGAAGAAGCTATTGAAAACAATAAATCTCTTAAGCCGATTCCGAACAAGGCATCTAAGACAAAGGACTCTGTTTATGAAACGTTTATTTATGATGGAAGAAACTAATCACCTTTAAAAAGGAGAAATGAATATTTATGTCAAAATTGGGTAATGTGTATGAACTGGATTTTAAAACATACATGAAGAATAAATATCCAGTTGTGTATATGAACGATAAATTTATTGTTTGCAAACGCAATGGTTCTAAGAATCCCATTATGTTCACTCGTAATGATGGGAGTATTTATACCTATGGAGAGGTACTTGACTATGCTGTTTTTAAAGCTATGGATAATCCTCTTGAATATAGGTCTGCTTATAATATCTATGTCCCACATGGAACTAATGAGAGCTTTTCTGAATTCTTTGAGGGTTCTGAAAATCAGAAACAGCTTGAAAAGGCTAAGAAAAATCTTGAAGCTGCCGAATATAATTTTTCCCATATTAAAACTCAGCTTAATAAAGTGCAAGAAAGCTACATTAATGCACGAATAAAAATTGATGAGTGGCGAAAGGCTGTGGATAAATACGAGAAGCTTGTAGCTAATGAGGTACTTGAAAAGAATGAGTAATCAATATAATATATTCGCTTATTATATTCCTGATGCAATCGTATATTTTAACAACAAAATTAAAAACTATAAGAAAATTGACTCGCAAGGGAAGTTTAAAAGCGTAGATTGGCAAGGAAGGATTTACAAACTACAGTATCTAATAGACGAACTGGTATCGCTCTATGGAAATCCCCCTTCTAATAATCTACGTTTCGATTCTTTGGTTTGGTGCTCAGACAAAGCTTTGATAACTAAAGATTTTACAGTAAATGAAGTTGCAGATTCTTTAGCTAATGGAATTTGGTATTGTATCCCTGTAAGTGGTTTTGACGGAAGATATTTTCTTAGTGAAGAAAGTCAAGATATTTTAAATTCTCTTCGCGAATTAGGGAGATTGGAGGAAATTGTAAATGCAGACAATGAATAAAAGCACTCTTTTCAAAGACGGAGACAATCTCGATTTGTATTTATCTACCGCAAGTGAATACACAGTAGATATTGAAGATTTGATTGAGTATGCAGAGGGTCGTAAGTTTGAGACTATCAAAGAAGTTGGTCATGCTTTTGAGGATGGAACTTTTGTAGGCTGGGAATATGCACGAGACATTGATGTGTTTAAGCGTTTGCGTAATATTGGTTGCCGCAGCATTGGGGTGAGCAACCCCCTTAAGCCCTCCCTCTCTGAGCTTGTAGGCTTGATTAACAATGAAGAGTTTTATGGAGCAGTTACTCTTAAAACTCTTTGTGCAGAAAAAGAATATATGGATTATGTACTCAAACGCGGCTATTAAAAAATAATTTTATAAACCTATTGACAACTTCTTTTCAATCTGGTACAATAACAGTATCAAGGAAAAGGAGTTGTTTTTATGCTGTATAAGAATTTTGCTGAGAAACTTCGCGATAATGACGGAGGTTTAAATATGTCAACTAAAACTATTTCTGAAAAATACATCTTCGTTGTCAATGCTACTGATGATAACGGTTATACACAGGACTATTATTTTGAACCTTGTTGGGACGGTGGGGCTTCTATGTGGTCTAAGTCTTACAAAGATGCCGACAAAGTTGAAGGATTTAATTCTTGCGAAGAAGCCGTTGAATGGTGGGATGCTCATAAAGACGATTACGAAATTCTTTTTGACAGGTTTACCACCAATAAAAATTCTCTCATTAAGATTGAAACAGTCCATAAAGAGACTGACATGAGCAAATTTTTCAACAAGCTCTGCTCCGCTTAAAATTTTTAAGTAAGACCTACCTCTCACTTAAAAAAATTAAGTTAGACCCACCCCAAACTTAAAAAAATTAAGAAAAATGGTAAATAAAATGGAAGTTTTATTTGCTCGCCCTAAAGGAGATAACTATGAATAATTTTTTCTGCAAATTTCTTGAAAACCTTGTCAATGTTTTTGTCGCCGTTGTTATCGGACTTGTTCTTGGTGGTCTGATTTTGGGCGTAGTTGCCCTTTTCGAGTGGAGTCTTCCTTTTAGTCCTTTCTCTAACATTGTTATCTTTGGTGTTCTTGTGGCACTTGTTTGGACTGTCTTTGATACCTTGCAGCAGAAATTTTAAGGAGGTATATTATGAAAATCGAAAATGCTATCGCTCATGTTATTTGCACTATTAAGGATTATAAGTCTCAGCCTTTTATCACTTGTACTCCTCTGTTTGAGTCTATGTGTGAGGAATTTATCAAGCTCCTATCTGACAAGGAAAAAGAGGGGTATAATTATATCTTCTATGTCAATGATGGTAGAAAAGATGAACATGGTTTTTATCTGAATAGTTATATCTTGACTTTTACCAATGTTAGACACGTTTCTGATATTAAGTCTCAAAATTATTTTCAGATTGATGATGAATTTTCCGATTTAATTGCCTTTCTCGAGTTTGATTTCTGGTACGCTTATTGTTTGAAAGATGATAGGATTCTTAATGTTGTAAGATAATTGAGGTAAATTAATATGACTAAAGAAGAATACATTTCCTATAAGAAAACTCTTCTTCAGGAAGAGTATGAAGCTGAAATTAGGCGTTTGGAAAAGGCTGTGAATCATCCCCAAAATTATGTTTTTGTTTATTGCGATACTGATGCTGCCGTTTTCTATGGGCGTGAAGTTTTAAATCAGGCTAAAGAACGTCTCTTTAAAAATGACCTTATGCTTAATAAAAAACCTGTAAAATGGGCTGTGTCTGAATGTTATTGCGGCAATCATAGTTTCTTCTTTGATGAAAATCGTAACAGAGTTTGTTCTAAATGTTTTAAAACCTATCTAACTTCTTGGGGCTGTCTAATGACTGAACATATTGCTCATTGGGAATCTTTAGACCCTAATAATAAAACTCATCCTATGGGTATGACCGATGTTTTTTCTATGCCAGCAGAAGAATTTGACGAAATGATGAACGATATTCAATCTATTTAATCAGTAAGAAAATTTAATAAACCATTGACAATAACTTCTTTATATGATATAGTATAAACAACTTAAAGAACTAATCAATATAAGAAAGGATTGTGAATTATGATTCAGGCTAAGAATATTGCTTCTCGTAGAGATAATTTTTCTCCTGACGAATTTAAAGAAAAGGTTAATAACTTTAAAAATTTTAACGTCATTGCATCTGCGGCCTATAATAATTGGACCGCTTTACACGAAGAAACAGCTAAAATTTGGAACTCTTTTGTTGGGGATAACCCTTCTTGTTTCGGTTGGGCTGATAAAGTTCATCCCGATGGCGTTTATGTAATTCAATGTTATTGTCATCTTTCTGGTGGTACTCGCCATATGTATTATGCTTGCGTAGAGTCTCTTATGAACGACCCAAAGGCTTTTAATTCTATGAGAAATCATGGTTGGGACAGCTACGATAAAGCTATGGTTGCAGGGCTTCTATTGAAGAATCTTACTAATGCTCACAGAGAAGAGGAAGAACTTCCCTGTCTTACCGCAATCTTCAAAGTGATGGATATGGAGTGATTATATGCTTTGGTGTGTTATCGGAAGTGTTCCTCTCATTCTTTTTATTATACGCACAGTGAAAAGCTGGACTGAGTACAATAAAAAGGGGGAGAAAAAAGTTTTTGTTTGTCAAGAAGATATGCCTTTAGAAAGAGGATGGGTAATTCTTGGTATCATTGCTTTAATCTTCGTTGGAATTCTTATCGAGGAGTGTGGTAGTTTTTTTAGTGGTGGTATTCTTTATCAATTTAAGGGTAATACAGAAGAATACTCTACATCTTGGAATATCACAGCTATGCAAGACAACTTCAATACCCATGGTAGATTTTATATTCGTAGTGGATATATTGAAACTGATTTATACTATTATTATTTTTATTCAACTAAAAATGGTTTAAAAAGCAGTTATATTCCAGCTGAGAAAACTTATTTGAATTATACAACAGACACACCTCATATTGAATGTTATACTCGCAGATGGAATAAATCTTGGATTAAATGGTTTACTCATTTTGATGCTCAAGATTATGTTACAAATGATGTGTATTATAAAGCCTATGTTCCCGAAGGTTCTGTTGAACAAAGTTTTAATATGGATTTGCAGTAATGAGAATATGAGAGATATTTTCCCCATATTCCTCTGTAAAAAATGCAATTTAATTTAATAAACCATTGACAAACTCTCCTTTGTTTGGTATACTTAGTATATCAAATGAGGGAGGTTTTCTTTTATGACTAAGTTTCTTTGCGTTGATAATTTCTATGTAAATGGTAAGCTGGAATGCTTGGCTGGTCGTTCTTATCCCATCGAATTCGCTGACGGAGATGATGAAGGTTATGTAACCATTCATAATACCGAAAGTAGCGAAAATGTTTGGGCTACTTGCCTTGATTTGGGAGATTGCTTCGAAGGGTTTTAAGGAGGTTTTTATTATGAAGCTTACTCGTGAGGTTGATATTTACCAGTGTCCTATTTCTACCGAATATTGCTTTATGCCATTCAATAGGTTAGAACCGAATACAGTTAAAATTACTGATTATGTGCGTGTTTGGCATGGAGAAATTGAACTTGATGATGTCCAAGAAGAACTTGTAGAAATGGACATTCAAAAGGCTATTTGTGAGAAATGTTTCTGCCATTTCCAAAATGGTCTATGTAAACCTTTTTTTGGAAGAAGTATTTCAATTTCTGATATTATCCGTATTAAAAAGGATAACACTTTTAGTTATTACTATTGCGATTCTGTTGGTTGGAAGTTGATTAGATTTGAAAGCTGATTAAAACTCAGGATATAGGAGGATAATATGAAAGACAAGACTAAGTTGGTAGAAGAGATTTTTGAGAATGAAGCTGTCTATATAGATATTTGGGCTCCTTATTATGTCCATAAATTTTTGAATGTCTCTGACCCTGAAAGCTGGTATCATTCTAATAAAATCATTTGCGAAATGTTCCATCCTAAGTATTTGAATGGTTCCTACGAAGGTACAGTTCGCATTCTGTTTAAATCTTACGATGATTTTATGATGTATCGTGATTTTGACTATTATGACTTGGATAGCAACTGGGAGTTCTGTATGGAACATTATTTCAACAAGCTTCCCGATACAGTTGATGTTGACTGGCTGTATGAACATGGCTATGTGCCTTTTTGATGACAAAAAATTGGAGGACATTATGGATAAGAATAAGTATAATGCTCAGATTTTTCCCAATGGTCATGTGATTATCTTTGAACAGAGTATTCTTGATGAAGCAATTGAAAAGGGAAAAGAGATTCTTCTTGTTTGTGTTAATGCCGATGGGGGCTGTGCTTATACGATTAGTGCAGAATCCTATGCTGCAAATGGATATAATTTATATGGTCACGGACTTTATAATACTCTTTTTACTTCGGATGAATTGAAGCGTTTTCATGCAATAATCATTGATGAAGGCGAAGAAGTTATTATGAAGACTGGTTCTCACGCTACCGCTTCGCGCTTTAATCGTTTTGTAGATGATAAAAGCGAAATTGAGAATCCAAACGATGAACTTTTACGCAAAATGATTGATGAGGAAAGCACGGTTAAAAATCTTTCTAAGTATTATAATGATGAGGGAAACCCTGATATTGAAGACTGGAAAGAGCGTGTTTGGGCTTTGATTCGTTATCATGTTGTTTCAGAAGATGCTTTAAAGTATTTCAGAAGAGGCTTTGAAGTAGTGTGAGGCATAAAGAAAAATAGGAGTATTTGTCATGTATAACACGCCTGTTAGAATTGATTCTACCATTGTCGCAATCCGTCTTAGAATAGCTCGTGAAAATAAAGGACGTTCTAAAGTTGAGGTAGCAAAAGCTCTTAACATCGCTACAAGTTCCATGACTTATTATGAACAGGGCAAGGCTATTCCCTCTGTTGATAAGCTCTATGCCCTTGCAGACTATTATGGCGTAACTATGGACTGGCTTTGCGGTCGCGTTAATAAGAACGATGCTATTCTTAAAACTGAGTTTGATGTGGCTGAGGTTTTACTCGCTGCTTTACAGTTTGAAGGCATTGAACTTGATGTTTCTGATGAAGAGGTTGATGCGTTCAATAAAATTGAAGTCGCTAAGTTTGCTTTAACTTCTCCGTTTCTTAATAAGTTTTTCGTTAATCGTTTTTATTTAAATCGAATTAAAGAAAACTGTACCTCAGAAGAAACCAAGCAAGCTATGACTGAGGTTATTAAGACTCGTCAGGAAATCGAAAGTATGTATACAAAGATGCTTGAAGAAACTTATTTGAAGCTTAAAGATGGTCAGAATAATATGTGCGTTCGTAGAGATAGGAGAAAGTATGAAAAGTAAAAGTGCAACTGGAATCAGTTATTCTATTAAAGAAATTTCCAAAACCTTAACTTTTTGGCTTGTTTTAATTAATGTTGCGGTTTTTATTGCAATTTTAATTAATCCAAATTTAATTCGCTATTTATGGAACTACAATGTTGTTTACAACTCTCCCATTGAAATTTGGCGATTTGTAACTTCTATTTTTACTCATGCTTCTTTATCTCATTTAATCTCAAATTTATTTGGTATTATTTGTTTAGGATATGTAATAGAAAAATACCTTACAAAAACAGAGTATCTTTTTCTTTACTTGGGAACAGGTATTATTACCGAAATCGCTTCTTCTATTTATCATGCTTTATTTTCCCCTCATATAGTTGGTCTTGGAGCATCTGGGGCTATTTGTGGATTAATGGGATTTGTCATTACTACTCTTATAAACGATAAAAAAGATAAATTTAAAATTCTATTTGAGATAATTGTGGGCTTCGTTACTGTAAATTTATTTATATCAAATGTTGACAATATTGCGCATTTTGCTGGACTATTTAGCGGTCTTGTTTTTGGTTTTATTTTCATGAAATATTGTAAACATGAGAAAATGAACAACTTTTTAAAAGACTATACTTTTGAAATCAGAAGTGAATTATAAGGAAAAAAGTAGATGAATAACATTTTTACTATGCCTGTTGGTCTTAGAGGGGTAAGTTCTGTCTGGCACAATGATACTAAAATTGGCATTTGTTTAACTTCTAATAATTCTCCTTTGCTTGGAAATTTTGTTTCTTTGAATGAAATTTCTGTTATGGATAATAAAGGGGAAAAGCCTTTATCTGAAAATGAACTTAAAACCGTTATAGAAATTAGAACAGATATTTATGAAATTAAACCAGAACATGAAAACTTTATGTTACTTTGTACAGATGAAGAAGAAGTAGCATATCTTGGAGAAAGAATAATTCATTTATTTTATCTTTTTCATCGTGATGAATTTCTTGTAACTGGAATTAATTATTCTATTGCTGACCCCGAAAAAATTTCTTAATAAACCATTGACAACTATGATATAAACAAGTTTAAAATAAGTTCAAATATTTCTTGACAAATTAAACTTTATATGTTATAATTGTAGACAGAGATTGGTGTAGTCTCTGTCTACTTTTTGTGTTTTAAGGGAGACTTTATATAGATGTATGATTATGAAACAATAAAAAAGAATTTTGAAAAAATTAAAGCTAAAGAAATATTAACATATAAACAAATGTGCGAAAAAATAGGCGATATTCCATCTACAAACGGCGCTCGAAGAAAACATCAATTTGAAGATTGGAAAAGATATATTGACTGGAAATCTGTTGGGCGAAGTAACTTTACAAAAATAAAAGTATTTTCAGAAGAGGAAGTCGTCGAAAATATTTTTGAAAAATGTATGACTGATAGCCTTAGTTATACTTTAAGTGCTTTTCTTGTTTTATATGCTTCTTATAGTGATGGAAAAACAAGACTTTATACTTCTTATTCTGAATTGGCAAAATCTTTTGGTATGTTCAATGAAGATTTTAATATAGCTCGTTTTAATTTGCCTGAAACTGAATTTGATTGCGAAACAGAATTGCTTGGTTTAAGAAATGACCGTTATGATGGTCTTGAAGAAATGAAATTGGCTATTCGTCAAGCAAGAAAAGATAATCCTAAAGGTCTTTCTACGAAAAATCATAAAACTGTTCAGGATTTCTTTTTGCGTTATTCCAGAAATGCTAATGGTAAAATTGAATCTATTTTAAATAAATTCAAAAAAGATAAAGTTTTAAATTTTTCTGAAACTTATTGTGGTGCTTTTTTTGATGGGACTAATGAAAATATTCAGGCTCATTTAAAAGATATTTATTTAAATCCAAAAGATAAATCATATTATTATGATATTGTCTCTAAAAATGAGAAAGGTGAAGAAATTAAAACAAGAATACTTGTTCCTTACAAGGACAGGATTTTTATTGGCGATGAAGAAGCTATTTATTTAAGTATTCAAAATAAATATGCTCATGATTTGGGTTATCGTAATTATGGCGAAGCTTTAAGTTTTGGTAAAGGAAAAGAAATTGATAAGCTTTCTCAAATGGAATTGAGAGAAAAACTTCATTGTTTTTATGTTCGTCCAGCTTTAAATATCTTATTCTCTCCTAATGGTTTAAGTTATAATAAAGAATATTATCAAAAAAATTTAGAAGAAATGTTTACTATTCCTATTGTCTTATCTTCTATCCAAGAAACTAATAAGCAAAATAAATCTACTTTTTTAGATAATATAAAGGAAAGACAAGAATCTGAAACTCCATCTGATAGAAGGAAATTCGGTGAAGCATGGAACTCTTTAGCTTGGGCAGAATTACAGCGTGAGCAAAATATGTTTTATCTTGTACAAGATAGACTATCTAAAAGATACATTGATATTAAAAATACTAAATATCTACCAGAAACAGAAAGCTCTTCTCTTCAATCTGTGGCAAATTATGAAGGGCAATATAAAGATAGTGTGTGGTTAAACGTATTTGAAAACAGTATTCGTAAAACAGAAAATTTATCCTCTTGTCATTCTCTTGACATTTGATGAAAAATTAGCTTAAAAAATGAATTGTATTTTCCCTTTATAAATTAAGGCTTTAGAGCAGTTTTTAGGAGCTTTATATAGAAGGGTCAGCCTAATTGAATATAATAATATAATTTATATTAGTATGCCTCTACCTTCTATATAAAGGGTTAAAAAAGTCTTTTAAAGCCTTATAAAATAAGGAGAAAATGCAATTCAAAAAATGAAACGTTTTTGGCACGTTTGTCAAATGATGGCAATTTTGATTTTGACAGATATTTTTATCCTGCTTCGCTTGCGTGATTATTGATAATGAAAAAATGTGCCTTTCGCTTCTTCGAGCGTTGCTCTCAGCGCTACAGCCCCATTTGTTTCCTTATCAAAATCCCGTCTGCGCTTGCTTTCTTTATTTCCATTCTTTACTTTTCTGGCTTTTGCCACTGAAAAATATTCTTCGAACTCGTTTACTCCTTGAAAATGCAAGCATTTTCATAGTCGTAAACTTCGCCTTACAGGTATTTTTCAGTTATGCTGCGCTCCACGGGAGCTTGCATATTTCTTTATAAAAAAGAATGGCTTTTATGATATTTTTATAGTATTTTTTATGTTTCTCTTGACATTCTATAAACCTTGTGATATTATTATCGTAGGAAATGGAATGTAAGTAAATGGATGGTGTTCTTAGAGTTTTAGGAATGAGCGTAGCGAATGACGCTAAACTCTTTAGAACACCCCAGTTTACGGACTTTGATAAAAGAGGTTTAATTTATGAATAATATGAATGGTACAAATAATATCTACGGAATGACAGATAGAGAGTGGATTGGTAAATTGATTGACGAAGTAAATAAGAATTTGGTTTCGTGGGATAATGGTACTCAAAATAGAGAAGAAAGTTTAGAGAAAATTGCTCTGTTCTGTAGGGAAGTTGTTAGAGTGTGTGAGGAATGGTAAATGGGTTCTATTAGAGATAAACTGAATTCTATCGCTAAAAATGAAAGACTTTTTTCTTTAAATGAGCTATATGATAAGGATAAGTCTTTCTCTTGGATAGAATATTTTACTGAATTAGTCAAAATTGTCGAACCTATGACAGACGAAGAGTTTGCTTT
>ERZ1035037.311-NODE-311-length-16310-cov-10.526054_pt1 | contig 16310 bp, 19 predicted proteins | sample MGYA00520618_ERZ1035037 | MGnify/ENA primary metagenome ERZ1035037 (study PRJEB33766, sample SAMN09781741) | gut metagenome | biome: gut microbiome | host: Homo sapiens | place: Madagascar | study: EMG produced TPA metagenomics assembly of the PRJNA485056 data...
CAGCCGGTGTTGGAGCAGCTTGACGTCATCGCCCCTGTCCCCCTTGCGGAGCAGGTCGGTGTTGCCGGTTTTGGCCTGTGTTACGGGCGTCAGAAACAAGGCCCGTTCCTCCTTGCGGCGGCGCACCAAGCCAGCCAGCACCTTGCGGCGGCACTTCGTCCACATGGTCAGGGCGTCCGCTGCACCGGCGTAGTCGCCAGCATTCAGTTTACGCAGGGCGGTGGACTGCTTGAGCGCACCAATGCCCACGTTGTACGTAAAGCTCACCAGGGCGTCAAACTGGTTCTGGTTCAGCGGCACCTTGACCGCCTGGGTCACCGCGTCCTCATAGGTCTTGATGCTGTGGTCGCGAAGCCAGGCGTGCGCCTCCGCTTTGGTTGTGGTCATGCCCCGGCGCACCCGTTTGCCATAATACCTGCCGGTCTGGCCATAGCCAATGGTCCATACGCCGTCGAGCTTGTTGGACGCCTTGAGCAGGCATCCTTCAAATTTTTCGATCATGGCCAAACCTTTTTCGCTGATTCTCATACTTCGGCCTCCTCGCCCACTTCGGGCAGCCCTGCCAAACTGGTCAGCAGGGACAAAATGCCCGCCAGGACAGACGCGCTGCCCACCACCAGCCAATCTACGTCGGCCAGGACATAGGCGGTGCTGAGCGCTGCAAGAGCGGTCTGGGCAACCGTTTTCAGTGCTCTAATACCCGCTGCTTTCCACCAAATCTTACTCTTCATGGCTATGTTCCTTTCTGTGCTCCAGGTCGTCAATCCGATGGTTGGCGACTTTCATTTTTTCCTCCAATACCGGCACACGTTTTGCAAAATTATTGTGGTCTCTGACCTCGCGGGTCAGCTCTACAATTTTGGTATCCGTGACAGCCTGGGCGATTTCCAACTGCTGCTGCAATTTCTTTCCGTTGCTCCGGCTGGTGATGATGACGCCGATCAGCGACAGCCCGCCGGTGATCAGCGCTACGATGATACTTTCCATGTGATCTCCTCATGTAAATTTGAGCACAAAGTTTTCCGGCGTCACCACCACCGGCGTATTGTTTTTGGTGTTATATGCGCTTGCCGCTTTAATGGCAACAGTTACGCCGTTTTCATAAGGCACGCAGGAGGGAGTGCCCAAAGAGCTGACCGTCGCATCCTGTGCAATGTACCCGCCTTCGATTTTGCGCCCTGTGATAATAGCCGTACTGGGGTTTGTGATTGTTACTCCAGTCACCCCCACGAGGGGGCGAGCCAACGGAAGATAAAAATATAGGTTCGTTCCACCGCCGGTGACACCACCGGCGCAATACATCCGCGTGATAGTCATCGTGTCTCCTGGACGTAGCGCATAATCGGCACCGGCAGGACCTTGCGGACCAACGGGGCCTTGTGCTCCTACATCGCCCTTATCTCCCTTGGCGCCGGTTGCACCCTGCGGGATTTCAAATTCCAGCACGATTTTTTGCGCTGTTCCGGAGTTGTAGACATTTGCATCGCTCCCAGCTGGGAGTGTTTTTGTGCCACCTACGCTCACAGTTGTAGCAGCAGCTCCGCCAGCTTCATCCACTCTTTTTACAAGTGATGTAAATTTAGCCCGTGTCCGTTTGTCCATCACAGCACCGGATAGGCCAGATTGACCCAAAACGCATTCGCAGAGCCTGCAGTGATCTGCAAGCCGCCGCCGGCCGGGATACGCAATCTGGCAGGGACGGTGGTGACCGCCTTCCAGGAGGGCAGCGTGTCAATCACCACTTCCCCCGTTTGCGGCGCCGGAACCTCGGTGCTGTCCAGTAGGGTCACCCAGCCGCTGACAGACCCGTTGAGCGTCACACTGCCGTTGATGCAGCAGATGCCACACTTTTTGGTGACAGTAATCTTCCCGGCGGTAGACACGCCGCCGCCAAAATCCTCATAGGACGCCGCGTCAAGAGCGGTTAGTGCTGTGTAGATCCACCTGATTGCAGCGCCCAGTGTTTCTGCGGTTTGGCCGTCAGGTCGCACACGGGCGTCAGCGATTTCGGCGGCGCTGACGGCGTCCGACGTGCCTTTGATGATGCTGTCGATGCGATTGGAGATCTGATTGATGAGAGCACCTGGGACAACACGAGTGTTTTCTCCTTGGCTCACCAAAAACTTAGTGTCGTCGCCGATCTGACTCAGCGACTGGAATTCCCAAATCCGTTTTGCCATAACGATACCTCCTTATAATTCTTCCGTGGCGGCATAGTCGCCAGCCGCCCCACAGTCTGCGACATATGTACCGCCGCAAGTGGCTGTAATCTCTGATATGACGGTCTCCACGCCGTCCACGATCACGACGTCCCCAACCTGGACGCTGGGATCCAGCAGCACGCTGCGGGCGTCCCAGGGGGTATACGCAAAATACCCGATAGCGGCAATCATTTGGTTCGCCACCTGCTGACTGCCGCAGGATAGCGGCCAGTCAATTGTGTATGTCGTGCCGGTCTTTGTCGCTCCCTCTGCCGTCGCCGTCCATGTCGCGTCATCGTCCGGCCCGCTGACCTCAACGGCGGTGACCTCCGGCAGTGTCTCGCCCAAATCCAGTTCCGCCATGTGGGAGGGCTCTAAAAACATCGATGCAGAGTCCTCATCGTAATACACGATGTATTCGCCGGTCTCATCGACCAGTTCGTCGGTATCATCCTGGGTTGTGTAGATGTATGGCGCGTCAGCATTATAAAATCCATAGTACAGTGCCACCATTGCTGTTCCGTCGGCGTTTGCTGCCAGGTTTGCGCCGTTTGCTGCGGCCACATAGCCCAGCGCTTCCCGCATGGTCAACTCAGTGACGTCGTCCTTGGTAAATTCCAGCCCGCAGGCGTCCTCCAGGTACGGCTCGGACGGTTCCGCCAGTCCTGTAACCTTTTCGGCCAAGGAGATGACCTGGAACATATCCACCGGATACGTCAGCTTCACGCCGTATTTTTTTGCCGCCTTTTTGACTGTGTATTTGTTCAGGCGAAGCATTTTGTCATAGCAGGTCAGCGTCACCCAGCCTCTGGTGTCCGTCGCTCTGGTGTTGATGTACCAGGTGCCGATGGTGATGGTCTGGGTGTCCATCAGCCAAATCTCCTGCCCGGACTCCGTCACGATGGGCTGGCCAGACTCATCCGCCAGCACCCAGTCGCCGTCCCTCGGCCAGATGGTGCACCGCATTTGCACCTTCGCCGCCCTTTTGGGTCGAGCGATCTCTGGGTCGGGCAGGTAGGTGACTGTCAAACAGCTGGACGCCACGTTGCCGACGCTCCACCGGTCGGTGTAGAGTGCTGATGTGATCTCCGGGGACAGCGCAATCCTGGTTGGAGGTATCGTCTGCCCGTCCACGGTCAGCTCAAAGGTCGTGTGGTGGTACGGGTCGATTGCGATCCGCTTCCACGCTGCGTTGGTTTTAATCATGCTCTCACCTCCTAGTCTACGGTAATGACGGTGGCTGACACCGTCCAGTATCCGCCGTCAGCCACGTTTTGCAGCGCTGTGGACACGTTAGACGCCCTACAGGTACGGTCAATAGTCTCCGCTCCGCCGCCCAAAAAAGACGCCGTGAACGTCGTCCCTGCGCCAGTGATCGCATGGGTCAGGCTGCGCACGATGTCCGTCGGGACGAGTGACAGTGTCATTGCTGCCTCGTACCCTTTGCCGGTGCCGTACGGATACTGCGTCCCGGCTAGGGTGTTGATGACAGTCTCGCTGCGTGTCACCTGGGACACCGTGCAGGCCGTCAGATATTTGTTGTAGCTCACGCCATTGATGGTCAGCACTTACATCCCTCCCGTGACATTAGACATGCGCCGTTCCCATTGCTGGACGGTGCGCCCCAGCTCCCGCTGGTTGACTCGGATGACCTTGCCTGCCTTGGTCTCGACCAGCAGCTGATGGAGCAGCCCTACCACCTGACTGTCGTTGTATGTGGGCGCAGCCGCCGTCTGGGCTGCCACACTGGCCGCACGACGATCCATCTCGTATTGCACCGCCAGTTTGGCCTGGGCGCTCATGCTGTCGATGTTGGCCGCAATGGCGGCTTGGGCTTCTACCGGGGACAGGGTCAGCTTGCTTGTGTCGATTTTGGCTTTCGCAGCGGCGGCGTTTGCGGCGTCCACGGTGTCGCTTACCATGTCGGCGGCAGCGGAAGCAGCTTGTGGGATGCCCTCGCGGATACCGACGGCCATACCACTTGCCATGTGGATACCGACCTGGTCGCGCATGACCTTAGACGGGCTTGCAACGCCTGCTTCTTTTTTTGCAGCGGCGACGGCACCAGCCGCCATTTTTCGTCCAGCCGCTTCGCTTAAGTACGCTCCTCGGCCAATGCCGACGGCAAAGCCTTCTGCGAGGTTGTATCCAACCCCGGACGCCCCGCTTGACCCGCTCTTAGCCCCCTCTACGCCCTTTTTGCCTACGCTCTGGCCAGCTGACCGGACAACGCCCGACTTCCGTTTTGCGCCTTGTGCGTATTCCTCCGCAGTCATTTCGCCAGGTTTTTGCGCTTGTCCGTTTGGATTCAAAGCTTTTGCACTTGCTTTTGTCAGTTGCCTACAAGCGGCCTCTGCGCTAATCTTTCCGCTGATGATGCCACTGCGCAATTCCTTTGCGGTTTTTGTACCGCTTACGCCTGCATTCTTCGCAATCGCGTCAAATTTGGCAACGCCCGCCAACCGTTTCGCTGCTGCCTTCACGGAGATTGTCCCGTTAATAATCCCTTTGCGCAGCTCTTTCGGCACCTTCACTCCTGCCGATTTCGCTTTTTGGGCAATCCGGTCAAACTTTGCGACATTATTTAGTCGTTTTGTCGCCGTTTCCACAGATATTGTGCCGTTGGCAATCCCTTTGCGTAGCTCTTTCGGCACTTTTACCCCTGCCGATTTCGCTTTTTGAGCCATTTTGTCAAACTTGGCAAGGCTGTTCATCCGGTTAATTGCCTCGGCCACAGATATCTGACCGCTGTTGACGCTGGCGGACAGGCTTTGCGGGATTTCCACTCCCTGCAAATTAGCCCTCTGCACAGCCCGATCGAAGGCAATCAGGTTCTGCAACTCACCTACACTCTGGGCGACCTGGTATCTGCCGGATGCAACACCTTCGCTTACAGACTTGGGGATTTTTACGCCTCCGTCCTTGGCGACCTGCTGCATCTGATTCAGGCTTTCCTCCAGCGCCTGCGCGTCCAACGTCTCCGTTGCTTTGTCCGCGTAATACTCAGCCTCCTGCCCTGCGGCATCGTAGCTTTTTTGTATATCGTCCAACGCCTCTTTACTCTGGTTGGTCGCTTCTGTCGCCTTGGCAAGATTGTCCTTTGCATCTTTTAAACGTAGCTCATAGGTCAGCCAACCCTCGCCGCTTTTTTTCACAGTAGCATTGACTTGGTTCTGGGCACGCTGCTGGGCTTTCAGATTTTCGGTGTGGACTTGTTTCGCCTCGTCAAGTTCCTTTTCGAGTTTGACTTGTTCTTCAATCGCTGCTTTGTAGTTGGAATTGTAGGCTTCCACCTTCGCCTGGGCTTGGCGCGCCTCGATATTCCTCCAAATTTCGTCAGTGCTTTCGCTCAGCTTGTCCTTTTCCGCGTCGTATTGGAGGTTCAGGTCGGGCAGCTTGCCGTTCAAGATGTCCACATACTTCGCCATCTTCGCCTTTTCATCAGCGCTCTTATGCTCCTTCTTCGCCAGCTCCTCCAGCTTCCCGGCATACAGCTCCGCCGTCGCTGTCTCGGCCTCCGCAGTCTCGGCGCTTTTGAGCCGTGCCTCTCGGTTTTGCTCATACTCCGCCGTGAGCTTTTCGCTCTCCTCTCGCAGCGCCCGTGTGGCTTCCACGCTGTCATAAGCGGCCTGATCCGCGTCATCCGACAGCGCAACGTACTGGGCTATGGCAGCTACCACGCCGCTAATGGCCAGCACGGCCAGGCCGATGGGGCCAGTGGAGAGGGTAAATGCTGCGCCCAGCGCCTGCACCGCCTTGATGGCATCGCCGATAAATGTCAGGAGCTTCAGCGCCGCAATGGCCGTCCCGACACCGGCGATCGCGGCAACAACCAGGTCGATATTTTCAACCGCCGCCGACAGGAATCCTGTGGTGATGCTTGCGATATTGGACACCACGGGTGCAATCTTCTGGATGCCATCTCGGACCTTCGGGAGGGCTTTGACGACGCCAGTGATGCCGTCCGCAATCCCCGCAAATACGCTGTCATACTCCCCAGCCTTGATGCTCTTAGCCAGGTCGTTGGCCATCCTCTGCAGCTCTTGCATGGCGGTCATCATGGGGCCACTGGCAATCTTGCTGGCAGATGGGATGAGTGCACCCTCAATGGTGCGTTTCAGTCCCTGGAGGGCAGAGCCAAGGTCTTTGTACTTGATCTCATTGATCTCACCAAGGGCGTCATAGGTGGTTTTGCTCGCGTCTTCCATGCTGGCCAGCACCGGCAGAACGGTTTTTTCCAAGTCTTCGTACTGGGTGCCAAACAGCGCCACAGCAGTCTGGTTTTTCTCTACTGGGTCTTTCATCGCTTCCAGCGCTTTGACGACCTCAAAAAACGCTTTTTGTGCCGTGTCACCGCCCTTGGCAAACGCCTGCATGGTCGTGCTGGCTTTCAGTCCGAGGGTGGCAAATGCGCTGGTTGTGGATTTGGAGCCATCCTTTGCACGGATGTTAAACTCCTTGACGGCGTCGCCTACTTTGTCGATGCTAAATACACCGGCTTCCGCACCAGCGATCAAGCCGTTAACAAATTGGTCGGCGGACAGCCCCAGCGCCGCATACTGGGTCGAGTATTCGTTCAGGGTATCCAACAGGTCGCCGTTCTGGTCTGCACCCTTCTGCGCGCCGGTGGCGATGATGTTGTACGCCTTGTTGGCGTCAATGCCAAAGTTCTTCATGAGTGCGGACGCCGTCCTGGCGCTCTCACTCAACTCGTACCCAAAAGTATCCCGCAGGGCAAACCCGGCCTCTGTAGCCGCTTGCAACTCCTCGCCCATCAGCTGGGTGTTCTGCCGCACCACAGATATGCCGTCCGCTACATCTTCCAGCGAGTCCCCAAAGTTGTGGCTATACACATTCTGGGCAATCTGCCCCAACTGCTCCAGGTCTTTGCCGGTCGCGCCGGTCGCCGAGCCGATTTGGTTGACAGCCTTGTTGTATCCGTTGCCCAGGTTGATCAGCACACCAGCGGTTGCGGTACCGACAGCAGTGACGCCAGCGCCGACCACCGCAAAGGTTTTGCCGATGGTGGCAGCGCTCTGCTCGACCGTGTTGGCCAGGGCGTCCTGGAGATCGGCAGCGCTCTCGGACATCCCTTCGAGCTTTTTCCAGACGCTCTCCGCCTTTTTGCCTGTGTCTTCCACGTCCTTGCCAGCGTCACCAGCGTTGTCGCCGACATTCGCCAGAGCGTCCGCCACGTCCTCCAAGCCGCCGGTCACTTTGCTGTCACAGGCGTCTCTGGCAGCCTCCCCCATGTCATTCAGGGCGTCTTCTGCCTTTTGTGCGCCTTTTTTTACGGCGGACAGGGAGTCATCAGCCTCTTTTTCGACCCGCTGTAGGTCTTTCTCCAGCGGTGTGCTGTCGCCGGAAATCTCGATCCTTACATGGCCATCTGCGCCCATATCACTCACCTCCGCTCAATCGCCGCATCTTGTCTGCCGCCCATGCGTCCCAGTCGATCACGCCGCCAGCCGCGCAATCGCCGGGCTTGTGCAACTCGTATGCAGTTTGCAGTCGCCGATACTCTCGCTCCTGCGCTCCATCCATCCGGGATGTGTCCATCGCGCGATACCCTACGACCGTCTCAAAATCCGGCTCATACAGGCCGCTCAACAACGCCCGGAAGGTGTACCAATGCAAGTCCACCGTCGCCAGATCGATGCCATAGCGACGGTGGAAGGCTGCATAGATGCGTCGGTCGTCTGTGTCAAACGCATATGGGATGCACTTGCGCCCGTTGGTAGGCCGGTTGGGGTTGCCTGCGGCGTCCACTGGGTCAAACAAACCACCCCGGTAAAACGCCACAAACGCGTCCAGCGCCGCTGGAACGTCCGCCGGGATACCGTCAGGGTAAAACCACTCCAAAGTTAAGTAGGCCGCAGCGGCGTCCCAACGGTCGCAAAAAGCGTCCCGCTCGAAGGCCACGAACAGCCTAAAATCTGTCGTGACCTCGTACGAGACGCCCCCCACATCAACGGTATGCGGCAGCGCATCCGTCAGCAGATAGGTCATTCCAGGCGCACAGGCTGGCGGCCACTTGCCTTGCTGGCGATGACGCAGGCAGTCGTACGATGTACCAGCTCGGTAGACGCGGCGCAGGTCTCTGCTGCGCCGGCGGTGCTGGCCTCCACGATGGCCAACCAGCCGGTCAGGATGTCTCGCCAGTTGTAGGCAGCGCCGAAGCACTCGGCGGACACGCCGTCACCAACGACGCCGTCGATAGCTGCCTTGACGACGTCCAGGAAAACAATCAGGCGCTTGCCGTAGCCTGCGTCTGTCACAGGCGGGAGGGAGGCGTGCGCCTCCACAATCGCCCTCTTGCCGTCATCTGCCGCCGCAATGACACGGACGTCGTCAAAATCCACGTCATAGCGGTGCTCTTTGATGGTTACCACCATGGTCATTCACCTCGCAATCAGCCGCCAGCGGAGTAGGTATATTCTTCCGGCACACCGATGACCTGCAGCTCTGCGTCAATATCGCCGATCGCGCCGGACTCGGCTGCGCCGTCGTTGTTGACCAGGATCAGCACCTTGCCCTTTTCACCTTTGCCGGTGAGGACGCAAAAATACACATAGTCGCGCACCACAGCGCTGCCCTTGCCATACTTGATCGCGTGCGAGCAGATAAAATCCTGGAATGCGTCACCCATGAGCCGCTTGCCGACAGGCTTGAATTTGCGGCTGGTGGACTTTTTCATACTGGTGTAGCCCTCGTAGTAGAACCGGCTGGAATCGGTCTCAGGGGACAGTTCCGCGCCGTAGTTGGAGACATGGACAGTAGCTACGTCATAGTCGGCCGGAGACGCTGCGCTGCCATCGGTAGAGCAGTCCAGCGCCAGGATATAATCATCGCCGGACACTTCACCAGCAAAACTGGAGCTAGGGGTAATGCCGGTCATTGCTGCAGACAGTTTCATAAGATCACTCCTCGTAGTAATTCAGCTTGATTTGGATTTGATACCGTGCCTCGCCGTCCTCATTGACTACAAAGGGGTACGGCGTAGACACGACAGAGATATTGGAGACGGTGCGCCCCTTGCCGATGTCCGGCCAGTTACGGGTGCGCCGCTGCCGCCTGATCCAGGCGGCCAGGTTGTCATACCACTCTAGGTTGGCGGCGTTCTGGGCGATGTCGTCCCCGATCGCCTCGCGGGAGGCGATGACATAGGTGCGTTCCACCGCCTGGGTGCCGTCCATGTAGGTGGTGACGGTGTAGCTGGGGTCGGAGTCCAGGCTGTAGCTGGCCAGCTCCGCCGGTAGACAGTCCACATTGATGCGCCCACCCGCCATGCCTTGGTAGCCGTCGAGCCAGGCACGCAGCCCATCGACGATGCTCATACCGGTTCACCCCCCACAAATTTTGCAAAGTCGGCCACGATCCGCGTGCCGTCCGCCTGCATGGTGCGCACGTCCCACTTGCTCCCTCTGGTGGGGGCTTGGTTGTAGGTCAGTGCCTTGCCGGTGTAGTGCTTCGGCGCGCGACCGGCCATGACTTGGCCGTGGTACTGGTAGTGGGCGTAGGGCCGGGTGTATTCTAGGACGGCTGCGCCATTTTGCACGGTGATTGTGCGCTGGTTTTTCAGGTGGCCTGCCTGGAACGGTACCCGTTTGTCGCTGTGCTTAGCAACCAGATTTGCCAGGTGTCGCGCCGCCGCGCCACTTTGCCCCAGCCCACGAGACTGCAAAATTTTCTTGCAGTCGATATTCACTTTGACGTTCACTTTCATTTCCAACTGCCCTCCAGGGTGTACGTTGCGTGCGCCAGTGCCGACCGGTACGGGTACATTTTACGGCCGGAGACGCGCATTGGGGCGTATCCGGCCAGCACTTTGACCGGGTTGCCCTCAAATGCCGCAACCGGACACGAGCCGGAAACGATATAGTCACCGTTCCCGACCCGTTCCATATCGGCTTGCTTACGCACGACCAGGACAGAACCGCCCTGCGTCAGCTCGCCACTGGCGCTGAGCGTTTCACCGTCCGCAAGGCTCAACTGCACGCCAGTCAGCTCGTGCCGCGCCCATTTGGTTTTGTCGCCGTCATAGCTCTTGTGATAGAGGATTGCCGTCTGGTCAAACATCAGTCGCACCCCCGATAGAGCAAGCCGGTATCCACCAGCCACGGGCGGGCAGCGTCATACACTGTCGCGCCTGTGCCGGTGGTGGACTGGTTGTAGCTGACCGACCAATCCGCCACGGTCTCGCTGGTCTTCCCAGCGCTCTGGTCGTCCAGATAGAGGGTGTCCATGACGGCGTAGATTGCGTTATTGTACTCAAAATCCAGGCCGCGATTGAGCGCCTCCTCGGCGTCAATGCCGGTCAGCATCCGGAGGTACTGTTCCGCCCGGAGCTGGTACATCGTCCGCTCATCCGCCGGGACACGGTTGCGTCCGGATTGCTCATAGGTTGCTGGTGCCGTCATTGTTGCGCCTCCTTAGGTGGCTGCGTAGTGGATGTAGATACCTGCGGCCTTGTTTTCGTAAGCATCTGCAATACCCACGTTGCGATAGCCAAACTTGTAGCCGTCCGCAGACTGGTTCTGCTCCGGGGTGATGATCTTCGGCGCCACATGCTTTTCAAACTGGATGACCGCGGGCTTGTGCACGACCATAAAGTTGAGGTTTTTGGCTGCGTCTGCGGTCTTGCGGTAATAGGTGGCTGCCGCCCAGGAGGGTGCGGAATTGCCGGTCACGGCGGTGTAGCTGCTGCCACTCTTGGTGTAGTAGCTGGTGTAGTTGGTAGTCCAGTCGGCGGGCTGTGAGGTGGTCACGGCGTAGGCAGCGGTGGTGCGCTTGGTGTAGCCGCCGGAAGTCTGGCCGTCGGAAGATCCGTCGCGCTGCTCAATGGCGGTATAAAAGCGAGTCTGGGGTACCTTGATGACGCTTGCAAACTCGCTGATGACCGCACGGCTCTTGGTGGTGTCCATGTCCTGGATCAGGCCGTGGAGGTACGGAGTCAAAAACAGGTAGCGCTGATCTGCGGGCACCTCCGCGTTGTCCATGGCCTGTGCCGCCTTGCGCAGAGCGGTGATGATATTGGCACCGGTGGTCAGGTCGCCGCTGTCGCTGCCGATGCCGGGGATACCGCAATAGGTCGCAAAACGGAAGGCGTCGATCTCAGGCGCTACCTTGGTGCGGATGAATTCGCCAGACAGGCGGCCGAAGGCGATGCCAGCGCTTTCCAAATCGTCCATGACGTCCACGTTAAACATCCGACCACGATCGAAGTTGCAGCGTACAGTCTCGTTGGTCAGGGTCACGTCGCCGTTGACGTAGCCGGAGTTCCGGCTGTAGTCACCCAGACCGTCCATGCTGATCTTGGGGATGACGATCTCGTTTGCGTTGGCGCCGGGCTGCATCAGCTCGGACGCGCCGTCCAGGACAGACGTGACAGACGCCATCTGGTACACCTCATCCAGCAGAGGTACATAGGCTTTCGCCAGCTCAATTACATTGGGCATAATTCAAAATCCTTTCATCAATCTTTTTTGTCCGGGATCCCCATCGCTTTTGCGATTGCCGACAAGGCGTCTTTGCCGCCTGTGCCGCCGCTGGTGCCAGCGACCACACGGGGAGGCGCACCTTCCGGTGCAAACGCTCCGGGATCCTGCTCTCTATAGGTTTTTACATAGTCCTCAAAGCCCAGCAGCTTGCCGTCCGCCAACGTCAGCTTTTTTGCTGTCAAGTCGCTCAAAAACGCTTTTTTGGCACTGGCGCTGGAAAACTTGAGACCACCTGCCACAGACTCGACAGCATAGCCATACTGCTGGTCTTCCAGCTGCTGCCGCAGCGCCGCCGTGTCAGTATTGTACTTGGTCTCCCATTCCGCCGCCTTGGTCTTGATACCGTCAATGTCCATGTCCTTGTAGGACTGGATCTCGGTCGTGGCATTGGCCAACTGGGTTTTCAGGCCGTCACGCTCAGCAGTCAGCGTGGTGATGGTGTTGCTCTGCGCCTGGATGTCCCTGCCGTGCAAGTCCATGATCTTATCCAACTGCTCTTTGGTGATCTCCGGCAACAGTGCAGTAATGTCTTCTCGTTTCATGTGGTCTCCTTCCGCACCTACGCTTTGGTAACACGGGTTGCGTCCGCTTGGCTGGGCAAGTTTTACGTCGTTCCGGGACAAATTTAGTATGAAAAAAGCACGGTGCGTTTGCACTGTGCTTCTGTCAGTTTATTTTTCTTGCTTGCTTTGCGCAAGCTCGGCCTTCTCTCTGTCGTCCTGTTCTAAGAATCGTTTGGCCATAGTTGCGAAAAAGCGTCTGGCATCAATGTCAGCGTCCAGCGTGCTTAAAATCGGGTCATCCGGGTCATACGGTTCTGCCGCTTTTAAGCCAGCTTCCAACCGTTCGCGATCAGCCTTCGATAAATTCAACGCCATATCGTTTTACCTCCCTTAAAAATTTCTTCAATCGCTCGATGTACCCGTCTATGTCCATGTCATCCACAAACTTTTTCAATTCTAATTGCGCCTGAAAGAAGTCCGTGCACATCTCAAGTCCGTCAAATTCGTCCGTCTTGTGGAGTAAGTACACGCATCCGTTGTTTCCGACAGCTGTAAGAGTGTTCAGGCAGGCCCTCCTGATGAAAAGGGTTATATCCCCTTCACTAAATGGAGTAGATGACGGGTGATTGTGTATCACAATATGGTCAACAGGATGTTCCTGGATATAAATTCTTCCTCGTTCGCCTACCTGCATTTTATCAATGCGCTTCATGGAGAGGTCATACGCAGTGCCAACCTCCACACCTACAGGCTGCTTGCTCGCAAACCGCAACAGTTCGCGGTGTGCCTCTTGCAATTTCTTCGATGTCTCTTCCGTCCATCCGGATGGTTTTATGAGCGGAATTGCGTCTATGGATTGTTTTGTAACTGGGACGTTTTCGTACTTCGTCTCTTTTAGTATACCGATTTTCGAGGGAGTTGCAACGTTTTTCTTGGCAAGGTGTGTATAGACAACGCTCCTCTGCTTCTGCTGCTTTAATCCAGTCTTGGCACAAAAATCCTTATACCGGCTGTTCCACAGCTTCACTTTGGTGGAGCTTTCCGTAGTATCCAGCCCGGCAGCTTTCAGCGCGTTGTCCTCCCGCTTCCACCGCCGGATTTGGCGCTCAATGCTCCGCTGGGTCTGCTCTGCCTCGTACAAGCTCATCTTCTTGCCGTTGTACTCCACAGCGTCTGGGCGGGTGTACTCCTCCAACTCATCCTTGCTGTAGGTGTTGCTTTGGCCGGAGAAGTGCGGGAAGAAGCTGTGGCGGCAGTTCCAGCCGCCCAGCCCCGCGCCGGTACCGTAGCCGGTGGCCTTGGCCAACGTCTGGTAGCCCGGTGTCTTGCCGGTCAGGCTATACACCTTGCCTTGCCACTTGGCGTGGTCAGGGCGTGCCCCAGCGTGGGCGGTCACCTCCACCAAGTCGGAGCCCATCTCATCCGCAAGCTGCTCCTGCATCTTCAGGGCGGTTTGATTGACGCCGGTGCGCAGCGCTCTAGTCACTGCCACCTCCAGGGTATCACTGTGCCCCGTCGGGTAGGCAATTGCCTGAATACCCGCCTTGCACAGGCTCTTGATAGCCTGCCGCGTGGCGGACTGCGGATCCATTGCACCGGTGCTCACCTGGAGCCAGGCCAGGTCAAGTGCCTTTTCAAATTGCCCAGTGGCCGTTTTCGCCGTTGTCTTGGTCAGGTTGTCAAACAGCCCTGCTGTTTGTTTTAGGCCGGAGCGGATGATTTTCCGCATCTGAGGGCTAATCTTTTCGGGGACTTTTTTACCAGCCCTCTCGTAGATTGTTCCGTCGCTGTTGCGGGTCTCTTCCGCCCCAGCCTCCATGACTGCCTGGATCTCTTGGCGGGTCTTGCCGGTGCGCTTGGATAGCTCCGCAATGATCTGCTGGCGGGTCATGCCCATCATGGCGAGCTTTTCCTCTTGGTACTGCGCCGCCGGAATGTAAAAGTCATAGGTGCTGATGCGCCTGGCCATGTCGTCCAGGATAGAGCTTTCCGCCTGGGCATACAGCTCCGCGATTGGGACAGTGCAGCGTGCCAGCCACTTGGGGGAGAGCATCAGCCGTCACCGCCAAACAAGCCGGACAAGCCTGCATCTTGCTCCGGCACATTCTTCTTGGCTTCCTCCTCAGACTCGCCAAGATACCACTGCCGCAGCTCGTCTGCACGCATGACACCGGCACTGACCATCTGGAGGCGCTGGGCAAACTCCTTGTCCGTATCCGTTACAATGCTGTCGTCCCAGACAAACGTCATCTCGTACTCTCCCGCCGGTGCCAGTCCGCCGATGGTCGTCCACACGTCCATAGCATAGACCAGGTCAGCGAGCGCGGATTGCAGTGCGGTCTGCATAGCGCGGACGGTGGAGTAACTGCGCTGCTTGCTCGCCTTGATCTCCTCCGCCGTCTTCTCCACCGTTTGCGGGTCGCTGAGCGTCCCGTAGGCCAGGCCGGTGTTAAACTCCACCCGCTGCAGCATCCGATTGAGACCGTTAAACTGTGCGCTGTCGCGGATGGCCGGGCTGAACACCTCGTACAGCGGCTTGTCCGTCACGCCACCCAGCCGCTGCGGGCGGAACAGCCGCCGTTGGTGCTTGGGCACCTTCGGTTTGTTTGTCTTGGGGTCCAGTTGGAACGCCTGGTCGGAGATGTCGATGGCCAGCTCGCTGCCCTCATACTCCCACTGGATACGCGCCCACTGCTCGTCTGTCTGCCTGATCTGCTCCACAGCTCTGGCATAGACTGACGCACCCAGCGGGCTTTCCGGGTCGATGTTGTTGGCCAGCGGCACCCGGAAGTACCCAAACAAGGGGCGCTTCACATTTTCGACCGTCGTTTCCGGCTGCAGTTCCGCCCACGCGTCCAAGGCACTGAGCGCACACGGCATGCCCAGGTTCTCCTGGCTGTTGGCCACATACGCCTTGTTGCGGATGACGCAGTTGCTGCCGTCCATCTCATGCACCTCAAACCGTGTGTAATACTGCCGACCTCTTGTGCAGCGGTCGACAAATACGCCAGCCGTCACATTGCGGGAGCTGTCAAAGCGCAGCGGGAAGAATCGGTCTGCCGGGGTACAATCCACGCTGATGCCGCCACCGGCGTCCAGGTACGGCTTGAAGGCCATGCCGCCCAGGGCACAGGCTCGCTCTACGTAAGGCTGGATACTCGTCAGCAAGTGATGATACTGCTCGTCCAGGTATTCCGCCCGCGCACCGCCGGTGACATCGCTCTGCATCTCCAGTGTGACCAGCCGCGCCAGCTCGGCTGCCACCGCCGCCGGCAGGTTGAGGCTGCGTACATCCGCATTGAGCCACGGCGCGTCGTTGATGTACATCCTGCGCCACAGTTCTAATGCCGTCATCATCTTGTTGCTGACCGGCAGGTCCATCCCTACCGCACTCTTGACTGTCGCTGGGGAAAACATAGCCTGCACCACCCTCCTTGCCCAACTCAAAAACTCTTGTATCATCGTCTACCACCTGTAATATCGCGCTAAAATGGTCATCACGAAGTAGCGCATGTCATCCATGGCGTGGTCATTCTCTTTGACAACCGCGTCCTTTCCGGTTTTTGTATCCCACACATAGGACGCAAACTCCCGTTGGATGTCCTTGCACTGCTCTGCAATCTTGATTCGACCGGCAGACAGCAAGGTGCTGGTATATCGGATGCCATCCAGCACTCTGTTATCCGCCCCCGTCGCACGGAACCGGCCGTGGTGGCGGATGGTCGTCAAAAAAGACGCCGCAGACGGGTCAACGATCACATCCTGTATCACCCGGTCGCCTGCCAGCGCCTCTAAATCTTGATAATATTCTTCGTCCGTCTTCTGCTTTTGCTGTTTCCGCCCGTCCCAGTAATACTCATCCACTCGGACGGCCTCCGTACCATTCACACACCACAGTCCCATGCTGCACGGGTTGAGCGTGCCGTAGTCCACGGAGATGTAATATAGGCCATCCTGCGGAAGTGCCTGGATAACATGCTTTTTGGCGTCAAAGTTGGGATAGACCAACCCTTCCGCTGCTACCCACAAGCCGCGGATGTAGCGGTCGTAGAACACGCCGGTATACATCGTCTCGTACCGTGCCCGCACCGCCGGGTCTAAGGCCA
>ERZ1035037.312-NODE-312-length-16289-cov-7.422385_pt1 | contig 16289 bp, 18 predicted proteins | sample MGYA00520618_ERZ1035037 | MGnify/ENA primary metagenome ERZ1035037 (study PRJEB33766, sample SAMN09781741) | gut metagenome | biome: gut microbiome | host: Homo sapiens | place: Madagascar | study: EMG produced TPA metagenomics assembly of the PRJNA485056 data set...
GAATTAGATAAGAAGTTAAAAGAAAAAGACGAACAATTAACCGAAATATCGAAAAAATATTCGGAAAATCAAGACTTAGTTAAAGAAATAGAAGATTTAAAAGCTTCTAATGCTAAAGCTGTAGAAGAATACGAAGCTAAACTAAAAGCTAATGAATTTAACTATGCTTTAGATACTGCTTTAAACGGTGCAAAATGTAGGAATCTTAAATCAGTAAAAGCAAACCTTGATATGGATAGTATAAAGTTTGAAAATGGGAAGCTTGAAGGATTAGATGACCAATTAAAAGCTTTAAGAGAAAGTGATTCTTACTTATTTGAAGATGTTGTCCCTGCAAATACTGGTGGAGTTGGAAACTTTGCTAGAGGTGGTAAGCAGGCTATAACTAAAGAACAGTTTGCAAATATGAGTTACACAGAAAAAGTAAATCTGTTTAACAATAATAGAGAGCTATATGATAGCTTAAATAATAATTAAAAAGGATGGTGTTGTAAATTATGACAATGACAAAATTAGCACAAATGGTAAATCCACAAGTAATGGCTGATATGATAAGAGCCGAGTTACCAAAGAAAATAAAAATATCTCCACTAGCTAAGATAGACAATACTTTAGCTGGTAGACCAGGGGACACTATAACAGTTCCTTCTTTTGATTACATAGGGGATGCTGCTGATGTTGAAGAAGGTGAAGCTATAACAGTATCACAAATGGCAACTAAAACTACTACTGCTAAGGTTAAAAAAGCTGGTAAAGGGGTTGAGTTGTCAGACGAGGCAGTATTAAGTGGATATGGTGATCCATTAGGGGAAGCAAATAGACAGTTATTAATGTCAATATCTTCTAAAATAGATGAAGATTGTATGGCTGCTTTAAAAACTGCTACTTTAACTCATGATGTTTCTAGTGCTTCAATAATATCTTATGAGGGGATAGTTGATGCAATAGATAAATTCGAGGAAGAAGATTACGAGCCAAAGGTAATATTTATACATCCAAAGCAAGTTACTCAATTAAGAAAAGATTCTAATTTCTTATCTTTAGATAAATACCCAGTTCCAGTAATAATGAATGGGGTAATAGGTTCTATAGCTGGTTGCCAAGTTGTTGTGTCTAAGAGAGTTGATGCTACTGAATCAATGTATAAATGTCCAATAGTAAAGGCTGGTGCTTTAACTATATATATGAAGAGAAATGCTATGGTTGAATCTGATAGAGATATATTAAAGAAAACTACTGTAATAACTGCTGATGAGCATTATACTGCTGTATTATCTGATAAGTCAAAAGTTGTATTAGCTAAATTTAAAGATACTGCATTATAAGAGGTATCGTATGGGAATGTTGTTAAGAAGGCATTACAAAAAAATAGAAGAAGTTAAGGAGGAAGCTAAAGAAGCTTCTTTTTTTGATTTCAACAAGCTTAAAGTTGATGAATTAAAATCTATAGCAAAAGAAAAAGGGCTAGAGGGATATTCTTCAATGACTAAAGCACAGTTGATAGAACTTATAGAAAAGGCATAGGTGAGAATATGGGAGAAATTCAAGAACTTAAACTAAGACTAAGGGAGGAAACTTCTCCCTTTTTTACTGATGAAGAATTAGCATATTACTTTGAAATGTTTAATAATGACTTAGATAAAACTACTTACAAATTAGCTTTAATGAAGGCAGAGGACGACAGTATAAGCTTACCTGGAGGGTTATCACTTCCTAATAATAAGTCTCAATGGTTAACTATAGCTTCTATGTATAAGCCAAACGAAAGTAGGTGTTTATAATGCTTGCTAATAAGATAAAACCTAAGATAGTAAAGGTTATAAATAAGTTTCCAACTCAAGTAACAATTCTTAGAGATAGAGTAAATGATTTTGGTGAGCCTGATACCCCTTACATTGTATGTGATATTAAAGGATTTTGGCATGACGGAAACAATATGATATCTCAAATTACTACCGAGGGTGGGAAAATCAAGAGAGAAAAACAATATTTCTTAATGGTTGTTTACAATCAAATATCTTCAATGATACAAGAAGGAGATTATTTTATCTTAGATGGTGCTAAATACTCTATTTTAGATTTAGGTAATTGTAATAACTTAAACATTTACTTAGATTTACTTTTAAAGAGGTGTTAAGTATGAGTTTTAAGTTAGATATGGGTGATATAGCTAAGAATTTAATTGAAAAAGAAATTAAAACTATGGCAGCTTTAAATTTGTATGGGGATACAGTATCTAAGGATATGGAAGCTTATGCAAAGAGTAATAGACCTTGGCAAGATAGAACTGGAGAAGCTAGGAAAAGACTAAAGGGCAATAAAAAGAATATGGGTAATGTAATTAGGTGCGAGATTGCACATGGTGTGGATTATGGAATATTCTTGGAGATGTGCAACGAAAGAAAATATCAAGTGCTAGAACCTACGGTTAAGGCTATAGGTCCTAAAGCTGCTAATGGTTTGGATAAAATATTTAAGTAGGTGCTCATATGTTTAAGACAATTTATAAACATTTAAAAGCAAATGGCTTTGATTGCTATAGTGTAGGGCAATACAAAGGTGTTTGTAAAAAAGAATATATAGTAATTAAGAATAATACTCCGCGAAGTTTAAGTAGCACACTGCTTGAAGAAGAAGTGGAGTTATTGTTGTACTATCCTTTAGGAAATTACAGTAAGGTAGATGATTTTATCAATAGAGTAAAAAAGGCTATGAAAGAGTTGCCTTATGACGATAATTATACTCCTTACCCTATAATTCCAGAGGATGAAAAAGAAGCTTATATGACTATATTAAGTTATAAAAATACAAGAGAGAGGGTGTTATAATGGCAGCAGATAAGGAGTATTTACCAACGAAAGACGTTGCGGCGGTTACTTTAGGAGGAATAACTATAAAAACAGCTGACGAATACGAGGCAGAACCTGAAATATCGGAAGGTGATAAGAACGAACTTATAGTTAATGGAGAATTAATTGCAAGTGATGAAGCCCCAACGATAATAAAGGGATATAATCTTAAATTTAAAGACAATGCAATGAGACCTAAGTTGATGGAGAAGTTGCAAGGTGGTACACATACACCTGGGGATGGCTCTACAACAGAACAAAAATATGATGGGCCAAATGTAGGTGCTTTAAAATCAGCTTCAATAGGAGAGGTTTGTATTTATACTAAAGTTTATGCAGAAAATGGACCTACTGGTGAATATATAAAGACAACATTTACTGACTGTATAGGTGATTTAGTTGACTTTAAATTCAAAGGAAAAGACTTCTTTGCAAGTGAGTTTAAAATCAAATCAAGACCTAGTGCTGGCAAACCAGTATTTAAAATGGAGTTAGTAAAAGAATTACCAAGTTAATAGTAAAGACTAGGGATTACCCTAATCTATTTTTTATATAAAGAAAGGTGGAATATACATGGAAATAACAAGCTTAGAAACATTAAAACAAATGAAGAAAACTTTTATAATAGAATTGCCAGCATTTGACGATGGAACTCCTTTCGTTGCTGAGGTTAAAAAACCTAATCTTATGAACTTAGTAGCTGGTGGCAAGATACCAAACACTCTTTTAAGTGCTGCTATGAAAATTGTAAAAGGTGGATTTGGAAATGCTGCGAATGAGGCTTTAGAGGATGCAAAAGCTTTAAAGGAATTAGCTTCTCTAATGACTACAATAGCTGAAAATACTTTAGTTAATCCTAGTGCGAAAGAATTAAAGAAGCTTGATGTGGAATTAAGTGAAGCACAATTAGTTGAAATAATGAACTTTATGCAATATGGATTACAGGGTTTAGAATCTTTTCGTAACAAGCAGGAATGTGCTAAGGATAATAAATCAAGCAAATAAATATAGGAAACTACCTTCTGAAATTTTAAGAATTGATGACGAGTATGTCGCTTTCTGTTTTGATGAAGCTTGTATGTATATTTCAAACGAGATAGAACAAGGAAACAAGCCTAGGTGGGAAGATGAAAAGCTTTCTATTGAAGAAGAAAGAAGTTTATCTTTTAACTTAGCCGAACAACTAAGGCAGAAAGGAGGTAGTTAATATTTGAGTATGAATTTAGGTACTGCAATCGCTTATATAGACTTGGATAGTAGTAAATTTGTGCATGGAATGAGAGGTATATCTAGTCAACTGCAAACCTTTAACTCGGCCACTGCTACAACTGGTCAAAAGATGACTGCTATGGGTAATGTTGCTAAGAGTGTAGGGGGAGGACTAACTAAAGCTTTAACACTTCCTTTGGCTGGTGCTGGATTAGCTTCTGTAAAAGTTGCTAGTGATTTTGAAGCTGGTATGAGTAAGGTGTCGGCTTTAAGTGGGGCTACTGGTAAAGACTTGAAAATGCTGGAAGATAAAGCCAGGGAGATGGGAGCGAGTACGAAATTTAGTGCTACTCAAGCAAGTGAAGCGATGTCTTACATGGCACTTGCTGGCTGGGATGCTAACGAAATGGCAGCAGGACTTGAACCTACCTTAAAGTTAGCAGGTGCAGCAGGTATGGATCTTGCAAGAACTTCCGACATAGTAACTGATACACTTTCTATGTATGGGCTTAAAGCACAAGATGCAACTAAAATGACAGATATGCTAGCATACACTCAAGCCAATTCTAATACAAGTGTTGAACAGTTAGGAGAAGCTTTAAAATATTGTGGTGCTGCGGCTAATGCTATGGGGTATGATATAGCTGACACTTCGGCACTTTTAGGTGTATTTGCCGATTCTGGACTTAAAGGGAGTATTGCAGGAACAACTTTAAACTCTATGTTTAGAGATATGAAAAAACATGCTAAAGGTGGAGCTATTGAAATAGGCAAGACTAAAGTTGCTATAGTAGATGCTAACGGAAAATATAGAGATATGACTGATATCTTAGCTGATGTTGAAAAAGCTACAAAAGGAATGACGCAAGCGCAAAAAGACCAAGCTTTATCTAGTATTTGGGGAACGGAAGCTATGAAGGGCGTTAACATTATGATGGAAACGGGTTCTCAAAAACTTAGAAGCTTAGAAGACGGTATTCGTAGTTCTGATGGTGCTGCTAAACAGATGTACGATACTATGCAAAATAATCTTAAAGGTTCGATTGATAACATGAAATCAGCTTTAGAAGGTGCTGGGATTGCAATAGGTAATATACTTATTCCAGCCCTTAGGGGATTGGTTGATGGAATAACAAATGTATTGACTTGGTTTAATAACCTTGACGAGGGAACTCAAAGAGTTATTGTTGCTATAGGTGCTACTGTTGCTGCAATAGGACCTTTGCTTTTAGCTTTTGGAACTATACTTACAATGATTCCTAACATGGTTGCTGGTTGGGGTATTTTAACTGGTGCTTTAGGAGGTGCAACTGGTGCTGCAGCTGGAACTACTGGGGCTTTAGGTGGGCTTTTAGGTGCTGGTAGTGCTTTAGCTGGAGTTTTAAGTGGTGGACTTATATTTGCTTTAGTTGGTGTAATAGCTAAAGTTGGAGAATCTAGGACTGCTTTAGGTTGGTTGCAAGAGAAGTTTGGAAGCTTAGGAACTATTATAGGTGCTGTTTGTGAGTTTATTGCTGGTATATGGAACTTGACATTTGACAATATAGTTGCAAAAGCTACTCTAGCACTTGACTTAATAGCTGCTGCAATAGACGGTCCAGGTGGTGCAACTGTTAAAGATGCTTGGTCGAAATATAATAAAAAAATAGAAGAAATAAATAACAAAGCTTTAGACAATATAACTCTTAAAACAACTAGAGAATTGTCGCAGCAAAAAAATACAGTAGACAAAGAAACTAAAGAAGCAGCTAGCAAAGCTAAAACTAATACTGATAAAATGGCTAAAGATATGGGAGATAATGCAAAAAAAGCAAATCAAGATGTTTCTAATAATATGAAACAAACTTCTCAAGTTGTTATGAATGAGAGTGGTAAAATTCCTAAAGATGTTCAAAACAATATGCAAAAATCAGTTCAAGCTATGCGACAAGCTGGTAGCGATATCTACAACGGTATGAATACAAGTTTTAGCAAGCTAGCAAGCCAAGGGAAAGCTCACTTTAGTAACTTATACAATGGTGTAACTAACTCTACTTCTAAAATGGCAAGTAAAGTAATAGCTGACTGGAATAGGATAAGAAGTGCTTTAAGTAGTAGCATAACTGGTCATGTTAACATTCAAGTACATGGTGTTCAAGCTGCTTTAAATCAAATAGCAAGTGTTAAAAATGCTGCTAGACATAGTAATTTAGCAAGAATTTCTAGCCCTTCACCATTTATGAGCTTTATGGCTATGCCTGCTAATTTTAAGGCTATTCCAAACGATATGTATGCACAAGCCTACGACATGGTTAGAAGTGATGATATAGCTTCTTATGTAACAAGTCAAATCCCTTCTTCTGTCAAACTAGATATAGATCAAGGGAATAAGAAGAAAGATAAAAAAGCTTCTACTCAAAGCATTAATGTAGAGGTTAAAATTGACAAATTTGTAAATGAAACTAAAGAAAGTGCGAATGAGTTTGCAGATAGAGTAATTGAAAGAGTAATTTACAAAACTAAGAGAGAAAGATTAGCTATGGGAGGTGTTAGATAATGCAATGGTATAAAGATATAACTGAATTGGATAGTTTTATTTACGGTGCTAAGTCTAGCACTTCTTTTCATTTTGCTTATGAAGCTGACAATTTAAAATCGTTTGAAAGAGATTTTGAATTAAAGGAAGTTCCAGGGCGAAGTGATGAGCTTATAATTGATAACAAAAGAAAAAAGAACAAGATTGTTAATGTAGAGGGGACTATTGATTGTAAAGGGGTAGAAGCTAAGATAGTTGCTAATAAATTTAACACTTGGTTAGCTGGAGAGGTTAAATACAAACCTTTAATATTTTCTAATGATTTAACAGATTATGAAGCTATTGTTATAGGGGATATTGATATAAAAGAAGAAATTAAAGGGGTTTTAAAAGTTAAATTTCAATTTAGTTGCAAGGAGGTGGGTAAATGATACCTGAATTATGGAATGAATTAGGTACTGAAAAAATAGGAGATTTAAATGATTGCTTAGAGTGTTTCGTAGAGGAAGAAAGAAACGGAATATTTGAGTTGACTTTAGAATATCCTAATGGTTATCCACTTGCTGACCAACTATTAAAAGAAAAAATAGTAGTAGTAAATGCTAATGATACACTTTTAAATCAGAAATTTAGGATTTACGATACTAAAAAATTTATAAATGAAACTATAACGGTATTTGCTAGACATATATCTTTTGACTTAATGTATGACTATGTAGGCGATGTAACTTTTGAAAATCAAAGTTGTGAGTACGCTTTAAATAATTTGTTTAGACAATCACAATTTAGTACTCACTATAGAGGCTATTCTGACATAGTTAACGCACAAAATTATAGCATGAGTATGTGTAATATCTTAGAAGCTATAGGAGGCAAAGAGGGTTCTATAATTGATACCTTTGGTACTGGTGCCGAAATACTTAGAGATAATACAGATATTCATGTTCTAAATGCAAGAGGTCATGACAATGATGTAACTATAGAGTATGGTAAAAACCTTACTGGGTTTGAATTGTCGGAAGATACTACAAATTTAGTAACAAGAATATTACCATATGCAAAACATACTCCCGAAGGTGGGAAGGAAACTTTAGTAAGAGGAAGTTTTATTGATAGCCCTTTAATAGATAGCTATAGCCACCCTTATATAAAACATATTGACTATACAGATAAATTTAAAGATAAAGAAATCCCAACTAAAGAAAAGCTTAAAACTTTAGCAAGAAATGAGTATAGGGACAATAAAGTCGATATTCCTAAAACTAACTTTAAAATAGAATTTATTCCTTTGTCTAAATGTGTAGGTTATGAGGAATTAGAGGATAAAATAAGTATCTGTGATAAGGTTACAATTAAAAATATTAGGTATAACGTTGATACAAAAGCTAAGGTGATAAAATATAAATTTGATGTGTTAAAAGATAGATATGAGAGCATGGAACTTGGCGAGCCTAGGACGACTTTTGGAAATATTATAGGAAGTGGTAGTGGAGAAAGTCAAGTTGGACCACAAGGACCTCCTGGTCCTCCCGGTGCCGATGGAAATATAGGAGATTTCCCTAACAGTTTACCTAATGTACCCGTACTAACTACTAAAGTTTATGGTTTTGCCACTATAGAACTAAGTTGGACTTATGAGGATAAAGTTTATTACACTTATGAGCTATATGCAAGTAAAACAAAAGATTTTACACCTAATACTTTTGATTTAATACATGCTGGGCAATCTTCAAGTTTTTTATTCCAAGCCAAACCAAACGAAACCTGGTATTTTAGAGTATGTGCTAAGAATACACATGGAGAACGTACTGATTTTAGTCCTCAAGTTGTTGCAATTACTAAAAAGATTGATGACTTAAGTAACTATGTAGATAATATGGCAATTGGAGAAGCGTTAATTGGTACTTTATCTTTAGATCGAGGTTGGGTAGGTAAGTTAAATGCAAACTACCTTGACGTCAAGGGTAATTTTAGTGTTACAAATGGCAATGGAAAACGTACTTTAGATATAGATTCTTTTGGCGATGTTCATTTTATGCCACGAACTTTTAAAGTGCTTATAGATGGTAAGGAAGAAGATGTTGTAACTCAAAGCCGACTAGTACAAACTGAAAATAAATTACAACTTAAAATTGAACAAACTGGTAATCAAAACTATGTTTCAAACTCGGATTTCTCTAAAGGTTTGGCTGGATGGGAAACTTATAATAGCAATTACATAAGTTCTGTAGCTGGTGGATGGAATGTTCCTGTGGGAAGCGGTGCTTATATAGTTGGGCAAGGTGATAAGGCAGTATATCTTAAACAGACTGTTAAAGTTCCTCCTAAAGCAGAGAAGTATTATGCTAGTGCATATCTTAACTGTACTAACTTTTTAAATATAGGTGGCAGACCTCAAGAAAGTTTATGGCACTTCTATGTAGTATTGCGTTATACGGATGGAACTGGCGAAACTAAAAAAGTTCCTTGTTTTGATGAAAATCACGCACAAGGAAGCTGGCAGAGAAAAGCTATAGAGTTTGTAAGAGAAGAAAGTAAGACGGTTGAAAGTATAGATGTTTACTTATACGTTAGATACGTTGAAGGTAATTTCTATATGAGTATGGTTAAAGTAGAAATTGACCAACTAGGGGCATGGGTAAAAGGCATTAATGAATTAAATACAGAAATAGTCGAACTTGATGATAGGGGTATGTGGGTTAGACATGAGGATGGTTCAGCCATGAATGCCAATTCAAAGTCTATAGATTTTACAAATGAACATGGTCGTAAAAAAATGTCCGTAAAAAACGGAGGACTGAATTACTATAACTACCAATCTGGATTGTTTGTAGGATTAGATTCGTCTACACAGTTTTCAGACCAATATTCTAAGTTTGGTATGCAAAAGTTAGCATCAAAACATTGTAGCTTCTACGATATACTTCATTCTCCAACAACTGAAAATGATGACAATTTAAAACTTGCCAATTCCGTATTTAGAATATGCTTTGAAAATGTAGAAGGCCCTACGGACTGGCGAAGTGTTAAAGGAATACATTCCTTTATGCTTCATAGATTCCATGAGGGAATAGACATGGTTAAAAAACCTATAAATAGTTGTGGGACTATCTATATGGGCACTACAAGTACAAGAAACAAAGTTACCTATGATGATATGTATGACGAAATGCAAATCGGCGGGGGTAGTGGTGGAGTTATACTTGGAAAAACTAATCAAGATGGTTCAGTTGAACATGCTATAAAAATTTATGAAAACTATTATATAGACACTACTCGAGATTGGAATTTTCAAGGTCACAAAATAGAAAATGCCAATATAATTACTAACTTTGCCCCTACTCCGACTTTTAGATCATTCATATGTTTAGGAGATAAACCTTATGTAAACTTAATAGATAAAGTTGATGTCGTAAATATTAAAGATAATGAGTTAGCATTAACTAAAAAAGAGTATGATAATGAATCTAATCAATTCAATCAAACTCAACTATTGTATGCAGCAGTTGAAAAAATAAAAGAGCGAGCTTTATTTATTAAAAAATGAAATAAAACAAATGAAAGAAGGTGCTTAAATGATTACTATAGATTTCACAAATCCAACTATTTACAAAGATGTAACAACTTTCTATCAAGGGAATCTAAGTGCCAATAATGCATCTAGATGCAAAATCAAAACTGGAATTGATGAAGATTTAAAAGGTACTAGCATTTCTTGTAAGTTTAATAATTCATCTACTGTAAAAGATTGCAAAATTGTAGATGAAGAAAAGTGTATTATAGATATAGTTTATCCTTCTAGTGTTTTAAATGTAGGAACTAATAAGCTTGAAATAATTGTAACTAGAGCTGACAATTCTGTCGCTCAATCACCAGTTTTAAACTATGAAGTATGGCAAGGATTAGAATAATCAAGGAGGATGCATATGGGGATAAGCAAAAAACTAACAATATCTGTAAAAGATGATAAATCAGAACTTAGCAAAAAGTTATTTGTATATGAAAATGATAAAGGTGTGGATTTATATTTCAATATTCTTAATCTTGATTATACTATTGCTAAAGAAGAGAGAAACTTGCTTAGAAATATAGCAGGAGATTGCGAGATAGTAATAGTTAAGCCAAACAACAAAGAAATTACTAGAATAGCAGAAATAGTTGAGGACACGGTTAAATTTACTATTACAGCAGATTTAACTGACGAATTAGACGAGATAGGTATACATAGAATACAGTTTAGAATATTAGATAATGAAGGAGGAGAAGTTGCCATACCTCCTTTTGAGTTTGAAGTCAAAGAAAGACTTAAAGGTGAAAAAGAAAGTTCTCATTTAGAAATTGCACAAACTGATAAATCTAAAATTGACAAGTGTGTAGTTGGAAGTGATGATATCGTTTTATTTGAAATAGATAACAAAGCTTTGAATTTGATTTGGAGAAGTGGAGATATAATAACTGCTGCGAAGTTAAATTCCATGGTAGAAGCTATAAATAACATATCTTCTGTAGAAGGAGTACAAGGTCCTAAGGGAGATAAAGGTGACGTTGGACCACAAGGTCCAGTAGGACCAAGAGGTGAACAAGGTCCTCAAGGATTGCAAGGTTTAAAAGGTGATACTGGAGATAATGGAAAATCAATAGAATATGAGTGGAGAGGTACGGAGTTAGGTATAAGACAAGAAGGTCAACTTAATTATACTTATGTAAACTTGCAAGGTCCACAAGGTTTGCCTGGGGCTGGAGGTAGCGGTGGTGCTGGTGTAGATGGTAGAGAGATAGAACTTCAAAAAGGGAGTACTCACATACAATGGCGATATGTTGGCGAATCTTCATGGCGAAACTTAATAGCTATAGAAGATTTAAAAGGAGAGCAAGGTATTCAAGGTGTTCAAGGTCAACAAGGTCTAAAAGGAGAGCAAGGAGAAGTTGGCCCTCAAGGTCCAAAGGGAGAACAAGGACCTCCTGGCATTGTATCTGATGAAGCATTAAAACCTTTACAAGATAAAGATATAGAACTTGAAAATAAAATAACTGATTTAAATGCAAAATTAGGAGGTAAGTCATTTAAATATCTCACTCAATTAGAATACAATGCTTTAAATGAGGAAGAAAAAAATAACCCCAGCATAGTGTATTGTATAACTGATGCAGAAAATAAACCTGTAGAAAATAATTCAGAATTAACTAGTCCAAATGGTGATAAGTGGGTATTAAAAGTGTCGAATGAAGGCGTTCTAAGTGTAGAAAAAGTTATTATAAACACACCTGTGAAATCTGTTAGTTTAAATAAAACAACGCATACGATGAAAGTTGATGAAACTATTCAATTGAGTGTTGTAATAACGCCTCCTAATGCTAGTAATAAAGAGGTTACATGGAGTGCTAATAATAGTAATTGCACTGTTAACGATAATGGATTAGTTGTAGCTAAGGCGGAAGGTGAGTGCATAATAACCGTAACAACTAAAGATGGTGATAAAACCGATACTTGCGTTATTACTGTAGAGAGTAAAGAAAGCGTTACCCCTTTAGAGTTTACTAATTATATTTATAACAGTGACACCTATACAAATCCGGCGACGGGACTTCATCCGAACGCAGGGACTTACTATCTAAAGTATAAATGTTCTATTAGCGCTGAAGGTGGAGTTGCAACTATGACAAAAACGGGAAATGACTCGGATATTGCCTATCTTTTAGTCAAACAAGGTAGAGGTGATGGCAATAAGTATTACACACGCTGTTTAGTTAAAACAACTGCTAATAATGTTAATGCTGGAAACAATTCTGACCCTAAACGACCAATAATACCGAATGATGATAATTGGCATCTAGTGTCGTTTGTATTTGCGGATTCATCAGTTTCATCAAATGGGTTTACAGTAAACGTAAAAGATTGTGTTTCTGGTAGTGTTGTTTATATCAAAGAACTTATGCAAATAAACTTAACGGAAATATACGGAAGTGGTAATGAGCCAGCCAGCGAAGAATGCGACACTATATTCACAACTTATAAAAGTGGCTTAGTAGGGTAGGTGTAAATATGCTATTTATAAAAAACAAACCAGTTATACTTATACACAAAAATAATATTTTGGATGTGAGGAGTTCAAGAATAGATACTGAAATTAAAAAATATTGGAATCCTCCTACTCAAGCTACATCTGTATATAAACCTTGGGACTATGCTGGGCTTATCGGTGAATACGATAAATTAATGGAAAAGTCTAACGGCTATATAAAAAAATATAGGTATGAAAAAGATGGAAAACCTGTTTTGACTAAAAATGGTAATTATGAATTATATTCATATATTTTAGAACCAACTAACTACACTAAAACTATTTTCATTCAAGCAGGTATACATGGTAATGAAATGGATTCTAAACAACAATTGCTAAGGATAGTTGATATATTAGCAAATAAAACTCACTTAGCAGAGTATTCCGTATTTAAAGAAATTCGAGACAATGTTAGATTAGTGATTATACCTTGTGTATCTCCCTATGGCCATGACAATACATCTATGAATATTCCATATGAACATGAAGGGCAATTAGTTCAACATGGTTTGAATTTAAATCGAAATTGTGACTTCAATCAGCAATATTCTATCCCTGGTACCGGAGTTGGCGGTTATCCTTCTTTCTGTATGGAAGAAGTTCAGCACACAAAAGACGTAATAGAGAAAATAGGTGCTAAAAACATTGACTATGCTATGGATTGGCATGATGGAGGAGGAGTTTCTCAGCATTATTGGATTAACTATTCAGTTGATGGAGATAACAGAATTATTGTCGATGATTTTATTAATTATTTAGTTAATAAATATAAAATAGAAAATCCTATTATTGATAATTGTAAAGATACGTCTACTACGGGCATTTCATCTATGTATTTTGCTAAAACATTAGGATTGATGGGAAGTACTGTAGAATGGATAGGAGGACTACTTGGTTATAGTTTTGATAGCAAGCATATGACTCAAAGTATGGAGATTCGAGGCAATATGATTTTGTTGGCATATAAAAACGATATTAAAGGTTGGAGAATAAATGAATTAGAAAATGCTAAATATTTTCATTTTGATTATCCTAAAGCATTTACTAAAGAAGGTTTCAGGCTTGATGGAGCTGACAGTAGAACAGTCGTAACAGATAGCCAAATATATGCAAGATGGGATAAACTTGCAGAGAATAATCCTAATCGCATAACAAAATCAGATGTTTTAGGAACAAATGCACACAAAACTCAAAATATACACACATACACTTTTGGCAAAGGTTCTAAAAAAGTATTGTATGTAGGCGGAATTATGAGATATGGAGCAACTCACAAAATAGATGAATTTGCCATATATCAACTAATTGAGTATCTATGTGATGATTATATAGTTAATCAATCTAAGTTTTTACAAGATTTAAGAGATAATTATACAATAATAATATTGCCTTGCATTGACAATAAAGCTAGTAATACTGATGTTATAAAAAGCTGTGGCTTAAATAACATGGCATTATCTTATAAGAAATGGCAAATTGTTAATGGCTTGTGTGAGCCTACAAATTATGCCTTAAGCGTGCATGATGTTCCTATTATAAAAAATATAATAGATACTAACCAAGATTTGAAATGTATAGTTTCAGGAGGAGAAATACTAACAGGGTATGGTGGTAACTCTCAAGATTACTCTACAGATTTTGAAACACAGTTTGTAATTCCTAAAAATCAATTAGAAATCAGCTTATCAGATTATAAAGCACATTTAGAAACTGATAGAAAAGAAAATGTTGTTATTGAAAATACTCAAGGTTGCACATTTGGAGATTATGCTTATGACCATTACCAAATTCCAACTTATTTTGTGCAATTAAATGTTTCAAGTCGTTATTATGAATTATCTAAATACCATACACTTTCAAAAGATAATTATTTACACTCTAATTACGAAGCAGGAAGAAGGATTTCAAATATAGTTAATTTATTTTTAATCAAATAAGAGAAATATCTCAAGTAGAAGCCTATCAAATAGGCTTCTTTTTATTTTAAAAACAAAGGAGGAACTTGATATTGGAGAGTATTTTTTTAGAAAATGGAGTGTTAGGGGCTTGTGTATTGGCAGGTGGAGGCTTTATTGTATGGCTAGTCAAGTATATGCTAAGTGAAAATGCCAAGAGAGAAGAAAGACACTCTCAAGAAGTTGCGGCTATACATAAAGAAAACAAGGAAACTATATGTAATTTACAAGCTTCATATAAGGATGAAATTAAAGCAACTCAAAGTGTATTTATTGATAGTATGAATAAGATAGTCGAAAAAATGGACGTAATGGACAATCGAATGATTGCAGTTGAAAATTCGGTTGAAGATTTAAAATCTATGTTGAAATAATAAAAGGAGAGTGTTTTTGTATGAAAAAAGTTTATATTGATCCAGGGCATGGTGGCACTGATAGTGGGGCTGTAGGAGTAAGGAATGTATTAGAAAAAAATATAGTATTAGAAGTTGCTAAAAAAGTAGCCTCTAAGCTAAGAAACTGTAGTATAGAGGTTAAAATGTCCCGTACTGATGATACTTTTAAAACTCTTAACTATAGAAGTTCTGACGCAAATAATTGGAAAGCTGATTGTTTTGTATCTATACATTGTAATAGTGCTAGTAAAAAAGATGAAAATGGGAAAACTATTATTGATCCTAAACCACATGGACTTGAAACTTTCTGTTATGAATTTAAGTATAGAGGATTAGCTGATTACCTTCAAAAAGAAATGTTAAATGCAAACCTTTATACTAGGGATAGGGGCGTAAAAGAAGGTAATTACCATGTCTTAAGAGAAACAAATATGTCAGCAGCTTTAGTTGAATTAGGATTTATAACTAATGCCGAAGATATTAAACTTTTAGAAAACAAACAAGAAGAATTTTCAACTGCAATAGCAAAAGGTATATGTAAGTTTTTAGGTGTAGCTTATAAAGAAACTTCAAAGCCTACTTCTACGCCTTCAAATGATGGCACTTTATACAGAATATGTGCTACTGCCGTAACTGGTGCTACTAAGGCAGATGAAGAAATAAATAAGCTTAAAGGGTTAGGTTACAAAGACGCTTATAAAGTTGCAGTAAATAAATAATTTTTTCTAATTTTAGAAGGAATTTAGCTTCTTATGTAGAATATATATGGTATAAGCCAAACTTAAACCGTTTCCTACTTACTAGGGGAAAAGAAGCTAGCTAGTAAGAGAGTTATTCACTAAAGAATAAGAGGTTTATTTAATCATCATTCAACAAATGTGATTTTGAACTTCAACTAATTGAATTGGGTTTCTTCCTTCGACAAGGAACTTATTCAAATTGATTAGAGGTGTCTAACTTATAAGGGGTTAGGCACTTCTTTTTTATTGCAATAAATTAATAAAACATGGTATAATTATGCTAGTTTATTTTTCAATCACTAATTAACATATACTAATTTTTTAAGCTATAAGGGTGTCCGTACCCTTTATTTTTTTAGTTATTTTTACACACACAACATCTATCATATTCAAATCTTTCATATCTTCCACAAATGCTACAATATTGAAATTCATTATTATAAGCAGATATTGAGTAAAAGTTATCTTGATGACTTCTATCTTCCTTTTCTTTTTCATTGTCGATAAATATATCAAACATAGTTTTAAACCTCCTTAGAATTGATTTTATTAGGTATTATTGAC
>ERZ1035037.313-NODE-313-length-16231-cov-7.721934_pt1 | contig 16231 bp, 31 predicted proteins | sample MGYA00520618_ERZ1035037 | MGnify/ENA primary metagenome ERZ1035037 (study PRJEB33766, sample SAMN09781741) | gut metagenome | biome: gut microbiome | host: Homo sapiens | place: Madagascar | study: EMG produced TPA metagenomics assembly of the PRJNA485056 data set...
AAATGAAGGTAAAGAAGGGATCAGAAGGATACTATAAAAAGGTGGCCGAAGTGTACAACCGCGTGATCGAAGATACACAGCCGAATTACACGGTGATGCAGCGCCCGGATATCTTAAGATCAACCAACCAGATGACAAAGGCCCTGACCATGTTCTCTACACAGCGGTTGCAGAACTACGGAATCGTGTATGATGCAATCGGAGAGTACCGGGCAAGGCTGGCAGACATGAAGAAAGGAACAGGGACAAAGGAAGATGTCAGGGCGGCAGGAAAGAACCTGGCACGGGCTTTTTCTTCGCAGATTGTAGCGGCAGCAGTCCTGGCAGGAATGACCTTTATTGCAGGTGCGGCGCTGCACCGGGAGAAGAACTGGGAAGATGAGGCTGGAAACATCACGACAGAATCATTCATGAAGCAGTTCGGAAAAGATTTCGGTGCGACGATCGCAGGCTCATCCATAGGTGGATCGGAGCTTTACGAATTCCTTACAGCAATGACCGGACAGGAGAAATGGTGGGGCTTCGAGACGAGCAGCGTAGCAACGATCAATGATTTCGGGGACGATTTAAAAACCACATACGACGCCTTGAAGAATCTCCTGACGGGAGATGGAAGCTATCAGGCCGTGACGGATGCGATCAAGGCCATGGGAGTAGATGCTTCGAAGTTTTTTGGTGTACCGGTGGAAAATACGAAGAAAATCATTGACGGCGCTATCCTGTGGAAAGCAGACGCCAAGGCCGGAACGTTTTTAAAAGCATCCGACCAGCATTACCCGGAGTATAAAAAACTCTGGGAATACGAAAAAGCCGGGAAAACGAAAGAGTACACAGCGCTTCTGAAAGAACTGCAAGACGAGCTTGGAGAAACGGCAGTGAAGAAAGGACTGCAACAGCAGCAGATATCGGAACTTGGATACGAAGAAGAAATGAAAACACTCATCGACGCGAGAGAAAAAAACGATCTGAAATCCTACAAAGAAAGCATGAAGAAGCTGGAGGACGCAGGATACACGAAGGAAACGATCATGAAATTCCTGAATTCCAAGCAAAAGGTGAAAGAGATCACCTACGATGAACTGTGGGATGTCTGGCAGAACGGAACCAAAGAGCAGTATGAAGACATGAAGAAAAAGCTGATGATGCAGGGAAAGACGGAGGATTCCATCAAAAATGAGATGAAGAAAAGGCAGACGGCAAATCTCAAAGCGATTGATCCGGATTTCCAGAAAGCAGCAGACGCGGCGGACGATGGAAACAAAGCCTTATACGAAAGCATCAGAGATTCTTTGGCGGCCAAATACGCAAGCCAGGGATACACAAAGACGAGGATCGCAAGTGCAATCAAAAGTTTGCGGAAGACAACAGATACCGAAGAAGATACAAAAAAAGATGATGAGGTTGATGTATTCTAAGAAAATGGGCGGAGAAATCCGCTCATTTTCTGCACCTAAGAGGGAGAAAAGAAAAAAAACATCTGCTAGAATGATGAAAAGGGAACACAAAGGAGGACGCAGATGTGACAAATGAAGAGATTGCAGTTTTTCTGACCAAACACAAGGAAGAGATTGGATCGCTAAAGCATCGAATGGATGAGCAGGAGGAGAACAGCAAGACGATCCAGAATCTGGCGTTATCCGTGCGAGACCTGGCAGTAAACATGAAGAACATGATGACAGAGCAGCAAAGAGCCAATGACCGGCTGGAGGCGTTAGAAGCAAAAGACGGGGAAATGTGGCGAAAGGTAGTAGGATATGTCGTAACGTTGCTGATCGGCGCAGCGTTCGGATATATCACAAAACAGATTGGAATGTAGAAAGGAGAAAAAAGATGGATTTTAGCGCAGTAAGATGGGAAATGTTTTGCAGGGGAGAAAAGGTAACTTGTAAAAACGGAAAGGTACGCACGTATTGGTACGACAGGGAAAACGAAAAGATCATGTGGGATGGTCATCTTGGAGAAGGGGAAGAAGTAAAAGGGTATGCTCTTGAAAACTTCATTGACGATGTACTCGATGGAAGCTGGGAACCGAGAGAAAGAAGAGATAACTATTATTTCGGGTTCGAAAATGCAATTACATATTTAAAGCGAGGCGTAAAAGTAAAAAGAAAGGGATGGAACGGGAAAAACCAGTACATCCAGCTTGCGAAAGGAATTTCCTACAAAACACCGGAAGGAGAGATTGCAAACTGCGAACATAAGGACATTGGGAACAGGGCGATCGCATTTGTGGGAACATCAGGAGTACAGATGGGATGGCTCGCAAGTCAGGCAGACATACTGGCGGAAGACTGGACTTTCGCAGAGGAGGTATAAGATGTTTAAAAATTGCGTATTTAAAGTATCTGTGAATACGAAAAAATGGGTAAAAGCGGCAGCAGTAAGAGCTGTGAAGACCATGGCACAGACGGCAGTGGTTACAATCGGAGCAGCATCCGTCATGGAGGATGTCAGCTGGGGGATGGCGGTAAGCGCAGCAGTTCTGACAGGCATTGTGTCAGTACTGACAAGCATTGCGGGAATTCCGGAGGTGCCGGATGAAAACGAGCAGTAAAGGGATCGCATTAATCAAAAGCTTTGAAGGATGCAGGTTACGGGCATACAGAGACAGCGTGGGGGTACTTACGATCGGATACGGCCACACTGGCGATGTAAAAGAAGGACAGGTTATATCCCAAGGATTTGCAGAAGAACTGCTGAAAGCAGACCTGACAAAATTTGAAAGGAATGTAACAAGGTATACACCTTTTGAAATGAACCAGAATCAGTTCGATGCGCTTGTTTCGTTTGCTTTTAACTGCGGAGCTGGAAACCTGAAAAAGCTGGTATCAGGAAGAAATAAAGACCAGGTGGCAAGAAAGATCCTGGAATACAACAAGGCAGGAGGAAGAGTTTTGGCAGGTCTGACAAGGCGAAGACAGGCGGAAAGAGCATTATTCCTGTCTGGGGGAAACAGAACTCTGAAAAACGGAAGCAGAGGGGATGATGTCAAGGAACTTCAGAAACTACTGACAGAGGAAGGCTTCCCGTGCGGAGCGGCAGACGGAATCTTCGGGAAAGCAACAAGGAAAGCGGTGATCGAATACCAGAACAGCAAAGGACTTGTAGCTGACGGGATTGTCGGAGAAAAGACATGGAAAGCATTAGGAAAATAAAGGAGATAAGCGGTGAAAGCATTTGTAAATGAAATTTACATGCATCCGCTACCGGAAAACTTTAAAAACCATATGAGGAATGACCTGGGATTTGGAGAGGATCACAAAAAGATCATCGACAGCATGTCAAAGCACTACGGGGACAGCACATTCCATTACCAGGACACTATGATACCCAAGAGGAGATATGAATACCTCTTGGGTATTGTTGTATCAAGACATATGGAAGAGCTTCTCCGGCTGGCGGTGATAGGATACAAATACGAACAGAACGCGGACAAAAGCACAATCCCGGATGAAGTATGATAAAAGCATGAAAGGAGGGTGCTTATGGGATACGAATATGCATCGAACGCAAAAGCAAACGGTGCCCTGGCAACGGGCATCATCGGTACAGCTCTCGGAGGTCTTCTAACACTGGGAGCAGGAGGCAGGCTTATGAATGGCATGGATGGTACATGCAATCAGCCGATCACAAAGTTTGAGATGGAGCAGCAGAGCATGATCGCCGCAAAGGATGCGGAGATCGCATTGCTGAAATCCGAACAGAACACAGAAGTAAAGATCGCTGACGTATACGAGCGTCTTATCACTCGCATCAATCAGGATCAGAGAGAACAGCAGGCATGGAATGCAAATCAGTCCGTGGCAAACGCACAGATGTCCTCTGCGATTGCTGTGAACAACAACAGCATTGCGTGCATCCAGAACGTTCTCAACAATCTGACAAAAGTGGTCATCCCGGCAACCAGCGTATGCCCGGAGCCTATGTCCCGGTATAATTCCTGGACGGCGCCGACATCGACCACCACAACCGGCTAATGAATGCGGGGCAATAGCCCCGCTGACCGGAGAAAGGAAAATATGTACTCCGAAGAACAGATCGTGGACGGACTGGTCAGATACGCAGATCAGGAAATCTTAACAAAAATGCCGCTAAAAGAACAGATCATCGCATCAACCGCACTGTTTGTGGCGGTAAAAAACAAACAATATGTATTTCGCAATCTGAGAGACAATGCATATGTAAAAATGCTTGGTGCGGTAAATGACAACAAAGAAGTGGATGCAGAGGCAGTTCTGGACGGACTGAAAGCATCACTTGAAAAATACGGAAACTTAAAAGTGGACTTGCCGTTTAAAGGATCAGGGAGCTTTACATTTACACCGGAAGATGCAGACCTGATGAAAAAATATATCAAAGGAGAACTGTGATGGAAGATTATAAGATTAAAGTATTGGAAAGCCTGGAAGACGAAATGGACGATGTGGACAAGTACATCCGGATGTCAAAAGTGGAAAGGGCAGAAGGAAGACATGAGTGCGCTGCCATGTTAAGAGAAACAGCCAGGGAAGAGCTGAAACATGCGAAGAGGCTCTGGCGGATTTACGAAAATCATGGCTGGGAAGTACCGGAAGACGTAAAGAGAAGATACGCCGAGACGGAACAGATGGTGCATGAGATGTAAAAGAGGCGGGAAACCGCCTCTTTTATTATAGTCATCATCGTGGAACGTATTCGTCAGTACAACGATGATAGAATTATATACACAAATTTGCGTCAACAGAAATATCCCCGACAATCCAGCCGCGGTTCGGGGCACCGGCCTTTCTGACCGGGGGCTCCCGGTAATAGGAAATCTTCTCGATGCAGGATTTCAACATCCGGTTCTTGGCCTCTGCGGTAATGTCTGAATCATCCAGGGCGGCGAGAGCAGCGGAGAACCGGCCGCGTTTTTCCTCAATGGCCTCCCGGGTGGGAACCTCGGAGAGAATGGAATCGATAGAAGCCTGCACGGCGGACTTATCTTCGGCCACACGCCGGTTCAGTTCATCGAATACGTTTTTTGGCATCTGCTCTTCGGTGTACTTATCCCACAGAGAGATTTCTTTCTTATCCAGGGCGGCCAGCCGCAAGCGAAGCGAGGAGAGCGTTTCTTCCCGGGAGGACATGGCGGCAGCAGAATCCTTGAGCTGCACGTCAAAATCGTGAATAGCCTGCTTCAAAATGCGGACAACGATCTCTTCCGCCTCCTCGAAAGTACAGGAACCGGTATGGCAGACGCGCTGCATATCACAGAGGATACGGGGGCCGGTCTTGGGGTATGTGTGATAGCTCATGGCGTGGCCACACCGGCAGACGAAAAGACCGGCAAAAGGATTACGAACCTTAACCTTATCCTTGGCGCGGGTGACCTTCCCGGAGATTTTCTGGGCAGCGACAAACAGCTCCGAATCAATGATTGCCGGGTGCCTGCCGTCGTGCAGCTCATATTCGCTGCTCCATGGGCGGCTGGATTCCACGGAGCCGCTATGAACGGAGTGGACAACCTTCCGACGGTTCCAGAAAACTTTTCCGGTATAGACGGGGTTCTGCAGGATGCTCTTCACGCAGTTATATGTCCACGAATCATTGTTTCGAGGATGAGTACCTTGGAGGTTCAGCTGCTTGGCAATACGGGAGGGGCCAAGATCTTCGACGGCCCGCATCTGGAAGATCTGTCGGACAACGGAAGCTTCGGCGGGATTGATGCAAAGCGTGTAATGCTTCTTCTTTCCTTCCAGGACAAAGGTCTTGTCATACCCGTAAGGAGCAACGGAACCGATGTAATCCCCCTGACGGACGGCTTGCAGGCGGCCGCGGTTCATGATCTTCTTCTGATATTCCAGATATTCATTTCCTCTTTTCAGCTCACGTTCAAAGATATCCCGATCGTATTCGTCGGACAGGTCATAAGTTTTGCTGGGTGTGATGACATTCGTGCGGGTGTAGCGCAGGATCTTGATGAGCCGCCCGGCATCCTCCAGGTCGCCGCGGGAGAGACGCTGCACCTCGACACACAAGATAGCCTTAATGGCAGGCGATTCGATCCGCCGCAGCACGGAAAGAAATTCCGGGCGGTCGTCAATCGTCTCCCCGGACACGACCTCTCGATATTTGTTTTCTGCTGGGATACAGCAGTCATGCCTTTCGGCCCAATCAGATAAAATGGATTCGTGCTTTTGCAGCACATCTTCGACGGATAGACTGGGATCATCAGCCCTGGATTTGCGCAGGTACTCAATGATCTCATCAGAACGATAAGAAAATTCTCGATACATATTCAATTCCCCCTAAGTTTAATAATTCTCTTTTTTAACATACACGGATTCCCTACCGGAATCAACAGCTTTTTGAACAATATTTTCATCTGGCAGGGAATCACCCGGCCCGGTCAGCTCATCCCTGGCACGACGCATCCGATAACTCTCCATGACGATACTGGCAGCGGCCACCCGGTCGAGGAGCGGAATGTGGCTGTGCGCAGTGAAAAGGTGCAGCTTCGGGATCCAGTGAGAGATATGGTCACCGAAGATGATGTAGTGCAGCATCTTTTTATGCTTCGGAATTTCTGCATCCAGATACATCCGCAGGGCGGCGTCGATATCCTCATCGGATTTTGCCTCATAGAGCAGATGATATTTTCCAGGGTCATAGATAAACATCAGGTATTTTTCTGGATCAACGCCGCATAGTTCGAACCATTTTAGAATAAGTGGAAGACTGGGAGCACCAATTTCATTTTCCCAATTCTGAATAGTCCCGACACTTTTTGACAACTTTCTTGCCATGTACTGTTGCGTGTGCCCCGCCAGGTCTCGGGTCGTAAGAAGAGCCCTGGCCGTGAGCTGCGTATATTCCAATACGTCTTTCATAGAATCGCCCCTTTGCCAAGACAAAATTTTGAGTAAATTGAAGGACAAAATAATCAAAAAATTTTGGTGATAAAAAATAAAGAGTAACTAATTACAAAATCAACAACTTTGTGCATAATTGGATGCACAAGGGAGTGATTTATAATGAAAGAGTACAACGAAAAAACTGAAAAATCAATAGTAAATGCAAATTATATCCATATTATCGGAAAAATTAACGGAAAATTTGCAGAAAACGCACAAAATGACAGAAAGCAACCATATTCGACAAAGGTGGAGACAGAGAGAAAAAGCGGAACGAAAGATGTTTTACCGCTCTTTGTGGCGGAAAAAATGGAAGACGGCAGCATGGTGGAGATCTGGGGAAGAGTAAGAACTAGGATGCAGAAGGGGCGGAAGATGATCTACATACAGGCAGAGCAGATTAGGCCAACCGGCGCCGCGCCGGTGAATGAAGTATACCTGGAAGGGACGCTTTGCAAGGATGCCATATTCCGAAAGACCCCGGCAGGAAGAGAGATCACAGACCTGATGATTGCCAGCAATGGCGGCGGGACAAGCGCCTATGTGCCATGCATCTGCTTTGGGATGAATGCCATGAGAACCGGCGGACTTCCGGTGGGGGCAAAGGTGCAGCTGTGGGGCCGGATGCAGTCCAGAACATACAAGGAGGTATACACCGCCTACGAGATTGCGGTGAACCGGATAGAGGTGACACTGTAATCAAAAAAAGGAGATAGGATATGGAAGAAAAGAGAGAAGAGATTATGGAAATGCTGCAGCAGGCAACATTTGGGGAGTTAATCATTATATGTGAGTATATAAAAGCAATGCTGAAAAAGGGATAAGAAAAGGGGATCGGAAAGCCGATCCCCTTAGCGTTACCAACAGTTACTGCAACGGCTATAACCCTCATCTATGGCATCGGAAAGCGTTTCTTCGTATGCGCGATCCGGGTTCATGTTTCCGCAATCTGGCCGACTGTGGTATTTGCTTCCAGTAGCAGAAATCCAAACCCATGTTTCACTGGCGTCATCATCGTAATAGTCATCGTCGTTGTCGATGATCTCGACACCGTTTTCGTGTATTTCTCGTTTTAATTCCTCGTATGTTTTTCGGTTGGGATCGGCGGGCTTTTCTTCGCCAAGATAAGTCCCAAGAACATACCCGGAATGCCCGTTATATTTTACCTTTCCCCAGGAATTGACATACCCACTGACACCAACTAATGTGCCGGAGGGGATCAAATCCAAAGAAGTTCCATCGGTGCTCGGGAGACTGCGAAGGTGAACATTGGCTTGCGTATAAAGGTAATCAATCCGAAGTGTATTTTGCCCTTCGATGTAACGGGAGTAGCTGGAGAATGCAGAAGGGTTATCTTCCGGGGAAAGAGAATCTATGTCAGATGAAGATGATGAAGGAGTTTCAGCGGAAGATTCCTGGGAGACGGGAGAATCGGAAGGCTGTGTATCATCGAATTCCTGCTTTAGCTGGTATTCAGAAGAAGCCTTCCCGTATCCTTCATAGTACCCGCGATCACGGCCAAGATTATAACTGAGACCACTGGCGACAAGCGCGATGCATAACATACAAACTGCAAATTTTGATTTCCACATAATACACCCACCTCATATTAATAAAAATTTTTAACACAAGACCAATGTACTACGAAAACCGTTTCTATTCAAGAGAAAAGAGGATGTTTACACATCCTCTTCGAAAACTTCTCTCATCTTACGCTCTATAAAGGCCCATTCATCCACGGTCATAGTGGAAAGAGCAGAAATAAACCGCTTCTTGAAGCCTTCATCAATCTGCACCTCTCCGAAGAATCGGGCAAGCTGGAGATCTCTGGACAGATCCACGAACATATCACCGGTTCCGTCCCGGAGCCATTCTTCTGAAACATTGAATTCCCTACAAATAGAAGCAGCGGTTTGATCGGTAAGACTATTTCGACCTGTTTCAATCTGACTGAGAGAGTTTTTTTTCAAACCAATTCGCTCACCAAATTTTTCCAGCGTAAGATCAAGAGATTTGCGCACTTCTTTTACACGCTCTCCTTGCGTCACTTAATTCACCTCCCAACTACATGATAGCACCACAGAAGATATAAAGCAATAGAAAAAGTTCTTTAGAAGAACAAAAAACTATTGACAAAGTTCTTATAAAGATATATAGTGTTCTTACAAAGAACAGCAAGCCAACAGAACCGGGGTGAGGAATTGAAAATGGATAAAGAAGTAGAAAAAGAAATGAAAGGAATCAAGGAGTTTGCAAAACTCACCCCGGAAGAGCGGAAACGTGTTTGCAGCCGTCTCCGGGAAAACGGAGCAAGCGAGAAAGCAATCAGGACAGTGGATCAGCTGGTGGAAGCCAGAAACGAAATTGCGAGATGGTTCAAAAGAGGAGGAAACAAAGATGAAAGCAGGAGATAAATTCGAATTCAAGGGTTTTGAATGGGTAGTATTAAACCCGGAGGTAACGGAAGGAGGCGTGCTGGCCATGATGACCAGCACATGGAACGGAAAAGAGTACCCGTTTGATGAAAACAGGCGCGATAACTGGAAGGAAAGCTCTCTGAAAAAGAAACTGGAAGAAGAACTCCTTCCGGTGCTGGGTAAAGAAAATCTGCTGGATTACACGGTTGATATCGAAGCAGATAACGGAGACAAGAAGTACGGAGTGGACGTCTGCAAGGTGTTCATTCTGAGCTGCTGGGAATACAGAAGATACAGGGACTATGTTCCGCGTTTGGGGGAATGTATGTGGACATGTACACCATGGACAACGGACGGCCGCAGCGTCCGGCGTGTGAATCCGAACGGCGATCTGAGCTTCATCTTCGCGGACGCCACGCATGGAGTGGCCCCGGCTTGCGTAATCAAAAGATCCTCAATCGCGCAGACAGATGCGGAAAGGCTCCTAGAATGCGAAAAGAGAATCCAGGAACTGGAAGATTTTCTGGAAGAAACAGAAGAACTGTTAGATTACGTAAACATCTCAAAAGAGGCGGAGGAGCTGGTAAGGGTGACGGGAGATTACGAAAAGTCGGTTCTCCAGTCATACGATGAGCGGGCAAGGAAGATCAGGGAAAAATCAAGAGAATTGAGAGGAGAGAAAGCATGGGAGGAATGATGTTTCCAAAAACCCCGATAAAGAAAAAGAAAAAATCCCATCCTGCAAGCATCTTGCAGGATCCGGGAGATCGGGAATGCCTGTTGTGCAATCTTTTAGGTGTGGGACCTGCACGGGGCGTGCACCAGCATCATATATTTGGAGGTACGGCAAACCGGGCGAAGTCAGAAGAGTACGGACTGAAAGCATGGCTTTGTTATGAACACCACGAAGGAAACAAAGGTGTCCATAACGACAGAAAGATGGATCTGATCTTAAAAGAACACGCCCAGGAGGTATTTGAAGAAAAATACAGCCACGAACTCTTCATGAGAGAGTTCGGCGTGAATTATTTATGAAAGGAAGTGAGCAAATGAGTGAAATGGAATTAAAAATTCTGGAAAGTTTCCGGGAGATTATCCCAAAGTTACCGGAGAAGAAGCAGGAGTATGTTCTCGGGCTTGCCGAGGGAATGGCGGCCATGATGGGAGGGGAGAGGCATGAAGCATCAGCTGACAATCGTCAGGTTTAATCTGTCGCCGCGGTCGAAATTGTACTCAAAGGATTGGGAGTACATGGAAACCTATATAGACCTGGACACCAGGGAGGTTGTGACGGTCATGCACGCCAGGCTGAACCCAGAGACCTACAACGTGGAGAGGAGAGTGAAGCTGTGAAGGGAGATAAGTATTATCCGCCATATACCATAAAGGGGGATGGATGGGTTGCGAGGGTGCACCGGCCGATCTTAACGCCGGAGGAGCGGGCAAAAAGAATGCAGAAGATCCACGACATGGCTGCGTTGGTACTGATGGAAAGGGAAAGAGCACATGCGAGTGATAATGGCAATTAGAATGGGTTGCGTGGCGGTGGGCTTCCTGCTTGCCGCTGCGGTAACAGAATCCTATGAGCTGGAGACGATAGGGACAATGGATTACCTGCGGGGAATGGGAATAGCCTTGGTGTTTCTGGCCGCAGGAATAGAAAGGAGAAAACGATGGAAGAAAAAGAAGAGATTCGAATGAAAAAAGAAGAAGAGATTCGAATGAAGAAAGAATTGGGGGAGCTGAAAGCGCTGCTCCAGGAAGCAAAGGAGGAAAACAAAAACATGGCTGCGGCCTACGCCTCCCAGGCAGAAGAATACAAGAAAGCGATCGTGAAGCTCTCGAATAAGGTGACAAGCTTAAAAGGCCAGGTCAAGGCCTATAGAAAGGCATTGAGAGTATAAGAAAACACCGGGCAAGTACTTAGGGGAAACTCGACCGGTGCTGTAATTAATTACAAATAAATCATATCACAAAGCAAGGGAAAAAGCAAGGAATTCCGGGGATTTCACCGGATTTTCTCCCTTGATTAGGATATTAAACTTAGGGGTAAAGCATGTACAAAAAAACAGAGTACAGGATGCCGCAGAGCATAGAGGTGGAGATCACCCACAAAGGCAGGTACGGCGCCCCGGGGATGGAGAGAGGAAAGAGACAGAAGCCAACGCCAGAGGAAGTAAAAAGAAATAATGAGAGGCAGCGGCTAAAAAGGATCCGGCGAAAGATCAATATGAACTTTTGCCAGAACGACTATCACCTCGTCCTTACATACCGCCGGGAAGAGCGCTGCACCATGGAAGAGGCCATGATCCAGATCAGGAAATGGCTGGACAGGCTGCGGTACTACTACAAAAAGGCAGGGGAACCGCTGAAATATATCGCCGTGGTGGCGATCGGGGAGAGAGGGGCAGTGCATGCTCATGTGATTCTGAATGGAATCACTGACACGCCGAACTTGGCAAGAAAGCATTGGAAGAAGGGCCGGGTGCATATGACCATGCTGGATGATTCGGGGGAATATGCACAGTTAGCAGCTTACATCATGCAGCAAGACACCGGGCAAGAGAAGATGAAATACATCTGCTCCAGGAATCTAAAAGAGCCAAGGCCCATAAAAAAAGAGCTGAAAAGATTTGATCCAGACAAGATACAGCCATACAAAGGCTACTATGTGGATCAGGACAGCATCATAGCAGGGATAAACCCGGTAACAGGGTATCCATACATACAATACACCATGAAGAAAGTGAGGTTGCGAATATGACAGAAGCAGTACCTGTAGAAAAAAAGCTGGATTCCACGAGGATCGAGGTGGGGGCATGCAGATTTTGCGGACAGACCTATCAGCTGGAGGTTGATGGGCCGTGGACGGAGGCCATGCTGGACAAGGCGGCGACAGAAAAATGCACATGCGACGATGCCTTGAAAGCGAAAAAGAGAGAAAGAGTGCTGGAAAAGTGCGGCAAAAAAGTGGATCAGATGTTCGAAGAGCAAAAGGATGAGTTCCGGGAGACACTGAAAAATATCTGCACACACATCTATGATGAGGATATGGATAAAGCAAACCTGACGATAGACGGAAGGACAAAAGTGACGATCGGATGGTCAAAAGGGAACATCAAGATCGAGAGGACAGAAAAAACAACGAAAGTGAGTGAGATCGAATGAACAAAGTGATTTTAATGGGGCGGCTGACCAGAGATCCGGAGATCAGATACCCGCAGGATCCGGAGGCGGCAGCAGTTGGCCGGTTTTCGCTGGCAGTAGACAGGAGGTTTAAGAAAGACGAAACGGACTTTTTTAACTGCGTGTGCTTCGGCAGACAGGCAGAGTTTGTGGAAAAGTATCTGAAAAAGGGGATAAAGATGCTTATAACCGGAAGAGTTGAGAACAACAACTACACAGACCGGGACGGGCATAAGGTTTACGCTGTGCAAATCATGGTAGAGGAAATGGAATTTGCAGAGAGCAAAGCAGCAGGACAGTCAAACAACGAGCCAACACCGGCTCCGGGAGTTGGGGACGGATTCATGAACATCCCTGACGGAATAGAGGAGGAGTTACCATTTGCATAAATGGATATCAGTTAAAGACGGATTGCCAGACACAGACAGGTGCGTTTTAGTACAGGTGAGCGGGCGGCCGAACGACAGGGTGGAATTGGTTGATGCTTTGCAGATCGCATCCTATCTCCCGGAGGACGGGTGGATGCTGGAAGAATATCCAATGTGGATAGATGCAAATCTGGTAGCATGGATGGAGTTGCCGGAACCATACAAGGAGGAATCATGAGAACGCAGAAAGAAAGAGATCAGATGGAAATGGAGATCCATGACAAAAAGGAAGGGCAGTACGAGGATTACATAAAGCACAAAAGCAGGACGGCAGAGGAGAACTTCCGTAGACCGGCCTATGCTTATACAAGCCAGGAAAGGAGATAGAGATGGAGAGAATGACACAGAAAAACCCGGATGGCGTCACCTTTCGAGTACCATTGCAAAGGGCGGGAGAATTCCGGGTGATGAGCGACAAGATGGCACAGGCGGTGTTCGGGGATATTGTAAATCGCTTGGGAGAATACGAGGAGTGTCTGACGATTGCAGAAGCAAAGAGGATGAGAAGAAATGGCTAAGAAGTGGACAATGACAAAGCCAGAAGACTGCACGCATCCGGATTGCTTCTCCTGCCCATACCATGACTGCATATGGAGCGGGCGGTTAAGCTATGATCCAGTGCGGCAGCAGGCGAAAATAGATCACAAGGAAGTGAGGGAAAGGAAATGACAGCTTACACAAAGCAGAAAGAGATAATCTACATAAGTGGCCCCATGGAGGGCGTGGAAAACTACGAAGAAAACTTTCGAAAAGCAGAGGAAGACTTTACGGAGGCAGGATACAAGGTTGTAAATCCTGCAAACATTGACGTGACAGGAATGTCCAGAGAAGAGATTCTCGACATGGATCTAAAACTTTTACGGGAATGCGACAGTATATGCATGCTTAAGGGCTGGCAGCAGTCCTGCGGAGCGAACCGGGAATATGGGTTTGCGCTGGCCAAGGGAATGGGCGTCATGTTTGAGGTTGAGGAGTAAGAAGATGATAAATGGGGAGCTTATAGTGGATAACTTCGCCGGAGGAGGAGGAGCATCGACTGGAATCGAAATAGCAACGGGATACAGTGTGGACATTGCAATAAATCACGATCCGGAAGCAATAAGGATGCACCAGACGAACCACCCGAACACAAAGCATTACTGCGAAGATGTATGGAAGGTGGACCCGATCAAGGCCTGCAAAGGGTATCCGGTAGGACTGGCGTGGTTTTCCCCTGATTGCAAGCATTTTAGCAAGGCCAAAGGCGGAAAACCGAAAGACAAAAACATCAGAGGTCTTGCATGGGTTGCATGCAGATGGGCAGGGCTGGTAAGACCGAGGGTGATAATGCTGGAAAACGTGGAGGAATTCAAAACCTGGGGACCTTTAAACAGGGGACACAGACCAATAAAAGCAAAAACAGGCACAACGTACCAGAAATTTATCCGACAGCTTCAGGATCTGGGATATGTGGTTCAGACGCAGGAACTGGTTGCGGCGGATTATGGAGCACCAACAATGAGAAAAAGATTTTTCTTGATAGCCAGATGTGATGGGAAGGCTATTACATGGCCAAAGAGGACACATGCACCGGCAGGCAGCAAAGAGGTAAAAGAAGGGCTGCTAAAAGAATATGTTGGAGCGTATACGCAGTTGGATTTCTCCCTTCCATGTCCGTCAATTTTTGATACGTCAGAAGAAATCAAGAAAAAGTATGGAATCAGGGCAGTGCGGCCGCTGGCACAAAAGACGATGGACAGAATAGCAAGAGGAATCAAGAAGTTTGTTTTGGATGATCCGGATCCGTTTGTGCTTCATGCAGACGGAAAAAAGACGGCGCACGCCTTGATACAGTATCACTCAGAAACAACACGGGAAGAGGTGCGGGGACAGACAATAAAAGACCCGATCATGACGGTTGATGGATCAAACAGATACGGATTAGTCACATCATTCCTGAGTAAATTTTACAAATCAGGAATAGGGCAAGATGAAAGAGAACCGTTGCACACGGTAACTACATCTCCGGGACATTTTGGAGAAGTCAGAGCGTTTTTGATTAAGTATTACGGGCAAGGCACGGGTCAGGATATTAAATCTCCATTAGACACCGTGACGGCGCAGGACAGATTCGGGCTGGTTACGATTGAGGGAGTAGATTACCGAATCGCGGATATAGGGCTGAGAATGCTGGAACCGCATGAATTATACGGATGCCAAGGGTTCCCGGGAGATTACATCATAGACCATGACTACACCGGAAAATCATACAGCAGGAGCGAACAGGTTAAGCGGTGTGGTAACGCCGTATGCCCGCCGATTCCTGCGGCGATGGTGCGGGCGAACCTGCCGGAGCTGTGTGTCGGGAAAAGAACAGGAAACATCGTGGTAAGAGAGGAGGGAACAGGCCAGTTAAGGTTTGGATAATATGAACAACAAACAAATGATGAGAAAAGCGCAGCTGGCAAAGCTTACCAAACAGATCATAGACAGCCCTGAATACAGGGAGCGAAGAAAAGAAGATGATGAACAAAATATCATGAGAGCATTTGCCTGCTTTGCATTAATAAGCTGCGACTATCTTTATCGGCAATTTAATTGCAAGGCAGCGGGAATCAAGAGGTTTATCAACTTTTTAAAGCCGAGCATGGAGTATGTCAAGAACGATCCGGATTATTTTAGGCTGATGAATGAGGCATTTGTGGACGAGATCGGGCTGGATGTCATGCGGGAGCTGGGGATGGAGTTTGAAAATGAGGAGGAAAGAAATGAACAATAACAAACGTTGCATGACAGAAGCATTATTGCGAGATATACAGGAGTATCGGGGCTTGAGTGATCGGGTTAGATCCATGTTTGGAGATGGCGCAACCTTGAAGGATGTTGTGGATACATTGGAACGGAAAGTTCTGGAACCAGAAAAACCCGACCCGGTTAATGCAAGAATCCTGACATACGAAGAATCAGACATTTGGGACGCATATAGGTCTATCGGCACACCAGAGCAGTGCCGGGAAGCTGTGGAGCGTACCCGTTGGATTCCGGTAAGCGAGCGGCTTCCAGAAGAAGAAGGGAGATATCTGGTAACATTTCGTTCGGAACGCAAAGCTTACTTGGTTGGATATGGGAATTGCCAGATGTCAGTCTGCGGAAAGAAAATCGGATATGGCTGGTATGATTTGCACGATGCGGTATATTTCGATAAAAAAAGTATAGTCGCCTGGAAACCACTGCCGGAACCGTACCATGTTGCGGAGGAGAGCAATGGGCAAAGTCGAGCAAGTAAACAGAGCGGCTACTTTGCCGCCGTGTCAAGGCAGAGAAACGATGTATATAAGACTAAGAG
>ERZ1035037.316-NODE-316-length-16046-cov-6.842787_pt1 | contig 16046 bp, 31 predicted proteins | sample MGYA00520618_ERZ1035037 | MGnify/ENA primary metagenome ERZ1035037 (study PRJEB33766, sample SAMN09781741) | gut metagenome | biome: gut microbiome | host: Homo sapiens | place: Madagascar | study: EMG produced TPA metagenomics assembly of the PRJNA485056 data set...
AAACTGGAATTATTACATATTTATCTAATTGATAAATGTAGATGTAATTTTCTATTAAATCAAATTGCTATTTTCTCATTATTTACTGCTCCTATCATACAAGGATTGAGCAGACTCTTGTGCTCGCATTATTAATTCTTCAACATCTTTATCTACATAACCAGTAAAATCTTGCACTAAACGTGGTTCACTATTATTCTCATAAACAACTTTCAAATCTCTAAATGCATTATATATACATTTATGCATCTACACATCAAACTGCCCTAAAATATAATTATCTAATTTTCTTCCGTATAATTGCTCAAACTTATTTGAAGATAATAGTCTCTAAATTCTAACTATATTTTGCATTATAGAATCATTAGGTGTTATCACATTTCCAATTAAATACTCAAATAATCTATCAGCAAATGCATGTTGTGAATAATAGTTCTTTAAAGTTAAGCTTGGATTTAAACAAAAGTCATGTATATGAGGATCAACTTCTATTGCAACTATAGAGCTATTCACAGATACTGGCACCTAAACAAATACTCTTAAATATTTTTCAAAAGATCGTAATTCTTTATTAGCATTAGGAACTTCAAATGTATAAGCTGATGCAAAAGATAAACGTGGATTTTTAATACTTAAATTAGTTTCCCAAGTGCTTAAAATAGAACTATTTATTGATACTAATTTATTATTATAATAAAATCCAAACTATAATTTATTCTCAGCAGAAGGACTCTCACAATATAATTTATACTTTTTACCAAATTTCACTGGAAAACTAAATACTTTAAATAACTAATCTCTTTGTGAGCCATTAAACTTAACCATATTTGAAGCTGTAGTGCTAATTATAGGCAATGAAAACTAATCTATAAATACATTAGAAAAACAATTATACATAGACATTAAGTTTATGTTATAGAAGTCTCTCTAAAATCTTAAATAATCACCTAATCTCTCATGAACTTCAGATGTATATGTATTAGAACTTGATAAAAAATTTGATGTTTCATTATCATACTTTTTACCTGGTTCGAATGTATGAATTATCTCATCTTTTTCAGGATTAAAACTCTCTAAAGAATTCTCTGTATTATCATGCCTTCTAACTGTAGTTTTATATATGTATCTCTCTTTATCATCAGGTATAAATGTGTAACCAGATATATTTATATCCTCTGGGTCATCCCGATATACCTCTAAGACACGAATATTAGGAAGATAATAATTATATAATAGATTCTAAATATAAAGCCCCTAGAGTGTATTTTCATCAAATCTTTGCATTTATTAACTCCTAATTATAGTGTGCCTGGTCCCTAAGCTGTACTGCTATCATTATATTGCATGTTACCCATACCAGCTAATTGAACAGTGTTTGTAACTCTAACATCTAGCACACCTGTAACTGCATCCTATATTGCTAAAAGTATATTTGTCCAATAATCTGCGCCACCTTCATCTGTAGCTTTCTTAGAAAATGGATTTTCTTGTTCATCATTACCGCTTACTGTAGATGCTTCAGCTTTTTGCTAATCAACTAAGGCTTGTTTAGTTCCTGTAGCATTTGAGTTAGACACATATGTGGCCTGCGATGTTGTCTGAGAAACTGCATTGCCATTAGTAAAACCTCTAAATCCTTTACCTTTATTAGTATTTACATCCCACTTATTTATATCAAGTGCTGAACCACTGAATATATTTCCAATAGAACTAACTAATTGACCAATAGCACTAAATCCAACAACGCCTGTTTTTATTAAGCCTTCAAGTGACATTTTAGGATCAAATGAATTACCCATTATGCTAATTACAGGTAAATTTATACCACCTGTTATAGCTTCAAGCATTGACGCAGCCTTGTATAAACCATATGTTGCAGCATTATTAGCTACACCCATACCTATACCCATAAACGTATTATCTAATAAATTCTAAATTTTTGTTGATAAATGATAACGCTTATCGGCTTGCCCTAATTGCCAATTCAACTCAGTAATGGTATCGCTAGATGTCATTGCTTGCTAATATAACTAGTCAATAACCGTACTATTTAAGTTATTGAATGCCGCCATATCTGAAATTTTTACGCCAAATAGATTAGCATATGCAGATTTTACAACATTATTATTACTATTAGATATTTCTTGAACATATTGAATTAAACTCTTTAATAATGTATTAGTTTCACTAGAATTCAATCCATTTGTTAATAATGTGCCATAATTTAGTCCAGCTCTATTAGCAGACATTACTAATAAGTTTTGTAATGCTGAATTGCTACTTAAGGCTTCTACATTACCTGTACCTAAATAGTTAATACCTTCAGCAATAGTCTGTAATGTACTGCTATCAACACCAACTGATCCCAAAGAACCTAACCACTTTTGAACAATATATTCAAATTCTATAGATGCATCTGCACTCATCTAAGATGATGTTCCTATTAATGTCTATTGAACACTATCGAATGCTTGACTTAAATAACTTGTATCTCCAAAATAATAGTTAAATAATCTAGTTAAATTTGCCTCTAAACCTAATCTTTGTGCAGTTGTATCAGTCTGTTGAATACGTACAATTTGCAATAAACTTGCTTGTGTAGCATCAAATGTAGTAGCAACTTCTTCTGCAATAGTTCCTAAGAATGCTCTTTGAGCAACACCTTTAGCAACACCCTCTTCAACTAAAGAATTTAATTTAGTCAATAATTTATCATATCTTACATATGGATTAGCTGCTGTATTTGCTTTAAATACTTTATTAATATTTTCATACGTATAACCAGAATTTTGAAGTCTAGTTGTAACTGATGTAAAATTCTATGTATAAGTTGCTAAATAATCATCAACAGATGACATTGCTTTATTCCAACCAGTGCCTAAAGCAACTTTTAAAGCACCTGTTAACTAACCTACTAAATCACCATTGGCCGCTGCAGCATCTCTAGAATTTTTTAATTTATCAATATTTATAGTGCCGTCACGCTTTATAGTGCTATTAGCATCTTTATCAGCTAATTGTTGTCTATAACTTTCTGCTGTCTCTTTTTCAGCACTTGCAATTATTTCAGATCTTGCTTCTTTTTCATCTTTAATCTACCGCTTTAACTATGTGGCTCTATTAGTATCTTCAGCTTTATTAGCTTCTTTTAGCTGCTTCTTAAGTTCTTTTAGCTTGTCTTTACCTTCAGCTTTATATGCTTTTAACGCTGTTGAATCTTTTGCTAAAGCAGATGCTAATAATTTACGAGCCTCTTTTTCAGCTTGCACACTCGCTTGTAAACGAATAGCATCAGATTTTTGCATTAAAGATACGTAAGCCTAATAATCTTTACTTCTAACTTTAGTTACTTCAGCATCTAACTTAATTTGATCCTATATAAGTGATAACTATGCATTAGCCTTATCAACTTCTTCCTATTTGTAAACATTTTTTCGTTCTTGCTAAAGCTTTTCTAAATTACGTAAATCTCGTGCTAACTCTATTTCACTTAACTACTTTTTGTAGTCATCACACTCATCTTCTAACTAATTGTGTTGCTATTTAATATACTTATTAAGTTCTTTCTGCAGTCTTTTTCTTTCTTCAATACTTTTACCATTCTTCTCAGTCTCATATTTAGCTCTAGCTGCAAGTATATTTTTCTCAACTTCAATTTCTTTAGCTTGTCTATATCTAGCTGTGTCATCTATAGCTTGCTTATACCATGTTGATTCACCTTTACTCTCAACAATTGAACTAAAATCTACTTTTTTAGCCATAGATGTCTCCTTTTACTTATCTCTTTTTCATCGATTTTTGAATGGCTTCATTTTGAGCTGTAATATCTTTATTTATAAATTCTATAATCATACGTCTCTCTGTAGGTGTCATTAAACCTGTATCAGTGTATGAAATATGCGTATGCTTAGTTATATAATATCTATCATTTACTAATTGTCTATATCTATAAGGTCCATATGGTCGCTCAATGCCATCTTCATCTTTATATAGCTTTGGGTCTAAAAAATTCAGAGGTGAAACGAAAGGAAGTGGTATAATCTAACCCACATCTAGAGTTTTTACATTTTTCAACTAATGTATTATTAACTCCCACCTCTAAGTTAATTTTATCTAATGCATTTAAAATAGCATTAGTATCTTTCATAGGCAACTTCTTTAAGAATGCATCTAACTTAAGTGCATCATAATGCTGCCCATCAACTAATTTAATACCATGACGTAAATCAATTAAAAAATCTATATTAACATCAGTATTAGGATTTCTATGTTTAAATTCTTCAATCTCTTTATCGATTAAATCACATTCTCTAGGTGTCTTATATTTTAAAGTTACAGAATGATCACCACTTGGTAACTGCAATTCAATTAAACTAGCTATATCATCTGTCATTTCTAAAACTTGTAAATTATCTAAATCAAGTTTAGAAACATTTACTTGGCCACAGAATGGGCAAATTGTTTGATTCAAATACTCTGAACCATATGTAACAACTCTTAATTTATATAATAAATAAAGATAATCACCTATATGCATATCATAAGATGACATTCCTATATCATTTATAATGCATCTATCAATAATTTCACATAATTGTTTATATGGCGTATTCGTAGCTGACACTCTTAACATTTCTTCTTCAGTTGTCATTGATCTAAGCTGTATATCACAAGTCTTTAAATCTTTATAAAATTTTCCTTTAGAAGGTAATGTTACACTTTCTTTAATGGTTACATGATCCATTGTAAAAATTCACCTCCAAGTGAACAATATATCTTATTTAAATATACAAAATACGTCAAATAAAAATGGTTACAGTGGCACTTAGCGACCACTGTAACCACTAATAAAAAGTATAAATAAATTGAGTTTTAAATCAATTAGTCAGGCATATGCATTTCAAACCAGTCAACAACTAAAACTGCTTTTACTGTCATAACACCATCGTCATCTGCAGAGAAACCATCTTGTGTAACTTGATTTACCCAAGCACCTTTAATATCCCAATGTCTAATTTCTTCATAATCAGGCGTATATTCATATAAAGTACAATCAAATTTATACTTTCTAGCACTTGCAACATAGTCATATCTTGTATTATAAGATAAATTCTACCAAGCTAATAAAGTATCTTTTACGTCTGCACCGATATAATCATATGCTTCAATATTTATGTCTGAAAATGTAGGCTTTCCTGCAAACTTAATTTTAGAGTTTCCTCTATTAATCTCAGTTTTAGCAATTTCTACACTTGGAATATCACATGATTTCAATGCAAGAATTAATTCTGCTTGACCATCTGCAATTATATCAGCTGCGTCAGTAGAACCATCAGCTGCGCCAACTCTAAGAATATTTTTTAATCCAGGAACAACTAAACTGAAGTTACTTCTACGAACTGGATTGTATTCAACGGTGTTATTTGAAATATGATATGCACCATTTTTTAAACTTTCAGTAACTGACATTCTTCACAATCTCCTTTCAATTAACCTTCAGTAACTTCTGCTGAACCATTCTGTAAATCAATATAAATATCAAAATCTTCAACAGGTTCATTTGGAACTAATCTAATTATACAAGCAATTTTTGCTCTATCTGTTGTAGCTTTTCTAACTAACTTATAACTAGCTAATTTACCACTAGCAACCATTCTATCGAGTAATGTTTGAATTTCTAACTTATAATTAGTCCAAGTTATATCATTATTGCTTTCAAAAGTATTATTAATTGCTGCGTTATAAGCTCTCTTAACAATATCGCAAATCATTAATCTTATACTTAAGAAAGATGTAGCTTTAAGACCTGTGCCTTCATCATTTGCAAGTAATGTTCTATCACCCCAAATAGTCCAACCATAAGGTCTAACTTTAACAATTCCATTATAAGAACGACCTACTTTAGTTTGAATAACATTATCTAAAGTATATTTGTCCATCTTAATAACAGACCCACTATAAATACTATTAACAACACCTCTCTGAACACCAGAAACACTATCCCATCTCTTTCCACCTACATTGGCTTCAGCAAGTTTCATAAGGTATGTATAAGAACCAGGCATTCCGGTATTAGTGTCCCAATCTACATACGCAGCAGAATATTGAGCCCAAGCACTGGTGATGTCATCATTTAACGCCTATTTAACACTAATCATAGTATCATTATTAGCTTTTGTAGGATAATCTATAAGTGCAAAACAATCTTTTCTTGAACCACAAATATCAATTAAATAATCTGCTAAATCTTTGCTAAATGAATCTGGAATATTACTTGGTGCACCCATTGTTAATACTTCTACATTGTACGCATTGTAATCTTTTAAAAATTCCAAATTTTTATCAGTACCACTAGGAGTGCCACTAAAATAGACAACACCTAAACCAGCTTTAAGTAAATCTTCAACATATTTATAAGACTTGTCTGAACCTTCACTTAAATATTCTGATATATTAGAATTTGCTGAAATTAACATACAACCATGTTCATCGAAGTTATGTAAAGCAACATATTTTTTAACAACAAATACATTACTAGCAAAATCATAAACTAAATCATATTTAGATGCAGCATTACTGTATGTTGTATTAACATTAACTGTTAAATTACTTGGAGCTGTAAAATCAGTTTTAGTTGTAGTTACATTAATTGCCTTATCAGTAACTCCAGTTATATAATATGTAACAGCTGGATCAATTGTAGCATCTAAAAATGTTACGTACTTTTTGCTCTTTTCTTCTGTAATTTTAACTTCTAAATTAAGTTCAGGTTTAGCGCCTGCTAATGTGCAATTACCTGGAACAAACACATTTATTTCGTCGCCATTATAAGTGCTGCCGGTATTATCACTTTCATATATAGTAATTTTAGGCATTACTAAATCTCCTCACGTTTCTATAAAATTTAATTCTTCAAAACATCGAACCATTCAGAATCATTATTAAATGACGGCTGCTTGTTCGCTAAGTCTTTATTTGCTTCTATACCAACTAGTTGAACACTCTTAGTAGATTTAGTATTATAAGAAAATAATTGAGCATCTTGTAATGTGAATCTAAGTGTCATTCTATAAAACTATGTTGGTATTAATCTTTCAGGTATATCAGAATTATCTGCTATATCTTCTCTTAATTCCATAAAACAAGTATAACTAAGTTTTGAATCATTGTATGGAATTTCTATAACTATTTTTGGATGACTAATTATACTAAACACAAAATTTCTAACATATTCATCTGCTTCTTCAAAAAACTTTGTGTAAATATCTAACTAATAATTTAACTAAATTGGCACGTGATTTAAATGATCTATAACATTTTTATTACCATTAAATGTGCGCCCTTCAAACTATGCCATACGTTTATTAGTTAGTATTAAAGGTATATTTCTATCTCTACTTATAGCTATCAATGGAAGGCTTATAGGCTTATCTTTAGTCTAATCTGCCCTCATCTATAATAATTTAGCTGTTTGGTCCGGACCAAGAACACTCATATTCGGGTCCTACACCCATTTCTAAATCTTCTCAGTTATGGCCTAATCATACAGTCTAATTGACATTATTTGTTAACCCCCATAACTAATATAAATTATCTATATTATTACTAAAATAATCGAACATCTAATCAACTATCTAATATGCTTTGCAATCTAATGTGCCATAATTTATAATTGCTGCTAACTAATAGTAATTATAATTTGAATCTTCATATTTCTCTGTGTCATCACAATGTATAGAATAACCTTCATAATCTTGTCTATATGTAAGATTCTATGTAAAACCTATTAAAATATCTTTAACAGTAGGTGCCTTTGTAAAATTTTTGTTAGCACTAAAATAATCATTCCAAATCTACACATTCTTCTAGTCATATATAGATAAGTCTCTAGCATATTTCTACATATTAGTTATTAAAAACTAAACGAAAGACTCTAATTGATCAGATGGTTCACAAACTATTTGAAAATACATTAAACTGCCCGCTTTATATATTCATGATTTCGCAGTAAAGCAATAACATCACCTGCAAGTAACTTAGCTAATTGACCATCTTTAAGTGTCTAATCGAATGACTGCTATAACAATTTATTTAAATCAGATCTAAATGACATATCACGTTCTATTTGATTAAATAATTTATTTTTATCAGCAGCTACATAAGTTACATCGCCAGATTTAGATGGACTAGTTGCTCTATCAGCTATAGATTTTACATAAGACATTACAGTGCTAATTCCTACTTTACTAGCATCCTTACCTAAAACATTAGACAATATCTATAAACCTGTTATCTTATTTTGATTCTATACTTGATTCTGCTAATTTGATCTATTATTACTACTATTAGCCATGTCAGTATCTTGACTCATCAGTTTCTTAATTACAGACACAATTCTATCAGCTGTATATTCCTAAGTTCTAGTTTCATTAGCTTGCTCATAAATATCGTCATCTAACAGCTTTAATCTAATCGTATTATATGGATCGCCATTAGAACACAACTAATCTATAATAGGTTTATACTGAACCAATAAATCTTCTTTATAGAATTTTTTTAATAAATTTGTAATAGCTTCTTTTATTAAAATTAAGTTTCCACCATCTTTATCATCACTCTGTAATTGACTAAATCTTCCAGATGAATCTAAAGATTTTAATATATCTAAAACTGTTCTTGATTTATCAGTGTCTTTTGTACCCCATGCATCAAGCATTCGTTTTATAGCCTTATCGTTGCCACCAGTTACTTTTAGTATATCATCAATAAGTTTATCAGGATTATCACCATATCTATTAGCTTTATCAGATGACAAAAATGCTAATGCTTGTAATTTATAGTTGGTATCATAAGCTCTAGCATCATATAACCAAGAATTTCGAATATCAATATCTTCTTTATTTATAAAATTCTATATTAACGCTATATTTTTCATATCTAAGGAATTTACAACGTCATTAGTATTTAATAAATAAGTTAAAAAATCATTATTAGCTGTATTAAAACCATTTTCTTGAATAGATTCTACTACTATAGGCAATAAATCACTTTTTAGAATTTTAATGTTGTCTCTTTTTGAATCAAAATTATTTTCGACTAAATCGTGTATTTTAAACTCATCTTCAGCAGATGGCGTTAATATCTTATATATAAACTATATATCATCAGCATCATTATTTAATATATTATTATATTCATTTTCGCCCTTCTTTGTAAGCAATGACTGATTAACAAAATCTAAATTTGCGTCTAAACTCATTCTTCATCATCCTCATCAAATAAAAGCTTAAAATCATTCTATTTAAAATACATTGAATCACTTGGCATAGTATCTTCGTATTCAGGCACACAATAACATGTAATAGACGATGGATAAACTAAACCAACCTTCATCTTATCTACTCTAAATAATCGCCCTGGAGTATTATCTATACCGCTTGGAATTACAAATAGCGCGCCACTTTGAACACCTTCAAGATCATAAGGTACATCTATCAATGAAGCATCTGACTATAATTCTGCATTCCATCCAAGCTTTTTCATCGTATACTAATCTGGGTGGTCATTAAATAAACAACCTACAACCTATGGTTCTTCAAAGTTTTCTTTTATCTCGCCCCGTGTAGTATAATGTTTACTTTCTTTAGGTCTGTAAAATACTAACTATACTCCATGTAACTTTACCATTTCATCGAAATATTTACGAAATAGCTTAATATCTTTTTCATGAATTAAGGAGCCAAATTTTTGATTTTCTGACAATTGTATCATTCTTCTGACTCCTTATCATCTATATCATCTAACTATGTCTAATTAGGATCTGGTTTTAATTTTTTCTAATAACGATAAGTATTACCTGGTTTGAACTAAGTCCTTGTTCTACCATACTCATTAGACGTATCAATATCAGACTTAGATGTATCTAATGTGTCTTTATCATCTATACTTAATTGTACTGGTTCTTCATACTTCTTACCAAATACTGCTGGATAAATTATATCTGCATACTATTTCTTTCTGTTTTTCTCAAACCAATGTATATAATTATTTATTACACTTGCAACTTTTATTAAAAAACTAGTATTAGATAAAACTAATGCAGTATGCTTGCAACATGGACCTAAATCATTATTAGGATTCGTTATTTTTGCAGGTCTGCTTTCTTTTGGTCCAGTAATTATGTCACTAACTGACTACCAATATGCGAACCTAAAACGAGCGTCAGGACAATTACATCTAATGTAAACATTATCACTATTAAATGCATTCATTAAAGCCCTTAAAATTGACTTTAACTCTAACTTATCATTATTCTTTTTTATTTCTCTCTGAATCTCATCTAATACAGACCCAAATGAGATAGTAACTAAATAATTATCTGTTTCTCCAGTAACTGGAATAGACACAGTTAATATATTTTTTCTAAATAACTAATCCATGTCTATTTCGTTAAAGGATTTTACAGTATTCGCTACTCTAGATCTCGTTCTCTTTTCATAACGAGATAAGCCATCTTTTTCTTTTTTACCACGTTTAGATTTAGAAATGAGTTCATTTCTTCTATCTTCTAAAATAATCATTTAGAACTCATCTCCTATTAATATTATTTACTAACTGTACCGTATAGTCTAGTTGACTTCCCAGTCTTTTCATCTTTAGTACGATAGTTATAAGTAAAACTTTCAACAACTAATTTCTTATCATTTAAAGAACCAGTAAGTGTAAACGCTTTCTTGTTTTTAGCAAATTGAGCATTCTCACCAATAAGCTTTACCTTGCCTGTTTTAGTAACATAAGCCTCATTAAAGTTAAATGCAGTTTTAGCTTCTTTACCAGATTTAAAAGTTATTTTACCTTCTAAAATAACGCCTGATTCATCTAATTTACAAGCAGTTGACTTAAATGATTTAACATTATCATAAACTTTAGTAAAATACTTTTCACCAAGTTTATCTAAATCTTCATCATTTATTTCATCAAAATCTATTGTTGTATCGTCTAAAACTTCTTCGCCATCTTCACCATCATTATTAGCTATAACATCTTTATCAGCTGCAGATAATGGTTTAACAACTTCAGCATCTTCTGTGTTTAATTCGTCTTTTACAGGCTCTGTAGTTACAGTAACTTTTCCATTTTCTTCAGATGTCATTTGAATTTTAGTATCATCTGTTGTTATTGACACATCTTTAAGATCTTCATTAACTTTCTTCACAGATTCGCCTAATTCATCAGTCTTATCAGCAAAATCAAATATAAATTCTTCAGAATTATCGCAATTAACAGCCTTTACTACATCTTCAGCAGTCTCACACTTTGATACGTCAACATCGTATATTTTACGTATCTTGTCATCAAATGCTTGTCTATCTATTACATATGCTTCGCCATCAGCTGCATCAAATTGCATAGCACCAATAGATTTTTCATAATTTCTTATACGATCAATAACAGTATCTCTACAATCTTCATCAGCTTCTTCATCAAAATAGTAATCAACATCAGAAATACTTAATAAACCATCTTTACGTACATTAGAATAGTCATATAAATATTTAACTAACTATTCATCTGACATACTAGCAATTTCAGCACAATCAATACTTTCTTTTATTGGCTCTTCTTTCTTCATATTGTTAAGAACTCTCATGACTTTGTCATAATTTGTCTCTTTATTTATCGCATTCACAGATTCATTAACATCTTCAGATTTAATATCTGCATCATTAGCATCTGTAGCTACTTCTGCAGGTTCTTCATGAGCAACTTCGGCCCTTTCTTCTTTTGAAACGTCTGCTACATAAGGCGCTACAACACCAACAACATTATAACCCATATCATTATGACAGTAACAGCATTCATCACCTACATTAGCTAAACCAGCTTCAGCATCTATAATAATGCTCTTAGGTTCTTTAAAGAAATATGATTTACATACATTGCAACGAAGAATCACTTTACCATCATATGAATCTTTAATTTCATCTTCATTATTTGCAGTTTCATCATACACAACAAGATCTTCATCATCAATATCTGATTTCATGAAATCTTTAAGTTTATTTAAGCCTTCACTATCGGTTGGAAATAAATCTTCATCGATTATGTTTAATTGCTTAAATGCCTCTGTTAAATAGGACATATTAATCTCCTTAATACATATTTTATATTAACAACCCATATTTTAAATATAGGCTTAAAATCTTTTTACAATATATTTTAATTATACAAATTACCACTTATCTATAACTTTAGCTATAGCGTCTTTAACTCTATTAAACCTATCATTAATAGATTCTTCATGGTCTTCTTTTGGATCTACTTCAGATTCTTCTTTATGTTCTTCTTCAGGTTCTTCTTTAGGTTCATTAATCTATGATTCAGGATTATCATCTATCTAATCAAACACATGTTTAATCTTATCCCAAGCAGTATCTTCATCAATAGATTCCATACATTCATCTATATCGTCATCAAATTCTTCACCGTTATCATAAGGATCAGTAGAACCGTACTCTTCATCAAGTGTATTAGCATACGACTCTAACTCTTTATATAAATGTTCGTCAACCCAATCATATGCATCTTTTGTAAGACCACTAATCTCAACCGTGTCACGATATACATATAAACTATCACAATTCTTTTCAATACTACCTAAACCTGGAATTTCCCAAGATTCAAGCTCCCATTGAACATCATTATTAGAAATATCACCATTATCAATATGATCAACAACAACTTCAGGTAGAGTGCAGCTATAATCATATTTTGGTTGATTTTCTTCTAACCAATCAATGCCATAATTTCTAGAATCTATGTTATTATCTTCTACTATTAAATAAGGATTATTTATTATAAACTCAACTAATTTATTAGAAATAGCTGTTATAGCTTCTGTATAAGCTTCATCAGCTAATTGATCCTCTACTATAGCTTTAAAATCATCTGTTAAATCAGCGTCAGAACCCATTAAAAATTCTGCACTACTACCGCATGTTTCAAGACCGTAACCTTCATAGAATACATCGCCATCATTATAGTCTCTATATAGAATTCTCATCATGGCTCTAACCATTTCACCAGCTACAGAATCAGCTTTACCAGAATTAGGAACTAATTTATCGAATAATAATTCTAATTTATCATCAGCTTTACTTAACTCATCTAACATAGGTTTAAGATGAATCTCAGCTTCAGCCCTTCTCTTATCTTCAGCTTCTTTAGCTATACGAGCATCCTCAGCTTCTTTAGCTTGTCTGGCAATTCCTGTAAGACTTATATAATCTGGATCAAACATCTTATCTTTTGGAATAATGACGTCTGCTTCATTTATGCTATTAGTAAAATCACCATTTTCAGTAAGTTTTCCATAAGCATGTTCAAATGCTTCATTCATACTTTTTAAACTCATAATCTTAATCTATCCCTAAAACTAATTGATTATTTTTCTTTAATTCTTCTCTTATAGCTGTTGCTTCATTATTACCTTCTTCAAGAAGTTTCTCGCCATCTTGTGTCCATAACGGATTAGACTATGTGTATCTTGTTCTAATTCTACCAACAGTTATCTTTGCATTTGCAATAGCTAGCCTCATTAAATTATCTACCCAATAATCAGATTTAATTTCGCTAACATCATTAAATCTTGGAATATATTCAATAGTTACTTTTTCAGGCATATCAAAAGCACAATTTATGTACAACTACTATTTATCTCTATCAAATCTCATACTAAGATCTGTAGAAGCAGTATTTCGTATCTATAATGCAGTATTCCAGGCTGCATAGTTATATGTCCAATTATCAGTATTATAGTTTGCACCATTACCTGACAATATCTACCATTGTGCCATATATATTGGATCAGCCATACCTGTCTAAGTATTAGCTAACATACCTTCTGTTCTAAATACTCTTAATACTGAACTCATATGATATTCTGATGTATCAATACATTTAGAATAAGGCACAGTTACTAATGTTGCAGAACAAATATATCTCTATATTTCTCTAAATGATGCTTGAATAATTCTAGTATATGTAGAATCTTCTAATTCTGTTTCCAAAACATCACCCGTTAAAGACAGCTTTATCTCATCTATGTAACCTTGTAAATCCACAGAATTAGCCTCCATCACATTATATAACTAATTTAGCTAATTACACAATAATAAAAGACGCAAGTCTTTGACAAAAATGTAAAAACTTACGTCTTTTTAAAAATATATTAGCCTCATACAACTTGAATGTATAAATTATACTTAGATAAGATACGATCATTTATCCACTCTATTGGATTTAAATAAAAACCGTGTATATCTATGTCACGAATAGATAAATCTAACCAATTCTTTAATTTTGTAATTTCGCTGTATGATAGTTTTCTCAAATCTTCAAAACTAGCATCGCCAACAATTAGATTATCTTGTACATTAACTAATTTAAGACGCTGCTTAGATGCAGCTATGTCAAACATATCTTGTATTTTACCTAAAATATTATCATTTATAACCATTAATCTGATTTTTCTACGTTTTGATGTAGTGTCAATCATTGATTTAATTTCATAATTTGGTAAAGTAGATCTTAAAGTTTTAACAATATCTTTAATATTCTATAAATCGTCTGTCATAGGCCATAAATAGTATGAACCATCATTTGTACCAGTTATTTTACTATATTCAATATTTTTAGTTGCTTGTAAAATCTCTTTTGGTATGTTTAAATCTTTAGATTCATTTATATTATCATCAATAGACTCAATAATATCTATTTTATCTTCTAAATCTTTGTCTTTTAATAAAGTTTCAATGTTTAAAATATCATAATCAGATAAATGACCTATTTTGAATATAATATTTATATCTAACACATGTGACTATATATCTAATTTTACAACTGTAGGCTTATCTAAACCCGCATCAGCATAATCACGCAACACATAATCAAATTTAGTGTAATATGGCTTCATTACTTTTGATGAACATACACTCATTAAATAGCACTTGCTGTCAATAACAACAGCTGGATGCTTTAAATACTATGTTGGATCTTCTTGTTTTGGAAACCACACTAATACAACATCAAAATTATTTAATTTATACATATTACATCTTCCAAGTAAATCCAAAATTTTTCATCTGCCATTCAGCTATTTCTTTAGCATATTTTTCACTATAATAAGCATCATCATCGCCTAGTTCATCTTGTTGTTTTTGAGTAAGTTTAGGTGAATTTTTAGCTACGTTAATTATTTTATTTACTTGATCTTGTGTGAGCTACCCTACTGTAGGCTCTTTAAATAATTTTCTTTTAATAGTCTCCTTATCTCTAGAGCCATCAAAAACTATAGCTTCATCTAACTTATCAATATAAAATTGATACATATTCTTTAAATCTTCAGTTTCTTCAGGTGACATCTGCTTACAAGCCAACTCTTCTATATCTTTTAAATCTAATTCAAGCTGTTCTTTATCATCTTTAAATCTATTCAAACGATTTAAATACATTTCATAGCATCTAGAATTACATGTTACACTCTATTCACTTTCATTAACAGATTTAAATAAATTATTAACACATTCTTCTAAATTATCTTCATGTACATTATCATCATAATTACCATCTAATTCAGCACGTAGAACATCTGCACACTTATGATTATATAATTTATCAAAACCTTCATTTATATTTAATTTAGGCATAACTATATCTCCTGTATTTTTAATTTAGCAGCTATTTAGAAGTCATCAGATTCATTACAATCGTTATTAGACATAATGATTGTAATTTAATTTAATCCCACCAAACGTATAATGGAGAGATTCTAAGTGTATCTGCGCCATAACAAAAATCTACAATAGATTTTAATTCATCTTCTGAAAATTTAGTATTAGCATTAGCCTGTATGCCTTCTATAGAAATACGTCTATCAGATCTGTTGTTCTCTACAATATAACCATGAAAAAATACTTTATCTTGTAAATTATTAGTCTCTATGAATTTAATCCAACTTTTAACCATAGGTGAATAATTTTGTCTTT
>ERZ1035037.325-NODE-325-length-15613-cov-11.460278_pt1 | contig 15613 bp, 19 predicted proteins | sample MGYA00520618_ERZ1035037 | MGnify/ENA primary metagenome ERZ1035037 (study PRJEB33766, sample SAMN09781741) | gut metagenome | biome: gut microbiome | host: Homo sapiens | place: Madagascar | study: EMG produced TPA metagenomics assembly of the PRJNA485056 data...
GCATACGCCGCAGAGGTACCAGCCGACGCCGTCCCCGGCGCTTTCGGTGTGGTGGAAGAAGCACTCGGCACACTGACCAGCGCCGCCGCAGCCTGCGCGATCTCGCTCTTGTCGGCAGCGGTGAAATAATCCGTCCCCTTCACCGGCGTGTGACCGGCGGGGCCTTGCGGGCCGGTCGGGCCGGGGTCGCCCTGTGGCCCCTGTGCGCCCTTTGGCCCCTGCGGCCCCTCCGGACCGGTCTCGCCGGTCGCGCCTGCCGCGCCTGTTTCACCTTTTGCGCCGGGTTCGCCCTGTGGGCCTTTGATGTTCACCGAGGCAGGATTCTCCTTTCCGCCGTCGTTCGTCCAGCTGAGCGTCCCGTCCGCTGATACGGACGGCGTGAACGTCGTGCCCGTCGTGCCCGTCGCGCCGGGTGCACCGGCTGCGCCGGGGCTGCCGTCTTTTCCCGGCTCGCCCTTTTCTCCGGTGTCGCCCTTTTCTCCCTTCTCACCCTTCGCGCCCTGCAAGGGGCCGTTGTTCACCCACGCATGGGTCACGCCGTCGTAGATGTAAATGTCATACGGCTCCGCCGTGCCCACGCCGTAGGCGTCGCCCGCCTCCGGGTTCGTCACCGCAGCGGCCAGAGCCTGCGCCGTTGCGTAGTAGCCCGAGATGGTCAATCCCTTTCCGGGTTCACCCTGAACGCCCTGTAAGCCCTGCGGCCCTCTCGGCCCCGTCTCGCCCTGTGGGCCTGTCGCGCCCGTCGCGCCAGTTTCGCCCTTGGCCCCGGTCTCGCCTTTCTCGCCTTTCTCTCCTTGACGGCCTCGGGATGGCTTCCCGGTGTCGACATTTCCAAGATACCAGTTCTCATTCTCCCCGATGGTGGGCGTAATGCCCTGCGGGCCGGTAGCTCCGGTCGCACCCGTTTCGCCCTTTGCGCCCGTTGCGCCAGTGTCACCTTTCTCCCCAGTGTCGCCCTTCTCGCCTTTGTCTCCCTTGTCGCCCTTCCGGCCGGTATCGCCCTTGATGCCCTGTGCGCCCTGCGGCCCAGTCTTGCCGATGGGAGCCTTGATCTCATAGTTTTCCCCGCGGGATAGGTTCACGGTGTAGACGTTGTTTCCCTCGGCGTCAGTCTCCTTGAAGCGGATGCTCTCGATCCCGGCCTCCTGATAGATCTCGTTGATGGCCGCGACCATCGTGTTCTTGTTCTTTGTCAGAAGCGCCGCAAGATCACCCAAGACAGCCAGCACCTGTTCCGCCAGCTCAGGCGTAAAGCCGGATGGGGTCTGCCCTTCCTCGCTTCCGCCCGGCTCGACCGGGATCGGCTTCGCCATCCGCGCCGTCCGTACCACCTGCGTCCGCCCGTCGCCGAGCGTCTTTGTCCCGCGTACCGACAGCAGCAAGCCGCCCTCGCGGCACACCTCCCACGGCAGCGTCAGTCCGCCCGTGTACAGCAGCTCGACCTTCACGTCCCCATTTTCCAGCACGACGGTTTTCGTCAGCCCGTACCAGTCCTCATCAAACGCCAGCTCCAGCTCGTAGTGGTTCACTGCCCCGGCCACCACCGCGTTCCCGTCCTGCCGCGTGATGTGCTTGTCCCGGATCGTAAATTTCAGCGTTTTCATCTCTGTCCTCCTCAGCCGTAAGCCCGGTAATAATACCGTGCGCCGCTTGCATTGAACTGTACCGAAGCGGCCATTGGGTAATCCGGAAATCCGGATTTCTGTTCGCCATACCAATAGAGCGTCTTTCCGTCCGCGCTCTTTCTCCCGAAATAGTTGTAGTACCGTGAATTTTCGCAAAAGCCCTGATTCTGTTGAAACTCCGTCGTCAGCGTCCCCGTCATGATCCGGAATCTCAGAAAATAAACGGATTCATCGTCACGAAACGGGCCAAAGGTCGTCCCGTCGCTTTTGCCGCCGCCGACCAGCTCCACATACTTCGGCACAAAGTCCAGTGCCAGCGTCGTCGGATGCTCCGCACCATACGTCCCGTTGCCATCATAATACCCGAACACACACCGCTCCATCGTCCGGATGCCCTCCGCCGTTCCACCGTTCAGAACGGCCTTCACATCCTCAAAGACCGCATACAGCCGTTCCAGCGCCGCACTCAGCGTTGCGCCCTCCGTCACGCCCAGCGTCTGCGCCACGCCCTTTGGCACGGTCATCTCATCCGTCGTCTGATCCTCGTCCGGCGCGAGCCGCTTCCAGACGCCCGCCGTCTGCTGGCCGTAGAGCTCGCGCCGCGTTTTCGTCTCGGCGAACGGTGCTTTTGCTGTCACCAGCGCGTCGAGATTCCCATCCGTCAGCGCGATACACCCCGGCAGCATCGATGCCGCCTTGTCCACCGCCGTGAACGCCGTGATCGTGAACTTTCCGCCCGCTGCCGTCACCGTGTTCGACCAGTCGGCCTTCACCTGAATGGCGACTTTTCCGTCCTCGCCCGCCGTCACATCCTGCACGAGCTGCGTTCCGCTCGTCAGCGTATATTCCGTTGTTCCGAGATACGTTTTCAGCGACGCGAACTGGCCCGCGGTCTGCTCCACAGTCAGCCACACGCGCACCGTATGCCCCGCCGGAACGGTGAATTCCGCCTTTGCCGTGCCATACTGGCTGTCGCCCGTGCCCGAAAAGACCAGCTTCCCGCCGCTTGCCTCCTTCGTCACGTTCTCGCCCGTCCAGTTCGCACCGGTCGCAAGCGCATAGTCCGAGGCGAGATTCGCAACGGAAAACTCCGGCTTCAGCCACAGCTTGCCCAGCTGATAGCCCGTTGTCGGTGTCTCATTGGCCGTCGGCGCGTTCATCGAATAGGTCACGTCGATGCTGTTGATCTTCTGCACCAGCGCCGCGGCCAGCTTCGCCTCCGTCACCGTCCCATCCACGATCGTGCCCGCCTGCGCGGCCTTCGCCGTCTCCAAAATCTCCGCCAGCGCCGCCGCCAGATTTGTCGCCGTCATGCCCTCCGCGCTCACGGCCAGATGGCTTGCAAATTCCGCCGATTCCAGCTTGTCCACCAACGCATTGATGGCCGCCTTTGCCTCGTTGTGCAGCAGCTGCAAATCTGCCCGCACCTGGCTCTCGTCCGGCTCATACGTCGGAAAATCCTCCGCCTTCGTCCAGTCCTTCGAAAATTCGAGCTTTTCCAGATAGCCCATCATCTGTCCCTCCCTTGGTAGTTGTAGTAGATCTGCGCCCCCACGAGCGACATATCGCGGAACGCCTCATGGTTCTCCAGCGTCATCGTGAAATGCCGCACATGGCGGCATCCCGGCCTCCGCACCGCCGTCAGCGCAAACTGCGGCACGCCCAAGTACCGATGCGTCAAGTCTCTGGGGCACAGCCGCCAGCTGAAGCTCTCGATGTCCGTCAGATCCCGCCGCGTCTCATAGTCGCTCCGGTACGTAATGCGGATCTTCGTGTCCGTGTCCGACCGCGTCTGAACCACCACCCGCCGCACATCCTTCAGCCGGTCATAGCTGCCGAAATGCTGCGTCGCGAACCGATATACCTTGTCGATCGGCCCGTTGAAGTCGGCATACGTCCGCTCCATCCGTGTCACGCGGCCAGAAGGGCTGAGATGATGCACCGTCTCGTCCGCGAGGAAGAACGCCGCAGCCCGGATGTTCGTGAAGTAGAACCAGCTCGGCTTGCTCGCCGACGACAGCACATAGTCCCACACATACACATGCCCATTCGCCGCCAGCCAGTATCGATCCCCGTCGTCGCACGCACACACATCGCCCGCCTTGCGCACATCGTAGAGCAAGCCGCGCCGCTCCGCCGTCCCGTTCACGTTCCGGCTGATCGATTCGATGTTGTTCTCCAGCGCCGGCGTCGTGCTCTTTACAATGTGCACGCCCTGTTCCCGGTTGCAGAACACCAGATTGTTCTCCACCAGTTTAATTGTCCACGGCAGATCGCAGCCCGTCTCGCTGTTCACGTTCGTGTAGTTCAGCGTCAGATACGCCCGCCCGTCAATTTCGCTTGTGGACAGCTCCGCCCGACCGACCGAATGCTCCTTGAAGATCATCAGGAAACCGGACTGCACACCGAATCCTGTCACGGCCTCGGCCCGGTCGCCCGCGAGGTTGTACTGCGAGATCGGGAAATACGCCGCATCCATCACCGTGTGGTTCCCGTTCCAGAAATAGGCGTTCGGCTGTTCCTCCGACCCGGCCAGCACCAGCACCACCGAGTTCCCGCCGCCATACACCGCCGCGTACCGACAGTCCATCACGGCCTTCTTCGCCGCCGTGTTCTCCTTCTCAAACGTGATCTTCACGGTATTGTTCGTCGGCGGGTTCGTCACCGGCGGGGCCGACGTGAATGTCACCGTTCCCTTTTCCAGATCGACCGTGTAATCCGTCTCCACGGTCTTTTCCGCACCGTCCACTTCGACCTTCGTCACCGCCGCCACATCCTGCACCGGCAGATGGTATTCCTTCACACTTTCCTTCGCGTTGTACCACACGGTCTTTCCGTCGGCCAGCCGGTTTTCCGGCTGATAGAGATCTCCAGAACCTGTCGCCGGATCGGCATTGAGCACAATGACGGGCACATAGCCCGCCACATCCGCCGCCTCGAACGTCTCCTCCTTCGTGATCTTCTTGAAGCAGCCCTTTGTCTTGTAATAGAGCGCCCCGTCGTACTGGAAGAACGTCCCCCGCACCTCCGGGATACCCTCGCAGAGCTTCACGAGCGTCATGTCCTCCTGGCTCGGGTCGCCGTAGTAGATGCACGCCCCGATGTGGAAGAACTCCATCCCGTGGAACTGTCCATTGCTTGCCGCATAGCCCACGCCCGGCCCGGCCTTTTTGCCGTCCTCGTCCACGCCGTCACAGGCGTTCTGCCCGTCCCGGCAGCACAGCACACCGTCGCGCCACCACAGGTTCTCCATCTCCGGGCTTTCATTCCGCCCCATCCGGTAGTCCAAGTCCCATAAATTCAGCCCACCGTCGAGCTTGTCGTAGTCAATGGAATACTCTGTTTTCGCGCTTGGCAGATTGCTCGTGCTGAGATATGGGTTTCGATTGGATAGATACATCACCAGCCACCCCAATCCGCATATTCATCCGAAACGATGCCGACCGTCGCCGCCGGGATCTCTCCCAATCTGGACAGTTTATTTTCAAATTCATTGTAAAATGTCGCCTGAATGTACGGATCGTCGAAGATCTCCAAATGTGATGCAATATAAAACGCGAGTGCGCTCTGCGCCTCCATTGGGCAGTCGATGAAATCCGAATCCTCCGGTACGCTCCTGAGCAGCACAGGATAGCGGAAATACTCCGCCTTGATCTCCCGCTGTGGCTTCGGCACGGCGATCTTGTTCTCGCCCATGAGCTTATAGCGGCTCGTCCGGGAGACGTTTCCGTGGTTGTCCACATAGATGATCCCGGACGGGCAAAGCTGCCAGAAATCGCCCGGCAGCGTATATACAAGCCAATTCCCCATCTCGACCGGGTCTGACAGATCCGCCACCTCCCGGAGCCGCCGCGCGGTCGTCGCCAGATACACCAGCGCATCATTCGCCAGAGAGGGGATGCGGTTGAGATAATCCTGTTGGTTGTTATATGTCGTCGCTACCTTGTTCCCGGCAATGGAATACTGATGGATGAGCCGTAGAACATCAGCTTTTAATTGTCCGTAAGTCATAAGCCCTCCTTAAAGGGAAATCCCCCGGCTTGAAACCGGGGGATTTTTCAAATAAATCAGCCTGCGTTGAGCTTCGTGATCGTGTGCGCCAGCGGCTTGTCCGCGCTGTCGACCTCCACGATCTCGATGAACTTGTGGCCGGACGTCACGCTGATCTCCAGCGTCGCCGCCGTCAGCTCCGTCCAGGAGGCCTTCGTGATCGCCGTACCCTGCGTCGCGCCAAGCAGCGCACCCTTCGTCGCGGCGGTGTTGTAATACCACTTCTTGCCGTTGCTGTCATGCTGGCCCGGGATCAGGGAAATGGTGCTCTTGCCGGTCGCCGTGCCGACGGACTGCACGGTCAGCTTCTTCAGCTTGCCGCCGCCCTGATAGTAGATGCCACCGACCTTCTCGTCGAGAACGAAGCAGTCATAGATGAAACGGCCCTCGCACAGCCAGCCAGAGATTCCGGGAGGGTTGTCGTGGGTCTTGAACTCTTCAAGCTGCTTCGGCGCGGTCGCTGCCAGCGGGTGGCAGAGAATGAACGCGCAGCCCGCCGGAAGACGGGACGACGGGACTTTCACGATCTTCGCGCCGTCCACTTCACCGATGACGCCCTTGATGAGCATCTCCTGCGAAGTGTTGCCGTACTTCATGAACGCGCTGTCCTGCTTCAGGAGGTTGGCGAACGCATAGGAGCAGAACGCCACACGGCCCTGATCCGGGACGTTGTTGTCGCCGAGGGATTCCATGCCCTTCAGGAACAGTTCATAGGCGTTGTTCTTGGTCGGCGCGGTCGAATCGCTGTTGCCCGCCTCGGTAGCCGCATCTGCAAGGGTCTTGAAGCAATACGCATCAAACTCGGGGATCATGACCTCGTTGGTCTGTCTCGAAAGGGCCTTGCCGGAGTCCATGACCATCTGGCTCTGGAGCTTGTCGCCCTTGTCGATGATGAACGTGAACGCGCGATCTTTCTTGACCGTCATCGTCTGCACGTTTCTCTGGAGATCGTCCGGCGTGCCGTAGCGGTTCGAGCCGCTTCTGGAGTAGTCCTTCAGCGGGACGACCGGGATGGAGTAGACCTTGACGGTCTCTACGCCGGTAAACTCATAGTCGTTGTTCAGGGCCATCATGGCCTGAGACTGCTTGGTGAATCTTTCATCCACCTTGTTGCTGTACTTGGTTGCAAGGTTTTTTCCGCCTGCCATAATATCAATCCTTTCTATTCATGGCGCGGCGCAAAGTTACCACGGGTCGGAATCAAACCCTTTCAGGAAGGGATCTTCCGGCTCCGTGTCCGTCGGCGCGCCACCTGTGACGCCCTTGACGGGTGCTTTTGCCGCCGCAGCCGCATTTTGTTTTAAGATGTTGTTTTCTTTCTTGAGTTTCTGATTTTCGGCTTCCTTCTGCCGGGCCTCATACCGGTTGTAGGCGTTCAGGAGATTCTCCCCGTTCCGCCATGCCTCCACGACTTCCATCGGCAGCTGTCTGGTTTTCAGGTCAGGCCGGGCCACAATCAGCTCCTGCGCCTCCGCCTGAATGTTGCGTTCATGGGCCTCCGGCGTGGGTTCCTCCGGCTCCGGGTCGGGAGCCTTTGCCGCCTCGCGCTGCATCATCCTGTCCACATAGTCCTCGGCGATGGTCTGCGGCGTGCCCTGCTCCATCAGCTCCTGCACCTTTGCGGACTTGTAGCCCTCGGCGGTCTTTTGGATCATCTCGTCCACCGTCGCATAGCCCATGCCCTTCGCCATCTGCTCATAATGCTCCACCTGTTGGCGCATCGTGTCGTTCTTGGCTTTCCAGCGTTCCCCGGCCTTTGCCAGCTGATAGAGGGCTGGAACCTCGTCCTCGCCAATGTCCACGTCCATATCCTCACGGTCTACGCGGGCCTTGAAGCGAAGTCTGCGCGGCGCATCCTCCGGCGTTTCCGCCTCTGGTTCCTGCGCCTCATGGTCTTCCTCGGGCTGCTCAGTGGTAGGAGCATCCTCTTTCGGCTTCTCCGGTTCGGCCTCCTGTTCGGGTTCCGGCTGCGCGTCCGCATCCTGCCCCGTCCATTCGTCCGCGAAGAAGTCGTCTCCGGTGCCGTAGCCGTCCGGCATCATCACGTCCTCTTCCTCCGGGATCGCGGCCATGTTTTGTTCGTCCATACTGTTTCTCCTTTCTGCGGGTAGGCAGATGATTTATTTTGGCACATGGTAGTGTGTCATTTACATGCTCTGGGCGTTTCTCAGCGCCCGTTTCGCCTCATTCGGCAAGGTGCTGTACCGCTGCTGTACCGACGCCGGAAGGCTGCTCACGGCCTTGTCCTCGCTCAGAGGCCCGCCTTGCAGCGGCATCTCCGCGCCTGCGGTCTGCTGCGGCTGACCAGCTGCCTTTTTCAGCTCATCGATCAGCTCACCCTTTTGGGGGATGAGCTTATCCGGCACTCTCTCAAGATACTGGATCACATCCAGCACGCCCGCCGCTCTCAGGTTGTCGAGCGTCTGCGTCATCGCGATCTCGGAATAATACGAGGTCGCGCCAACGTCCGCCCGGATGTTGAGCCACAGGTGCTTGAACTGTGCAAAATCAAAATCTTCCACAACTCTTCTGGACACGCTCTGCATCTGCATCATGCCAGTCGTCGGGTCAATTGTCGGGTTTCCGGACGCATCCAGCATCGCTTCCTGCATCTTCCGATCCTTCACGATGGGCCGTTTCCCGTAATAGGTACCCATCATATCCAGCAAAATCGCTCCGATGTCCTCCACCCATTCATGCAGCCCTGCCCGGATGTTCTCCAGCGGCACTTCCGCATTGCTCTGTAAAACCATCAGCGCCGACGTGTTGTCCGGCTTCACGTTGCCAAGCTGCGCATCCGTCGCGCCCATGCAGTCCTTTGTGTAAGAAATCGCCCGGTCAATGACCGTCAGGATCTGATTGGACATATCTGCGGGCTGAAGGTTGTAAGCGACCTGAGAAATGCTCTGTCCCGGCTGCAAGCCTCTGACGCCGATGGCCTGTCCGATCTCGTTCGACCAGTTCCCGATGAGATCGGCGTTGTAGACCGTCTTCGGGAAGCCCAGCAGTTGCAAGTGCCGCATCGCCATCGCGAACATCGAGTTGATAAAAATCTGATTCGGGATCAATCCTGTGGTCAGCGCCCTCCCGTGGTACTGGTTCTTCTGTTTCTCCCAGTTGGCCCACGCAATGGGGTATCGGGAAAGCCCCGTGTCCACATCCTCAAAGATGACCGCCGTGCGCGTCGCCTTCGTCACATGCACGGTCGTCACCATCCGCTTCATATCCTTGGTTTTCGGGATCGGCTGCATGTCCTCTCCGAGAATGAGGTTCCCTTTCGTATCTCTCTGATACTCCGGATTCCCTTCCTTGTCCACGACTGGCTCCTGCATCGGCTCGCCGGTGTTCTCATCCATCACAGGCTCTTCCGTCGTCACCTTTGTGTAGAGATATACATAGAGGGCCTTGCCCGTCCCGTCGTCGGACGTGATCTCCACCTTTCCGCCGGAGCCTGCCTGTTCGTTGTACTCCGCGTCCGGCTGAAATGCACCGTCCGCGTCCTTGGCCTTGTGCCGTTTGGCCTCGGCCCGGAGATTTTCAACGGTATCTCTGCCAATGACAAGGATATAGGGCTGTGTCTCCACGCGGGAATCGTTCGGATTGCCGAACATGATGTTGATCCCGTCGACAAGCTCCATCTGAATTTCGCCCCGGTGCACGCCAAAGGCTCCGCCATACGGCAGCGCATCCGCGTCCCACCAAAAGTGCGCAGCGTAGTCTCCGGTCTGTGCCCCATCGAACAGGGCCTCCCGGATCTTGTATTCAAACTTGAACTTCTCCAGCAGGTTCTCGACCTCTGCCGTAGCGTATTCCGCCGCGTTGTTCTCGGGGTCTTTCTGATTCTCGCCGTCGTAATAGGAGAGCGGTTCAAAGTGGATCGTCGTGCCGGAGGACGTCAAACTCGCCACAAACAGACTTGCCACACGCTTGATGATGTTGAATACCGGCTTCGGCAGGCGAGACATCGCGGGTGTCATTGGTACATTGATCCACTGATTCCCCGCGAAGAACTCAATATTTGTGTTCACCAGCCGGTACTGATTCGGGACGAGGCTGTTGTTGTACTGCCGCCCCTTTTCATAAAGTTCCCACGCTCTGGTTTTACTGTTCTGCCCCATGCCTTACTCCTTCTTATCCAATCCATAGGCCATGTCGATGTTGTAGCCCATCAGCACGTCAAAGGCTTCTTTGTCCTCTTTCAGCCGAATCAATTCCTTTTCGCTCGCTGTCTGCACTTCGGCCTTGTGTGTCAGCCGCTCCACAGCCTTTCTCAAAAACCATCCGGCCATGCCGCCAACGCCAAGCAGCAGCACCCCGATCAAAATATCGACCATGTTCTTCTCCTATCCATATACGTCATAGGCATCGTCCAAAAACGCCCGTTCCTCCTGCTCCTGCGCGATCTCCCATTCGTTCCGCTTCACCGGCTCAAATGCGCCGGACGTCCTCAAAAGGTATTGCAGCGCCTGGCTCGCCGAGTCCACCATATCGTCATGTGCCCCAGCCGGAAAGCTCGTCCACTGCCCAAGAAATTCCTCGACCCACGGCTCGCCCTCCGGCACGAACACGTGCCCGCTTTCAATCGCCGGACTCACCGCGTTCACTCTGGCCACCTTGCCGCCCAGCGGCTGAATGGGGATGCAGAACATTTCCGCTTGCAGCACCTGAATGACCGCCGATCCGTTCGCCTTGTCCTCGATCAGCACGGCCCGCGCGTTCGGATACAGCCCCCGCACCGTCCGGATGGCCGCCAGCGTCCCCGGAAAATCGAGGTGCCGGTTCAGACAGTAGCGCAGATAGTAGTCATTCCCGCGCTTGCCCCAAACCGTGATCGCCACGAAGTCGTTGTCCTCCGCGCCCTTGAACGCCGCGTCCACCGAAATGACCTCCGTGCCGAAGCTCGTCACGGCCTTCGGATCATAAAATCGCCACCAGTCCCGCCGAACCAGATTTCCGCCCTCGACGCGCGGTGAGCACTGATAGAGCGCCATCCACGCCCGCGCCCCGCCCTGCGCATCGGAGAGATACGACCGCTTGAATTCTGCAAGCCACTTCGCATCCTTCCCCAGCTCCGGGCACAGCGCCTCGCCGGACTTCCTGCCCATCGGATCATGCTCTTCCGCCTCGACCGGCAGCCGCACCAGTTCCACATTCGCCTCGCTCTTCAGAATCCGCGCCGCCAGATCATCCTCGTGCCACGGCGTCATGATCACAATGACCTTGGCCCCAGCAGCCAGACGGGATTTCAAGGAATTCTGCCATTCCTCCCAGACCTTGTCCCGCGTCGTCTCGGAATCGGCCTCCTGCCGGTTCTTCACCGGATCATCAATCAGGATGAGGTTTGCCGGATTGCCAGTAATGCCGGACAGCAAACCGCGCGAGATGATGCGCCCCACCCCGTTTGACAGCTCCAGCTCCGTCGCCCGGTCGACGCCGCCGATCTCAATGCCGAACAGGTTCTTTCCGAACCTCCGGATCTTCTCCTTGTTCCGCCGCAAGAACCGCTCCGCGAAGCCCTCGTTGTACGACGCCATGATGATCCGTGCCTCCGGATGCTTCCCCAGATACCAGCTCGGGACGGATTCCGTCACCGTCATGCTCTTCCCGTGCTGCGGCGGCGTCTCGATCAAAAGAATGTCATATGCATGCCCTGTCTCCGCCTCCAGAAACGCCTGGATCTTTCTGGACAGATATTGTGAGAGCCCTGTGCGAACCCATTGCGGGCCCTGCACAAGGCTCAGATATTGCTCATAGTTTCGTCTCGCCAGCTCTCTCCGTGCCAGCTCGGCCATGACCGCCTTATTCATCGGCCATCGCCATCAATTCCTCGTCGCTCAGCTCCGTCAAATCAATGGACTGCCGGAATGGCTTGCCATCCAAGTTTCCGACCTCCTGCTTGTCCGTCCATCCGCACCAGTTCTTCAGCCCGAAGATCGCAGACGAGGCGTTGTACCTTCCGATCATTGCCCCCGTTGCGATCACGTCCGCCCGCATCTGGTTGAATTCATACTTTATTGTGGGAAAGTATTGGTTCAGCGCATTGTAGATCGTCCGCCGATCCACGCTCTTCCATTCGTTTGACAGCCACTTTGCAAAGCCGGACTGCGTTGGAGCCGACACATACCCTTGTGCTGCGATCTCATCACAATAGATCATCCACAGCTCGATCAGCTCGTCTTTGCTTTGAAACGTTCTCGGATGTCCCGGGCCTTTTTGCTTTGTGATTTTGTTTCCCATGCTGCGCCGCTCCTTTCTTCAAAATGTTGTAATCCACGCCCGGCCTGCCGCACAGGTCGCAGGCGCTTTTCTGTTTATTTCCCGTCCATCTGCATCGATACCCGGCAAGTTCATAGCTGTCGCGGCATCTATAACACAGTGTCCTCATCTTCTCTCAGCTCCTCCGGATAAAGGTAGAGCGTATGGCGGTTTCACCATACGCTCCGTTATAAAGGAAGGAGGATCGTCAATGCCTATCTGGCTGATACCATAATACCACGGTTTATGGCCCGATTTTTCCGCTTTTTTTCCGCCGCTATGTATTGACATACCCGAGCTCTACCGCGATTTGCCCGAGAATTCCATTGATTCTGGCGTATGCAGCCGATTTCCCGATCCCCGCCATCATTGCCGCGCCCTCGACTGTATAGCTTTCTTTCCAGTACACCAGATCGATGAGCCTCATATCCGTCGTATCCAGCGTGGAGAGCACCCGCCCGATGGCCTCTGCCGTTTGTTCCAGATTCCGGATATACGGAGACGTTGCCATTCTCAGCCCCACATTTTCCGTCATCCTTGAAGCATCGGAGCCGTGCCCGCCGCCATTTCCGTACTTTGCCACGGTCGACGGCATCATCGCATCCTTCTCCCGTTCCAAGTCACGCTTGATCTCGTTGTAGTGCGCCAGTTGGAACTCCACATGCCCCTTGATCTTCTCATTCAGGGAATACTTGTACCGTCCCATCGTCCACCTCCAGACATTCCCCGCACGGCAGCGGCCCGTTCTCATCCGAATCCAGAAACCGTTCGTATAGATCGCACCACCACGCGATGCAGAATTCACAGCTATTACAGTTCTTCATCGCCGTCACCATCTAATATTTCTTTGATTTTCTCTGCGTTGCCCTTGATAATGTCCATAACAATATCGCTTTGGATATGGTTGGCAAACACAGCTTTATATCTGGGCCCTGCGTTATAATACGAGGTAAAGGTTGTACCATCCTCCGCCATTGCAACGGCGCAAAGTGACGTAGGATGTATTTCCAGCAGTGTGCCCAGCGCTTCTTCCAGCCATGCGGAATATTCCTGCTTTGTAATATCTTCCATTATCTCCCCGTGCTCCCGAACCCGCCGGGTCCTCTCTCGGTGTCCTCCAACGAATCCACCACTTCCAGCTCCGGCAGCAGACAGGGCAGGATCACCAACTGAGAGATCTTATCGCCCTTGCGCACCCTGTATGGCTTGTCCGAGTGGTTGTAGAGCTTGACCATGATGCTCCCTGTGTAACCTACGTCTATTACCCCTTCGCTGGTAATTCCGTTCTTGACGTTCAGGCCGCTCTTGCTCTTGAGAAAACCAACCGTGTTCTTTGGAAGCTGGATATGTACCCCGGTGTCAAACAATTCGCTGCTTCTTGGGTAGATGTAAGTATCATCGCCCGCCGAATAAAGGTCGAGCCCCGCGTCGAACTCATGCGCCCGTGTCGGCATGATCGCCCACGGCTCCAAAACAATTTTCATAGCAGTTTTTTAATTCCTTTCTGACCGCATAGAGCTTGATTTCCAGCTCCGTGATTTTCTCCTTGATCTCCTTGTATTCCTTCTCGTCGACCTCCGCAACAGAGATCACCTTGTGGCATTTCCGGCATTCGTACCGTCTCCGTTGCAGTATGCCGTTCTTTTTGTAAGGCCGGACTTCCAGCGAGTAAAACTTTCCGCCACAGCTGCATATCATCTGTCCCACCAGTCCTTTATCAGGTCGTTCCGCTCAAAGAACGGCTGGAAGTACCCGCCGCAGACCTTTTGCAGCACATAGTCGATTCTCGCAATCGCTTCGTCGGATTCCGGCCTGCACTGCCATGCGACGCCGTACTCGGATTCCAGCTGCGTCAAGGTCTCCATCAGCTTCCTGGCCTTTTCCGGCGTGCGGATAAAGCCGCACTCATAGGCCGCCACCAGAAGAAGGTCACACGCCTTCTGCGTCCCGGCGTCCACACCGGCATCAAAGTACTGTTTGTTACTGCTCCTGATCCGCTTTGCCAGCTTTTCCATTCCGCGCCTCCTTCTCGCTCATCGCCTTTACCGCTCCGAACATCAGCAGATACGCCTCTCTCCGCTCGTCCGTATCGATTGGAAGATACGGGGCCGTCAGCTTCCATGCCTCCATGTACGTCATGCCTGTCCCTCCTTGCACGGCTCCATTTCCGGGCACTCGTCCATAAACGCGCACGGCGGAGCCATCAGGCCGCGAAATTCCGGGCATTGGTCGACCACAAGCGTCCGCATCGTCTTGATAATCTCCTGTGTTGCCGGGTCTGCCTTGCGGCACAGGCGCTTGCTGGCGACCGTCAACAGTTCTTCCGCGTTCATGTACCAGATCATATCCACCGGCGCGTCCTGCCGCGCTGCGTTCCTGTCATAGTCGCTCTGACGGTCGTTGCGCTGGCTTTTGATGAACGGGACGGAATGGACGTGCCGCGCAAGGTGTGTGCTGACGTAGTACGGCACGTTGTGCAGATAAAACGCGAAGTTTAGCGTCCGGATCGGACTGTGCTTCGCCCGGAGCATCTTGTGCTTCCATTCCATGTCCGGCGCTTTTCCCGAGTGCTTCCCAATCGTGACCAGCGCACAGTTCTTGGCAAACATCCAATCTTCATCGCCCGGCCACTTCAACAGTGTGATTTCAGTGTTCATCGTTGTCCTTTCTCTCCCCATAGGAGCAGAAATCCGTTTCTTTTCTCCAAAATCCGTCCTTCGTTCTCAGGCAGACCATAGCGCCGTCCGGCTTGCTGTCATAGTCTCCATATTCGCAGTCCTTGCAGCGCACCACCGGCGCAACGTCGGCGGCGGGCAATCGCTCAATATAATCCGACTGTACGGCTTCGATCTCTGCCCAGCCGCATTGAAACAGTTCGACGCCCTTTAGCGCATCGCTGCGCCGAATATATTCGTCAGCCATCGTCATCATCTCCATACTGTTTGTCGTATTCCTCTGGTGAAATAAACGTAACGTCCTCGCCTGTATAGCCGAGCTGGTCAAGACACATCATTTCGAGCAATACATTCTTATCAATGCTACGTTCCAGTTCTTCGCGTGGAATCTCTGCCTCGGGATCGAATTTCATTTCTGCCCCAAACTCGCCTCTGACGCTGAAACACACACGATTTTCAAACATTCTTCTTGCCCTCCATTTCTTCAAAGTAGAACTTGATCGGCTTTTCGTTTTCAACAACATTCCCGTAAACCACACCAACCTTGTAGATGTAGTTCTCACGGAGCTTACGCGGAATCTCTGCAATATACCGCCGGAATGTTTCCAGAGAATTTGCCCGCTTGTAGTGGTTGCACGTCCGGCATGACGGCATAAGGTTTGAAATATCATCCGTTCCGGCATCTTCAATGCCCCACGCTCGCAGCGGCAGGAAGTGGTCTACCTGCATGTCTCGGATGTCGATATACCGTCCGCAGTAGGCACAGTAGCCGTCATACTTCGCATAGACCGCTTCCCGCGTTTTCTTGCCGAAGCTCATGCCTTTCCCTCCGAATCGCTCTTTTCCTCAAATTCGCCGCACATGATGTTCTCCGGGCGTTTTTTTGCGATGATCTTGCGTTGAGTTTTATTCGTGATACGGAAGCGCAGACCAGCATAAATGCCAAATTCATCGCCAGCCTTGATACCATTGCCAGCCTCGATGCCACCGCCAGCCTCGATGCCACCG
>ERZ1035037.327-NODE-327-length-15548-cov-4.286000_pt1 | contig 15548 bp, 15 predicted proteins | sample MGYA00520618_ERZ1035037 | MGnify/ENA primary metagenome ERZ1035037 (study PRJEB33766, sample SAMN09781741) | gut metagenome | biome: gut microbiome | host: Homo sapiens | place: Madagascar | study: EMG produced TPA metagenomics assembly of the PRJNA485056 data set...
CGCCCACCATCGAGGGCACGGTTCTGCGCCGCAACAAGCTGGACGGTCATGGCAGGCATCCGTGGAAAGCGGAGGTATCCGAGGATTCCACCGGCGTATCCGCATCGGTCATCAGCGGTTGGTACACCGAAGTGTATGAGCCGACATTTACACAGTAAGGAGGAGTTTTTATGGACGACAGAAGCGCAAAAATCAACATCGGCGGCAGAGAGTTTGAGCTGGTTCTCACGACCCGCGCCACCAAGGAAATCGCGGGACGCTACGGAGGCCTCGAAAACCTCGGCGAGAAGCTCATGAAGTCCGAGAACTTCGAGATGGCGCTCGATGAGCTTGTCTGGCTCATCACGCTGCTTGCCAATCAGTCTGTACTGATTCACAACCTCCGCTCCCCGGAAAATAAGCAGGAACTGCTCACGCAGGAGGTGGTGGAGCTGTTCACCAGTCCTCTGGAGCTTGCGGAATACAAATCAGCCATCATGGAAGCAATGTTCAAGGGAACGAAACGGAATGTGGAAAGTGAGAATGACGCAAAAAACGCATAAGTCGGGGGACGGTTTCCGATGCGGAACTGTTCACCCGGCTTTTCTATTACGGAACGGCGCAGCTGCATCTTCCCTCCGAGGAGGTGTGGCTGACGCCGTTCGGCTTTCTCCTCGACCTGTGGGAGTGCCACAGACAATTCCTCGGCATGGCAAAGCCGAAGCGGGAGCTTTTCATAGACGATATTATCCCGGTCGGGATTTAGTGAGGTGATTCTATGAGCATTATTCCCGGCACAACGCCGACTTTGACACTATCTCTTGACGCGAGTATCACGGGCTGCACTGCCGCCGAGTTCTGCCTTGTCTGTGAGAATGTGCGTATTCTACGCAGTCTGGCAGATTTGAGCATCTCCGAGGACGGCACGGAGGTCAGTGTTCGGTTGACTCAGTCGGAAACGCTATCCCTGCCGGATAACCGCATCGCAAAGGTGCAGCTTCGCGTTATGCGTGACGGCACCGTGTTCGCAACGGATGTGCTTGCCGTGCCGACAAAGGAGCTGCTGCATCGGGAGGTGCTGTTATGAAACTGCAAGCGCAACTCCATGATGAAAGCCTGTGTCTCAAAGCAAGCCTGTCATCGGAAAATGAATCAATTGCCGCCAGTTTGAATGTGTCCGTTCAGGCAGGCGGCGGCTTTTCGCTCGGTCACGCGCTCATGTGGGACAAACAGGGGCGGCTTGCCGTGCAGGTCGCGGATGAAGCGGAAGCGGACAACACGCTCCCAATCACAGCGGCGGCGGTATATACGGAACTCGGCAACATTGAAGTGCTGCTCGGCACGATATAGGAGGTTTTATGAGCATTGCGACAGAACTCGCCAAGCTGCAAACGGCGAGAAACAAACTCCGAACGAAACTGGTATCCCTCGGTCTTGTGACTGCTGCGGCAAAGTTGGAGGACTGCGCTACGGCGGTGGACGGTATTTCCAACCAGGGCGCGGTATCCGCAACTGTGCAGGAGGGCGATACCTACACCATTCCCGCAGGCTACCACAACGGCAGCGGTACGGTTTCCGGTGTGGCAGGCGGTGGAAACTACAAGCTGCAGAGCAAAACCATCGCGCCCACGAAAGCACAGCAGGCCATTACACCGGACAGTGGTTATTACGGTCTGTCCGATGTGACGGTTTCCGCGATTCCCGACGCTTATCAGGATGTCTCCTCCGTCACGGCAGGCGCTGCCGATACCCTCACGGGAAAAGTGATTGTAACAGCAGACGGCAAAGTCACGACCGGCACGATGCCGAACAACGGTGCGGTTTCCAAAGCACTGGACGCGGGTACACCATCCTATACCATTCCCAAAGGCTATCACAGCGGAGCGGGCAAGGTGTCTGTTGCGGTGGAAACAAAGTCTGTGACGCCGACAAAAGCAGCGCAGGATATTGTTCCGTCTGCCGGAAAGCTGCTCTCCAAAGTAACCGTGGCGGCAATTCCGGATGCGTTCGCAGACACCTCCGGTGCGGATGCGTTGGCGGCGAATATCCTCGACGGCAAGACGGCCTTTGTGAACGGTGTAAAGGTCACCGGCTCCATGTCGGACAATGGCAGCGCGACTGCCACAATGGACGGTCTGACCACGACCAGCGTGACCATTCCGGCAGGCTACACCGCAGGCGGTACGGTGTCGCTGACTGCGGATATTGAAGAAGCCCTGGCGGCGATCTGAGGTGAATATGAGCATTGAGCAAGAAATCACACGGCTTGTTGACGCAAAAGCAGCCTTCAAAAGCTGGCTTACCGCCAAGGGCGTGAGCGTTCCCAAGGATGCTCTTTTGCCAAGCATGGTCGATCTATTGGCGCGTGTGCCCGCAGGCGGAGAAAGCGAACCCGCCGACATTACGGTTTCCAACCATACGACCACGGCTTTTACCGCATATGGACCGGACGGCTCTGTTTCCGTTCCGGGAGAGGCGGATGTGGAAATGACCTCTGTGGTTGGAGGAATGATCCATCTTTCCTGTCTGCGGAAAAATCTTTCTTATGCCGCGATGCCCGGCGAGGTCATCAGCAGCTCCGCATCGGGCGCTTACCTTAAAATCACAGGCACCCCATGCACGGTGTATATCACTGTAAACCCCATCGTATAACCTGCGCGGAAAGGAGGCGGCAGTATGGCAGACAATTTCGGTTTAAAAATTGGACTCGAAGGCGAAAAGGAGTTCAAAAAGGCCATTGCGGACATCAATCAGTCCTTCAAGGTCCTCGGCTCGGAGATGAAGCTGGTGTCCTCCGAGTTCGGCAAAAACGACACCTCCATGCAGGCCGTCGCCGCCCGGTCGGAGGTTCTGAACAAGCAGATCGATGCGCAGAAGCAGAAAATCGAAGTATTGCGGCAGGCGCTGAAAAATGCGTCGGAGTCCTTTGAGGAAAACGACCGCCGCACCCAGAGCTGGCAGATCCAGCTGAACAATGCAGAAGCCGCCCTCAACGACATGGAGCGCGAACTGAAAGCCAACAACGACGCGCTCTCCGAAGCAAACGACAGCTATACGGATGCGGAGAAATCTGTGTCCAGGATGGCAGATGAAATGGACGATGCCGCAAAAAATGCTGGGGACATGGGCGGCAAGATCGATGATGCCGGAGAGAAAGCGGAAAAATCTGGAGGCAAGTTTGAAAAGCTGGGCAGCGTCCTCAAGGGTATCGGCACGGCCATGGGTGCAGTCGCTGCCGCTGCCGGGGCCGCCGCCGTCAAGCTGGGCAAGGAAGTCATTTCTGCCTATGCCGACTATGAGCAGCTGGTGGGCGGTGTGGATACGCTGTTCAAGGACAACTCCAAAGAACTGCAAAGCTACGCTGCAAACGCCTACAAAACAGCGGGTTTGTCTGCAAACGAATACATGGAGACGGTCACGTCGTTCTCCGCAAGCCTGATCCAGTCCCTCGGCGGCGATACCGAAAAGGCAGTCAAGTATGCCGACATGGCAATCACGGATATGTCCGACAACGCCAACAAAATGGGTACGGATATGTCCATGATCCAGTCGGCGTATCAGGGCTTTGCCAAGCAGAACTACACGATGCTGGACAACCTGAAGCTCGGCTATGGCGGCACGAAATCCGAAATGGAGCGGCTGCTGGCTGACGCGGAGGCGATCTCCGGCATCCACTATAACCTCGAATCCTATGCCGATGTGGTAGACGCCATCCATGTCATTCAGACGAGCATGGACATCACCGGCACGACCGCAAAGGAAGCGGAACACACCATTTCCGGCTCCATCAACGCCTTGCAGGCGGCGGGAAAGAACCTGCTCGTCGGCTTCGGCAACGCAGATGCCGATATGGAGCAGCTGTGCGGGAACATGGCGGAGGCGCTGAAAAACGTAATCTCCAACATCACGCCGGTCATTGAGAATATCGTAAAGGCGCTGCCCACGGCGACAAAGGCATTATTGGAAGCGATTGCGGAACTGCTTCCCACGCTGCTGGATACCGTGACGCAGCTTTTTTCACAGCTTCTGACCACCATTCTGGAGCTGCTGCCCCAGCTGATCCCGGCTGCGGTGCAGGCGGTGATGACGATCACGCAGGCGATCATCGACAATCTGCCGCTGCTCATTGACGCTGCAACCCAGATGATCGTGTCGCTGGTGCAGGGGTTTGCGGACGCGCTGCCGCAGTTGATCCCCGCTGCCGTGGAAGCAATTACGACCATCGTGCAGGGGCTTGTTGACAACCTTCCGCTCCTACTGGATGCGGCGCTCCAACTCATCCTCGGTCTGGCGCAGGGACTATTGGATGCCCTGCCGCAGCTGATTGAATCCCTTCCTGCCATCATCACGGGCATTGTGGATTTCCTCATTTCAGGCATTCCGCAGATCATAGAGACAGGCATCCAGCTTCTGACCGCACTGGTGGATGCGCTGCCGGACATCATTGCAGCAATCGTGGAGGTCCTGCCGCAGATCATTGACGGCATCGTCAAGGCATTGTTGGAAGGCCTGCCGCTGATCGTGCAGGCGGGTATCGACCTGTTGGTATCTCTGGTGCAGAACCTACCGGAGATCATTCTGACCATTGTGGAAGCACTACCCCAGATCATCACCGCCATTGTGGACGCTTTGCTGGCATCCATCCCACAGCTGGTGGAGGCGGGCGTGACGCTGTTTATCTCCCTCATTGAAAACCTTCCGACCATTATTCTGGAGATCGTCAAGGCAGTCCCACAGATCATTGCGGGGATTGTCACCGCCTTTACGGAGTCTATTCCGAAAATTGTAGAGGTCGGCGCGAACCTTGTGCGCGGGCTTTGGGAGGGCATTCAGTCCCTCGCCTCGTGGCTCTGGGATAAGGTCAGCGGATGGATCTCGTCTATCTGGGACGGCATCTGCGACTTCTTTGGCATTCATTCGCCCTCGAAAGAAATGGGATGGATCGGCGAGATGCTTGTCGAGGGTCTTGCAGGCTCAATCGACAAAAACGGCAAAACGGCGGTGCGCTCGGCGGAACATCTGGCAGACGGCATTTCTTCTGTCATGCAGGACATGACGGCAGATATGCAGACTGCCATTCCGTCTCACATCAATATGGATGCAACGCTTTCCGGGCTTTCCGATGTCGGGCGGACGTTCAGTGGACAGGCGTTCAACGTCACCATTCCGCTCACCATCGACGGCACGACGCTGGCCCGGATTCTGGCGGAGATCCAATGGACGCAGAATGCCGCCTTTGTTCGGAATCTGGGAATGACATAAGGAGGGACTATGGCGATTGAAATATTAAAGGATGGTCAGGTCATCCGGACGATTCCCTGTGTGCTTACGGCTTCCGTGTGCGACAAACTGGACGGAACGCTGACCTTTGACTTTACAGTCCTACAGGAAAACTGCGTTACGATCCTGCCGGGAATGACCGTTCGGTATAACGGTCAGTATTACGATATCGTGCGGGTGAAACGCAGTTTTGCGGCAGGACTGGAGGTCAGCGCAGTTTCCTGTGAACACGTTTCCTACACGCTCAACAGTGAAAAATACAACCTCGTGACTTTCGTGTTTGAAGGGACTCCGCGGCAGGGCTTGACAGAACTGCTTGCGGGAACGCCGTTTTCCGTGGGAGCTGTAGAACCGACCGCAATGGTTGAATGTGCGTTTACGGACAGCAGTCCGTTGAACCGCCGCTCTGCGCTGATGCGGTTTGCGGACGCCTGCGGCGGCGAACTGGAATACAACGGCTACGCCATCCATATCCGAAATCACCGTGGGAGTTCAGAACGAGTCGCTCTGATGGACGGAACAAATGTCACGGGACTGAGCGCCACCTATGATTCCAGAAAGGAAACGCAGGCTTATGAAATACAGCTGTTCAAACGCACGCCACTCTCCGTAGGGGATGAGGTTCGCATCGTGTATCGTCCGCTCTCCATCGAAACAGACACGAGAATTGTTGGAATGACCTACAATCCCTTTGACGCACACACGGTTCGCATCGAGGTCGGTGATTATGTTCCGAATCTTCTGGCAGCTGAAACAGAGCGCGTAAATGGCATCCGACAGGAATTCCGTGCAGCCAACGGGAAAATGGAGTCGAAGATCGAATCCGTGGAGAGTGGTCTATCATCCCTCACCCAAACCGTCAGAGGGTTTGATACTCGAATTGAAAACGCGGAAGGTTCTGTATCCACGCTTTCCCAGACGGTCAGCGGATTTAAGACTCGCGTAGAAACGGCTGAAGGTTCAGTGTCAACGCTCACGCAGACGGTGAACAGCTTTCAGACCCGTATTCAAACAGCGGAGGGAAATATTTCGACACTTACGCAAACGGCAGGAAAAATCGAATGGCTGATTAAGTCCGGCACATCGGCTTCCAACTTCACCATGACAGACCGGGCAATCAAATTAGTGGCAGACAATATCGACCTGTCCGGCTATGTGACCATTACCGCTCTGGGAACTGCCGGAAAAACCACCATCAACGCCGGAAACATCACGACCGGAACGATTGACGCTTCCAAAGTAACGGTCACGAATCTTCAGATCAATAATGTGAAATATGGCACTTATCCCGTCATTACCTGCACCGGCACTTATGGAAACCCCAATATTGCGGTCGGTAAGGATCAGCTGTCCAACAGCGTTTCCCCGACCAAACTCAGCCTGTACGGTACGACCATCAATGTGGGCGATGAAACCAGCACGCTCTATACGGTCAATATCTCCGGCGGATATGTAAAAATCGTAGGCGGCAGCTATGTCAACATCGGCACGTCAAGTTACTATGCCGTGATGAACAGCAGTCGGGAATTTCGCCCGAATACATTAAGTTCCTCTTACCCGTTTTATCTGGGGACCTCAAGCTATCCCTGGCATTACGGCAACATCGGAACGCTGAATGTTGTGACGTCGGCAAAGCTCGGAACATCGACCGGCGCGAAGGTCGGATTCTTCGGAACAACGCCTGTTGGCAGAAAGACCGTTTCCCGCGCAAGCGGTTCTACCGTTGCTTCCTGCAATACGGCGATCAACAACCTCATCACGACATTGAAAGCATACGGACTGATCAATTAGGAGATACACACTATGATTGAAATCTACAACAGTGCGGGAGTGCTGCAATGCAGCTTTCCGAGTGTTCTGTCCGCGTCCCTTTGTGACAAACTATCTGGGGAGCGGACGCTTTCTTTTTCCGTCCTTGCGTCACGGTCGCAGCCGCTCAAAGTCGGAATGACCGCAAAACTGGACGGTCAGTTTTACAACATCGTCCGTGTATCCAAGAAGATCACGGGCGGATTCCCGGTCACGACGGCACAGTGTGAGCACATCAGCTATCTGCTGAATGAGGAGCAATACAACCTCGTGACTTTTGTATTTGAAGGTACTCCTGCGGACGGTATGGCACAGCTTTTATCAGGCACGCCGTTTACGTTAGGGATTATCGAAGCGACCGGACGAATGGAGTGCGCGTTCACCGACCAAAGTCCGCTCAGTCGGAGAAACGCGCTCATGCGGTTCATTGACGCCTGCGGCTGCGAGGTAGAATATGACGGCTACAAAATCAATCTGCGGAAGCACCGTGGAAGCTCCACACGCAAAGTTTTGATGGACGGCGAAAACGTGACCGACCTTGCCGTTACCATTGACAGCCGCGAGAACACACAGAGTTACGAAATATCGCTGTTCAAGATGGCTGACCTGCAAGCCGGAGACGAGGTAAATATCACCTACACGCCGATGGGTGTGAATGTGGATACCCGCATTATCAGCATCGAATATGACCCCTTCTACCGCTATACGGTGCGTGTGGAGGTTGGAGATTATGTGCCAAACCTGCTGGCGTCCACCGCCACACAACTCGATCGGGTGCGTCAGGAGTTCAAGGCTGCGGACGGTAAGCTGTTTTCGAGCATTCAAACTGTGGACGGAAACCTCTCCACACTCTCACAAACCGTGAGCGGATTCAATACCCGCATTGAGAATGCCGAGGGCGCGGTATCCACGCTGTCCCAAACGGTCAGCGGGTTCAATACGCGCATTGAAAATGCTGAAGGTTCTGTTTCCACACTGACACAGACCGTGAACAGCTTTAAGACCCGCATTGAAACGGCGGAGGGCAACATTACCTCAGTCACACAGACAGCGAACAAAATCAACTGGCTGGTGCAGTCCGGCACATCCGCTTCCAACTTCACTATGACCGACCGTGCCGTCAAGCTGGTGGCGGACAAAATCGACCTCTCCGGCTATGTGACCATCTCGGCCCTCGGCACGGCAGGCAAGACCACCATCAACGGCGCGAATATCACCACCGGCACCATTCACGCAGACCACATCGACACCTCCACGCTGAAGGTCAAGACCATCTATTCTCAGTCCGGCAAGGTTAGCTTGAAGGAATATACCAGCACCACCATGTACATCGGCGGCGACGGCACCTGGAACTACGACTACACCTACATTTTCGCCGGAACGCAGATCAAGCTCGCCAGCTGGGACGGCGTCGGCACACACGCTCTGGTCATCGACACGAAGAACCACTGCGTCCGACCGGCTACGATTGTGGACTGGGATCTCGGAAACATCTCCTACACCTTCGGCAATGTCTGGTGTGAGAAGATTACCATTCGCAACGGAAACAATGACGGCTACATCGGTTTCAACGGCGGTACCTTTGAAATTGTGGCAAACGGCGCCGCAGTCAACCGTCTCGGCTCGTCCACCTACTACTGGGACACCGGGTACATCAGCAAGCTGTATCTCAGCGGTGCCTGTTATCTGGACGCCTACGGAACCTCGCTTCGGGTCAACGGCACGGTCATTGGCGGTTCAGACCCCAATATGGCGGGAAAAGAGGTCAAAATGGGCGGCTCAACCACCTATTACATTACTGCCAGTACATCCCGTGAATTGAAACCCTCTTCAAGCAGTGCTACATACCCGTTCTACCTCGGTACGGCAAGCTATTACTGGCACTACGCCTACCTCGGCTCGGTCATGGTGAAGATCGGCTCCGGCACGAGTTCAAAAATCGGCTTCTTTGCCGGAATGCCAAGCAGCAGGCTCACACTCAGCACTGTCTCACAGAACATGAGCTACTCAGCGGCTACCGCGTCCAACTATCTAAAAATACTGAACAACCTGGTCGGCATCCTTGTGAAGTACGGCTTGATCGGCACTTAAGGAGGAAACACACATGAAAGTACAACTGAAAGACATCATTCTGGCTGTTCCGGCACTGTCTAAGCTGTCTGCCGGAGATTTGCAGCTTCGGCTTGCTTACAAGCTCAAACGCATGATCTCCGCTTTGCAGAAAGAAGCGGACTTCTTCGCCGAACAGCGGCAGAAGATTTTCGAGAAATACGGCACGGCAAAAGAGGACGGCTCCTATGATTTTTCGGAAGAGAACGAACCGAAAGCCTCCGCTGAACTGGACGAACTGTTAGAAATGGAGGTCATGCCGGATGTGGAGGCTATCGACATTCCCATCACGGAAAATCTCTTGTTATCTGCAAACGATATTGGGCTGCTGATGCCATTTGTTCATTTTACGGAAGAATAAAGGAGGAAAACATCATGAAAGAAATCTGGAACTGGATTCAAATCGCGTTTACTGCCCTGGGCGGCTTTCTCGGGTGGTTCCTCGGCGGTGTGGACGGATTTCTGTATGCTCTGATTGCCTTCGTGGTCATTGACTATATCACTGGCGTGTTGTGCGCTGTTGCGGACAAAAATCTTTCCAGTGAGGTTGGCTTCAAGGGCATCTGCCGCAAGGTGCTCATTTTCACGCTTGTCGGCATCGGAAACATCGTGGATGTCTATGTGCTTGGAGAAACCGGCGTCCTGCGAACGGCAGTCATTTTCTTCTACCTATCCAACGAGGGCGTGTCCCTGTTGGAAAACGCCGCACACCTGGGCTTGCCGATTCCTGAAAAGCTGAAAGAGGTGTTAGAGCAGCTTCACGACCGTGCGGAGAAAGGCGGCGATGAGTGATGGCGTATACAAACAGTCCGCTTGTCTCCTACACCAAACTCAGTCCGAATCATTCCGGACAGCGCACCCACAACATTGACCGCATCACTCCTCACTGTGTGGTGGGTCAGTGCAGTGTGGAGACGTTGGGCAACATCTTTCTGCCGAAGTCCCGTCAGGCAAGCTGCAACTACGGCATCGGCGCAGACGGCAGGGTCGGAATGTATGTGGAGGAGAAGAACCGCAGCTGGTGTTCCTCCTCCAATGCCAACGACCAGAGAGCCGTCACCATCGAGTGCGCCAGCGACGCCACCGAGCCGTATGCGTTCAAGGATATCGTGTATCAGACGCTCATCAAGCTCTGCGTGGATATCTGCAAGCGCAATGGCAAAACCAAGCTGCTCTGGCTTGGGGACAAGACAAAAACCCTCAACTACAATCCAAAGTCGGATGAGATGGTGCTGACCGTACACAGGTGGTTCGCCAACAAAAGCTGTCCCGGCAACTGGATGTATGCCCGCATGGGTGACCTTGCCGAGAAGGTCACGGCACAGCTGGGTGGCGAGGTAAAACCCGCACAGCCCACGCAGCCGACAACTGGGTCTGTGAAAATGGGTGACCTCGTAACCATCACCGGCAGCACCTACTACAGCGGTAAAGCCATCCCGTCCTGGGTGCGCAAACTGCGTTGGTTTGTCTATGAGGTCAGCGGTGATCGTGCGGTCATCAACCGGGATGAGAGCGGCAGATACGCCATCATGTCTCCCGTCAAGGTTTCCGCACTCTCCGTAGTCGGCACAACACCTGCGGAGAATTACCACATCCACACCGTGGTGCATGGTGACACCCTCTGGGCAATCGCCAAGAAGTACCTCGGCAGCGGCAGTCGCTACAAGGAGATCGTTTCTCTCAACGGTCTGAAAAGCAATGTCATTTACAGCGGCATGAAGCTGAAAATCCCGAATAAGTAACTACCAAGCCCACCGAGGAGACTTTTCTCTTCGGTGGGCTTTTTCTCATTTTATGGGGGTTGACATTTTTCCTATGTAAGCAGAAGGAGCGGACTCCTTCGGAACGGAGGACTCTCTATGACTGACTTGCAAAAGAAAAAAATCAGCGCCTTGCGCTCACAGGGATACGGATACGCTACCATCGCAAAATCTGTAGGATTGAAAAAGGACACGGTAGTCGCTTTCTGCCGAAAAGCTGGACTGACGGGCACGAAAGCCTCAGATAACAGCCGCATCAGTTTGGATACGGATTTCTGTCCGCAGTGCGGTGTGCCGCTCAAACAGACGCCGAGCAGAAAGCGCGTCCGATTCTGCTCGGACAGCTGCCGTGTCGCTTGGTGGAACTCCCACCCGGAAGAGGTCAACCGCAGAGCAGTCTACAGCTTCACCTGCGCACACTGCGGAAAGCCTTTCACTGCCTACGGCAACGCCGGACGAAAATACTGCTCCCATGCCTGCTACATTGCAGATCGTTTCAAGGGCGGTGACGGCAATGTGTGAAACCATGTTCGATGCGGAACTTCAGTATCAGACCGCAATAGCCATAGCAAAAAATCTCCGCAGTCAGGGGCTTCTGACCGAGGATGAATATGCCGTAATTGATACAAAACTGCAAGCCGTTTTCTCGCCGTCTTTGGGTACATTATTATCCGAAAATGACTTGATAAATTGAGGCTTTAGAGTGATATATAGTGTCGGAAAGGAGCGATATTCATGCGAATCGTAAATAAAATCGAGCCAAGAGTGCCGCAAATGCCGACTCGCAAAAAAGTAGCAGCTTACGCCAGAGTGTCCATGGAATCCGAACGGCTGCAGCACTCCCTTTCGGCACAGGTCAGCTATTACAGCGGACTGATTCAGAAGAACCCCGCATGGGAATATGTGGGCGTATATGCCGACAACGGAGTAACCGGGACTAAAGCAGAAGCCCGTGAAGAGTTCAATCGGATGATTGCAGACTGCGAAGCCGGGAAAATAGACATTGTGCTGACAAAGTCCATTTCCCGCTTTGCCAGGAACACCGTTGACCTGCTAAACACGGTGCGGCATTTGAAGGAGCTCGGCGTTTCAGTGCAGTTTGAAAAGGAGCGCATCGACTCTCTCACCGAGGACGGCGAATTGATGCTGACGCTGCTTGCATCCTTTGCGCAGGAAGAGGTGCGGAGTCTGTCGGAAAATGTGAAATGGGGCACCAGAAAACGCTTTGAAAAAGGCATCCCGAACGGCAAGTTTCAGATTTACGGCTACCGCTGGGATGGCGATCACCTGGTCGTTCAGCCGGAGGAAGCAAAAATCGTGCGGCTTATCTACGACAACTTTCTGAGCGGTCTGTCAGCGGAAACCACGGAAAAGCAGCTTGCCGAGATGGGCGTCAAGTCCTATAAGGGACAACACTTCGGAAACACCTCCATACGGCAGATTCTCGGCAACATCACTTATACGGGAAATCTGCTGTTCCAAAAGGAATATGTCGTGGATCCCATCAGCGGAAAATCCAGAATCAACCGCGGAGAACTGCCGCAGTACTGGTGCGAGGATACGCACGAAGCCATTATTCCCTTGGAGGTTTACCAGGCGGTACAAGCCGAAAAAGCCCGCCGCCGTGAACTTGGGGTATTTGCCAACTGGAGCATCAACACCTCTTGCTTCACCGGCAGGATACAATGTGGACGGTGTGGGAAAAACTATCAGCGGTCGAACCGCAAGGGTCGGAAAGATCCAAACGCAAACTATCCCATCTGGATCTGCGGCACACGCAGAAAAACAGGAAACGCCCAATGCCAGAACAAGGACATCCCGGAGCCGATGCTGAAGGATGCCTGCGCCGCGGTTCTTGGACTTTCGGAGTTTGATGAAGCCGTCTTTTCGGAACAGGTTGAGCGTATCGTTATCCCTGCTCCAAACGAGATGGATTTCTATTTTAAGGATGGGCGCATCGTGCCGCGCCATTGGGAATCAACCATGCGGAAGGATTGCTGGACGGACGAGCGCCGTGCGGCAAAAGGTCGGTATGTGCAAGCGCATCAGTTGGGGTTCAATACATCATGCTTCACAAGTAGAATCCGCTGCGATTCCTGCGGCGAAAACTACAGAAGGCAACGCTCACGGCATAAGGACGGCAGCTACGATTCCGTTTGGAGATGTGCTTCATCTGCCAAGTGCGACAGCCCCAGTATCAAGGAAGAAGCACTTAAAGCAATCTGCGCCGATGCCTTGGGGCTTTCCGAGTTTGACGAGAAGGTTTTCCGTGGGCAGATTGCCTGCATCCACATCACCGCCCCGTTTCGGCTTGCCTTGCATTTCTTTGACGGACGCACCGTTGAAGCCGAATGGCAGAATAAACGGAATATGCCGAAGCACACCGAGGAACGCAAGCAGCATATGCGGGAAGTCATGATACAGAAATGGAGGGAACGACATGGCGAAAGTAACAACGATACCGGCAACGATAACCCGGTTCACAGCGACACCAATTAATGAAAAAAAGAAACGCCGAGTTGCAGCCTACGCACGTGTTTCTACTGACAGCGACGAGCAGCTTACCAGCTATGAGGCACAGGTGGATTATTACACCAACTATATCAAAGGCAGAGATGATTGGGAGTTTGTTTCCGTTTATACGGATGAAGGGATAACCGGCTGCAACACCAAGCACCGAGAGGGTTTCAAGCGTATGGTGGCTGATGCTCTGGCAGGCAGGATTGACCTCATCGTCACCAAGTCCGTCAGCCGATTTGCCCGAAACACGGTCGATAGCCTGACCACCGTCCGGCAGCTGAAAGAAAAAGGCGTAGAGATATATTTTGAGAAGGAAAACATCTGGACGCTGGACTCCAAGGGCGAACTGCTCATCACCATCATGTCCAGCCTTGCGCAGGAAGAAAGCCGCAGCATTTCGGAAAATTGCACCTGGGGACAGAGAAAGCGATTTGCAGACGGCAAGGTGACCGTTCCGTTCAAACGCTTTCTTGGCTACGACCGAGGTCTCGACGGCAACCTGGTTCTGAATCCCGCCGAGGCGGCCACAGTTCGCCACATTTATAGTATGTTTTTGCAAGGAATGTCCCCCTACGGCATTGCCGTGAAGCTGACCGCAGACGGCATCAAGTCGCCGGGTGGAAAGGATAAATGGAACGCCGGAGCCGTCCGCAGTATCCTCACCAACGAAAAGTACAAGGGCGACGCGCTCCTGCAAAAATCCTACACGGTGGATTTCCTCACGAAAAAGAAGAAGGTCAATAAGGGTGAGATACCTCAGTACTATGTGGAAGGAAATCATGAAGCCATCATTAGCCCGGAAGTGTACGATTTGGTTCAGCGGGAACTGGAGCATCGGAGAAATGCCAACGGCCGTCACAGCGGTGTCCACCTTTTCTCCGGCAAGATAAAATGTGGACAGTGCGGCGAATGGTACGGCTCAAAGGTCTGGCACTCCAACAGTAAATACCGCAGAACCATATGGCAATGCAATCACAAGTTTGATGGTGACGAAAAATGTACGACACCTCACTTGACCGAAGATGAGATTAAGAAAATGTTTGTATCGGCGGTCAATAAGCTGATAACCAAAAAGGATGCCCTTATAACAGCACTCACGGCATCTTTGAACACAGCCTTTGATGTCACAGACCTAAAGGCAGAACAGACTGAATTGGAAAGCGAGATGACTGTGGTTTCCGACCTCATTGAAAAGTGCATCTACGAAAATGCTCATATTGCTCTTGACCAGGTCGAATACCAAAAACGCTACGATGGGCTGACTGCACGGTTCGACACCGCAAAGGCTCGATATGAAGCCCTGGATGAGACCATCCGCAGTAAGCAATCCCGCAGAGCAACGATTGAAGCCTTCCTCGAAGCCCTGGGGAAAGCTGAACTGGTAGACAAGTTTGAGACCGCCCTTTGGTGCGGACTGGTGGACTTTGTGACCGTCCACAGCAAAGACGATGTACGGTTCACCTTCAAAAATGGGCAGGAAATCCGAGCATAAACGCATATTGCATAAACTCCGTGCTGCTGACCATTAGCAGTACGGAGTTTTCTTTGAATTAAGCGAGTTATAGTACTAACTTTATCTGATATTGTTGGGAATTTTCCAAATCGGTCAAAATGAAAAATTTCTCTTTTGTTTCTTTGCTCCATCCCCTTTGAGGAGCCAACCGATTAAAATACACTACCCCGTGTCCATGTGTTCCACTTAAGTATTCTTCATGGACTTCAGGAGGAAGTGCTTTTCCAATACACCCTTCGATATGATAATCGATTGCTCTCAATTTTTCGGGTCGAAAGACATAGTCGTTTTTGTAGTCCATCAATATATCCTGGGCATCTGCAATGACCGTTCTATAATCGCCCTCGTATAAAAGATATGCCAATTCGATAACTGCAGGATGCTCGAAGCCCTCTAATTGTAATGTTGCTGGGTAGTTAAACGAAATAGTTATTTGGAATAGTTCGGTGTCAAAATTCCTGGATATGGTCAATGCAATAAAGCGCTTGTCTTTATTTTCCTGGTCAAAGGTCATACCTTTTGCCTTATTATATGCCTCCTTAAGAAAGTAGAGATTCTCAATACGGCAATTGTGACTT
>ERZ1035037.332-NODE-332-length-15336-cov-18.986519_pt1 | contig 15336 bp, 17 predicted proteins | sample MGYA00520618_ERZ1035037 | MGnify/ENA primary metagenome ERZ1035037 (study PRJEB33766, sample SAMN09781741) | gut metagenome | biome: gut microbiome | host: Homo sapiens | place: Madagascar | study: EMG produced TPA metagenomics assembly of the PRJNA485056 data...
AAAAATTTTGCCTGTTTTTTTTAATGACGCATCTTTTCATTAAAGTTTTTGGCTGTTTTCTTTAATGCCATGATTTCTTCCCAACTTGACAGTGTCTATTGGGTGCAGAAACGACAGAAAGAAAAAAGAAAACGGAGGACAGAAACAAAATGAAAAAGACCATTGTAAAAAAAGTAAAGACAGGAAATAGCCTTTCTACGCAATATAGAAAAAATATGCCGGAGGAAGTCGGCAATTCACAACGCCCACAACGTGATTCAAAAGGGTTATTCCTGCCGGGAAATTCTGTTGCCCAAAAATGGACAGAAGAAAAAGCAATGGCAATTGGACAAGAACTACTTGACTGGCTGCACGCAAGCCCTATGAATTTCCTGTTTAAAGATTTTTTATTTGAAAAAGGGTTGTATTCGGACGCACTGATTTATTTAGAAAAAACATTTCCGCGGTTTTCCGTTTATATCGCACGAGCGCGGGAAATTGAAGCATTGCGAATTCAGAAATATGCGCTGTTCAACAAATTGAATCCCGGTATGGCACAATGGGTCCTGGCGGTACATCATAACCAAAGCCCCGTGCAGAAAACCGAAACAGAAATAACCAGCGGTAAAAAACCGATTCGTCCGGTATTTGTTTTTGGGGATGAAGAAGCTGATGAAGTTGCAGAAAAATGATGCGAGATTTGAAGATAGGATATTCCATTTTAGCGAGAAATATATCCCATTGTTCCGCCGACCGAAAGGGGTGCGTTACTTTATCGTAACCGGGGGACGTGGATCTGGGAAATCGTATGCCATAGCGACTGCGGAGAGTGATGAAATTGTCAACTTGCCAGTCAATCAAAATATATTATATCTGCGCCAAACATTGACATCCGCACACATTTCGATTATTCCTGAATTTATGGAAAAAATCGGATTATTAGGCTACGATTCACATGTTTTCCCCAAAAAACAGGAAATTGTCAATTTAGAGACGGGTTCACAAATCTATTTTCGAGGAATCCAAAGTTCCAAGGGCTCCAATGAAGCGAATCTGAAATCCATTCCAAATATCGGGACTGTTATTGTAGATGAAGCTCAGGAACTTGTGGACGAGGCAGCTTTTGATAGAATAGACTTATCTTTGCGTTCTGCGGAAATTCGAAATACGGTCATTTTATCCTTGAACCCTACGGACGAAACCTTGTGGATTTGCCGCAGGTTTTTTGATGAACGCGGAATTGCAGAGGATTTTAACGGTATAGACCCTCGTTATCCAGATACTTGTTATATCCACACAACATGGGAAGATAATAAAAATAATCTTTCGCCAGCATTCATCCAGTTAGCCCAAAGTTGCAAAGTTGAAAACCCGGAAAAGTACAAAAATATTTTTGAAGGTTTTTTTAAACGGGAGAAGATTGATGCGTTGTGGAAACGTTCCAGTATGATTGAACCATATAGGATTTCTCACAGCACGGTTGATTTTGAACGTCTGGTGATCGGCGTTGACCCGGCTGTAACATCGGCGGATACATCGGACTTGACGGGAATTGTGGCTGCCGGAAGTGCGCGCAATCCCAAAACAGGCGAACTGGAATATTACGTACTGGACGACCGGAGCTTGAAGGCGTCTCCGAACGAATGGGCAAAAGCGGTGATTGCGCTGTATGTGGATTTGGACGCAGACCGGGTTGTAGTGGAAACGAACAACGGCGGCGATCTGGTGTCGTCTCTGCTGCGGAATATAGACCCGTCTGTATCACTGACCGCAGTCCGGGCGACGCGCGGGAAGATTCTGCGCGCCGAACCGATTGCCGCTCTATATGAACGCGGGCTTGTCCATCATGTTGGGCGATTTGGTGAACTTGAGATGCAGATGTGCTCTTTCACCGGAGATCCGAAAGAGAAATCGCCCGACCGTCTGGATGCGCTGGTATGGGCGTTGACCGAACTTGCCGGCGGGGCGAACTCTGAACCGGAATTCGGTAATATTGCATTGTCGTATTAAACATGCAGCTTGACACGGGGCATTGATTGAGAAACGCAATCAGCAGCAGGAGACAACAGCGATATGATAACCAGAAGTTTTGACGCCATAACCCGCAAGAAATCCGCGCAGAGCGCATTGGAGCAGTTAGCCGACCCGGAATACAGCCGGATGCTTCCGCTGTGGGAATTGTGCGACGACGTCTTTGCCGGGGAACTGGCGGTGAAAGCCAAAGACGCCAAGTACATTTACCAGCCCGTGAGCAAGTCAGGAAAAGACCGACGGAAGGCATGGGAAGCGTACAAGGGACGCGGCGTGATGCCCGATTACGCGGCGTCGACGCTGGAAAAGATGTGCGGGATTCTTTCCAGCACTCCGCCGGATATTACTTTCGACGGGAAAGCGGCTCGTCTGGATTTTCTGCGCGAGTATGCGACGCCTTATCACGACGGGCTGGATGCGCTTGCTGACCGGACACGGCGTTTTGTCCTGCGTTCCGGGCGGTACTGTCTGCTACTGGAGCCGGACGAGGATGAGAAAATCGGATTCCACATCAACGAGTACAAATGCCGTAAGTTTCTGCGGGCGAAAGCGGTTGACGGCGGCGGTGAGACGTACGCGAAACTTGTTCTGCTGGACACGTCGTCCATTATTTATGAAACGGGGCTGTGGAAAGACGTCTATTATCCGCAGATCACCCTGCTGGCTCTGGATGGAAACGGGGTTTATTATCAGGCGAAATTCGGGCGGAAGGGCGCGCCGATTGAGCGTTACCGGAACACGGGCGTTCCAATCTTCGGAGACAACCAGGTTTACGCGGAAGCCATGAGTGAGGTTTTCAATCAGCTGGAAGGTTTCGATGTGGATTTACCGGATGAATCGCGCTGTTCAGAGCTGGTTTATCCGACGAAATACGGGCGGACGCTGGACCGCATTCCGTTTGTCTGTGTAAATCCGGGGGATCTGAATTTCACGGACTACTGGAATCCGCCGCTGCTGAAACTTTGCTTGCAGTCGCTGCACATTCTGGATGCGGACTGCACGTATAAGACCGCGCTTTTCCTGACCGGAGACCCGCAGCCGGTGTTTTCCGGGATGAACAAAAGTGAGCTGCAAGTCGGCTCCGATTCGCCGTGGTTCATTCCGCAGGGAGCAACTTTCCAGTTCGTTTCGCCGAGCGGCTCCGGGCTGACGGAACAGGCGAACAGTCTGGAAAAGATGAAAGCGGAAGCGCAGCTGATGGGCGTTTCGCTGGCGGGGCAGGAGAATCTGGGCAATACGCCGGTCGGGACAATGCAGCTGTACCGGAACAGCCAGACCGCTGACCTGATGCGAATCAACCAGAACTGCGGAAAAGCCATTGAAATCATTCTGCGTTTTGCGGGTAAATGGCTGGGCATGAACGATGAAGAATGTTCACGCGACATTAAATTCACGCCGTCGAATGAGTTTGCGGAAATCAAGGCAACCGCGGCTGAATGCGTCCAGATCGGCGCGTCCGACCTGCCAATGACGCAGGAGGAAAAACGGCGGTACATCGAGAAAAACAACATTGTCGAGCCGCGTCCGTGGGACGAGGTCAAGGAAGAACTGGACGAGGAAAAATCCGAGCGCATGGAAAACAGTCTCAATTCCGTTGCGGGAGCGTTTGGAATGCCCGGCGGTGAGGTCCCGGCGGATGAAGCAGACAACCAGAATCCGGATGACGGAAATGAACTCAATCCTGCTCCGAAAAAGGCGCAAAAAGCCGAAGAGGAACAGTAAGTCATGGCGGGGGAGACAAAAGCACAGAAGCGCAAGGAGCTGAAAGAACTTGCGCTGGTCATTGCGGAACATCAGGCAAATCTGATGCGCCTTGCTGAAGCATGGGGGCAGCGGATTTGCGATGCTCTGGATGATGCTGACAGAAAGACGATCGCGCGTCTGAAAACGCTGTTATCGGAGGTGATGTCAAACTACAAGGTCAATACCGCAAAGAGCCTGTCGCAGCTGGACTACATCCGGAGCAAAATTGAGGAACTCCGGGTGCGGGCTTATGTGAAAGCGGAAAAATCCTTGCGTGAAGAAGCGAATGAGCTGATTGACAATGAAACCAAATGGGCATGGCGAATCTCATCGGAACTTACAGGGATGAAAGCGGCGGCGTTTGCACCCCTGACAGACGCCCGTGCGCAGAAGCTGCTGAAAAATTCCATCCAGATCAACAAGACATGGGCTGAATGGTGGACGAATACCGCAGCGGCGGACGTTGCCAGAGTGGCAAACGTGGTCAACGCGGGGGTTGTCTCCGGGGCGACCATTGACCAGATGACGCGCGAAATCATGGGCACGAAAGCCAACAACTACACCGACGGCGTGATGTCAACCAACCGGAGCCATGCGCGAAATATGGCACGGACCATCTGCTGCGGAATCGCGAATCAGGCGAAAGATGAATTTTACCGGGAGAACTCTGACATCATCAAGCAGGTAGAATGGCTGTCGACGCTGGACGGTAAGACTTGTCCGATCTGCGGCGGCATGGATTTGCACCGCTGGGATTTGCAACAGCCACATCCGGTTCCGCCAAGTCATCCGTCTTGCCGTTGCGTTCTCCTGCCCGTTACGGAGATGACTGACATGGGCGACGACGTGCCAAGGTCAAGAGCAAACGCCGATTTCGACGCCGAAGCAAAACGTGCATACGAAGCAAAATACCCAAACAAGAAATGGGAAGACTTAGCAGCGTCGACAAGGCTGAAATATTACTACAAAGCAATCCACGACTGGGAGAAACGAACCGGAAAGCCGGCGTTTTCTCCTGCTCCGGGACGCATGAAATTCAAAGATTATTTTTTGCAGATGTCCGAACAGCAGAAACGGGATTATCTGGGACCAGCAAAGTACAAACTCTGGAAAACAGGCAAGTACAGCGTGGATGATTTTATTCCGCCTTACCCGAACAAGGCAATGACGGTTAAAGAGTTGAAAGCGAAGGATTTAGCGTCGTTCAAAAAGTAACTTCAATCAATCCGAAGTGGCAGGAAATGCGTTTTCTCTTTTTTACGCGTTTTCTGCCACTTTTTTTATACTCTGAAAAGCAAACTTGACACGCTTTATTGAGTGCAACCTGAAATGTTTCAGGCTGTTCCGGCGGAAAATGTTTCCGACGGATGAACTCAAAAAAAGCCCAAAATGGGCGGAAGGATGCAATAGCATGGCTATTCAGATCGCAGTAAAGAGCAGCGAAGAAATCCCGGAAGTGATGCGGGAGTTTGTAACGGAGAACGAAGGTGTGTTCTCGTATGACGAGGACAAGGCGTTCAAGGCGTTGAAGGCGGAACGTGAAAATTCCAAGGCGGCGCGCAATGAGCTGTCGGCTTTCAAGGCGTTGAATCTGACCCCGGAGCAGATTACGACAAAGCTGAAAGAGTTTGACGAACTGGGCAAAAGTCCGGCGGAAATCGCCGAGATTATCGCCGAAGCGGGCAAGCCGAGACCGGATTTCAAAAAATCGACAGAGTATCTGGAACAGCAGAAGGTCATCAAAGAACTTCAGAAAATGAAGGATGACTACTATGCCGAAATCGCGAAAAACCAGAAAAACACCCGTAACGATTTGGTGCGCAAAGCCGTGCGAAATCTTCCGGACAAGTATGACAAGGAAAGAGTGTTGAACACCATTGAAGAGTTCGGACTGTTCGACCGTTTCAAGCTGAACGACAGCAAGGACGGACTGGCTCCGGTGGATGACAAACTTCCCGCAGATTTTCTGGAATACTTTGCTGAAAAGAACGGTTACATCAAAACTTCCGTGGCGGGCAAAGCTGCGCCGGGCAACGCCGATTTGAGCAAGGGCGGAAACGGCTCGTTTGAGGCAGCAAAGAAAGAGGGCAATATCCGCGGAATGCTGGACAATTGTCCTGAAATTGACTGAAAAATCAAGAAGAATACAAAGGAGATTCAAGAATGGCTTATTCGTACGACTTCGTAAACAAAAAACGCGACCTGTCTGACGTGCTTTCCACGATCATCGCAGGTGCACCCCGATTCATCAGCTTTTTCCCGCGTGTGCAGGACGCCACGCAGCAGTATCACGAGTGGCTGGAAGACCAGATCAACGGCCGCTCCGTTACCGCTACTGCTGTTTCTGCGCTGGTCTGCACCATGAGCGCGGCGGACGCGGCAAAACTGGCGGTCGGAACCCGGCTGACCATTGCAGGAGATTCCGCGCTGTTCAAAGTTACCGGTATTTCCGGAACGTCTGTTACGGTTGCTCTGGAAGCCGCGAACGGTTCCAGCAAAACCACGCCGGCGGCGAACGATGTGCTGAACATCGTTTCCACGCCGATCGCGGAAGGCTCGACCGAAGGTGAAAAGACTTTCCATCAGGGCGGAACCAATGGCAACTACACGCAGATTCTGCGCAAGGACATTGTGTTGACCGGAACCGCGCTTGCCATCAACGTGTATGGCAATGTGGAAAATCAGATCCAGCGGCAGACGGAAATTGCGCTGATGGAAGCGACCCGCGACCTGAACCGCATGGCAATTTTCGGACACAAGGCAGTACGCACCGCTTCCGACAACGGCGCGGCCGGCGGTCTGTACGAGTTCGGAACGCAGTCCGGCGGTCTGTCCGTCAACGCTTCCGGAGCGATCCTGGATTCGTTCGTGGTCAATGACGGTTCGCAGGCTCTGATCGGGCAGGGTGCGACCCCGGCCGTGGTGCTTTGTTCTCCCGGACAGGCGCGCGTGATGTCCAACGAGCTGCGCGACCGGGTGCAGATCGTCCGCACGGACAACACCCGCGGCGCGTATGTGGCGCAGATCATCAACGACATGACCGGCGGCGGTCTTTCCATCGTTGCCGATCCGGACATTCCGGACACCGACGTTTGGGTCTGCGACCCGACCGGCTTCGGAATTTCGTTCATGAAGGGCCGCGGTCTTACCGACAGCGACACCACTGCGCCGGGCTTCGACGGAATCCGGAGAACCGCCATCGGCGAAATGACGTTTGAGTTCAAAAACGCGAAACAGCGTCTCTGCCGGATCTACAACGTCAAGCCGAGCGCGACCGCACTTGCGGAAATCCGCGCGGGTCTGCCCAAGAACGTGCTGGTTACCAATACGGCCAGTAATCCGGTCAACACCAAAGCGGTTACGGGCGGTTGACATGGCAAACTGAAAGACACATTGTTTTTCACTCCTCCGGGAACGAAACCGGGGGAGTTTTTTTATGGTTACTTGACAGGGAATATTGAATGCAGAACCGAAATCAAAACCACGGAGGATAAGAAGAAAATGGGAATCCATGTTTATCACTTTTCGCGCAGTCAGGGCAAGGGACTGATCGTGTACCGGGACCGGAACGGAAACATGATCGAAAAGACGTTTCCGGCGTGCTGGACGGATGCGGAAATCCTGATGATGATCGGGAAAGAAATCCCGCTGCCGACCGTTCCGAAAGCCGGAACTGAACCGGAAAAGGAACCGGAAGCGGAAGTTGTTGTGCGCAAGCGTGTTTCGCAGGAAAAAGAAGACAAGCGGACGTTACGGGCGAAATACTTGCATGAGCTGAAAGCCAAGGGGTTTGATTTTTCCGGGGAACGCAGTTTCGCGCGCATTGAAGCGGCGTATTTGGAAAAATGCCAAGGGAAATGAACATAAATTTCGGAGGAGAATAAAATCATGAATTACGGATTGCCTTACAGAGGAAGCAAGAACAAAATCGCGAAAGACATTATCAACAGATTGCCAGCAGGAGAAGTGTTTGTTGACTTGTTCTGCGGTGGGTGTGCGGTTACACATGCGGCGATGTTGAGCGGGAAGTACAAACGTTACATTATCAATGACTCTATCGCCATGATGCCTAATGCGTTTCGTGATGCCGTCAATGGGAAATTCAAAGGAGAAAAACGTCTTATCAGCAAGGAAGATTTTCACAGATTGAAAGATTCTGATGCTTATGTAAGAACTTGCTGGAGTTTTGGAAACAATGGCAGAAGCTATTTGTGGGGTGAAGAGAACGCTCATGTAAAGATGCTTGCCTGTAAAATGATTATGGCAGATGACTGGCGTGAACGCAGAAGGGCGTACATGGCGTTTATCAAGTATCTGCAAGACGCGCGGAAACGTCTTGCGGAACGCAAAGCGAACATGGAGCGATACCGGGCGGAATACGGAGATATTAAGGGACGCGTTCGGGAGGAATTGTGCAGATGCCTGCGGGAATCCGGGAAGACCAGATCCGACATTGACCGCATTCTTGGTACGAATGGAATGGCTGGGCATTACTTCAGCAATTCCCAGTGGGAATTCCCGACCAAGGAAAAATATGAAAAAATAAGAGACGCATGTCCGAATTTTCCTCCCTATGATTATTGGGGGCAAAGCCTCCAAAGCCTTGAACGCCTCGAAAGCCTCCAAAGCCTCGAAAGCCTTGAACGCCTCGAAAGCCTCCAAAGCCTTGAAGTTTTCACCGGTGATTATCAGTCTGTGCCAATACCGGAAAACGCGGTTGTCTACTGTGATCCTCCGTATATAAACACGGGCGGATATGGTATTGATTTTGACCATGAACGCTTCTACAGCTGGCTGCGGACAAGAGACTTTCCGGTTTACGTATCGGAATACGCCATGCCTGATGACTTTGTCTGTATCTGGCGGAAAGAGAAGATATGCACGTATTCAAGCACCAACAATAAAAAGACAGTTGAAAAACTGTTTGTACACGAGAAATTCAAGGAGGCGGTGAAAGATGAGTTACTGTGATGCGGACTTTGCGGATGCGTATTTTTCCAAAAGGGCATTTGCGGAAAAATGGACGGGCGACGCCGAAACCAAAGCCAAATACCTGGAAACAGCCAGCGGAATGATCCGTGATTATTGCACGTTTGAGGACGATGACGGGGTATTTGTCTACGATGAGACTGACCAGGGGAAACATCCGGCTGAAGCATGGCTGAAACGCGCGGTGTGCGAACAGGCATTGCATCTGCTGAATCTGGGCAAGGACCCGACGCAGGCGGACAAAAAGACCACGCTGGGCATTGTCAGTGCGGACGACGGGACCACGTTTGACAAGTCTTTTGCTGCGGATGTGCTGTGTCTGACCTGCCGTACGATTTTGGAATCGAACGGCGGCATGATCGCCGATGGCGCGACAGCCGGTGATTCCGGCGCGAGTTCCGGGAGGTGGCTGAAATGAGCACGTGGAAACAGGAAATCGCCAATGAAATCACTCCTCTGGATGGCGTCAACAAGGTAAGCGCATCCATCCAGTGGAATATCACCGTCCGGGACGATCCGGATTCGCCATTGCCTCCATCCGGCGGCGAAGTAACCATTGAAAGAACTCTTGCGGTGCGCGGTCTGAAAGCCGTATCGGAACGGCTGGTTGACCAGAAGAATTACCTGTCCGGAGACTTTGTAACGGTGCTGGCGTTTGAGCCTTACAGGGCATTGCGCGCGCCGCAGACGGGCGATCCGGAAATCGTCAACAACGGGCGCAGGAAAACGCTGGATGAAATGCGCCCAATGAATCGCAGTTACGGCTTTGAGCCGGGCGTGGACACGCTGACCATTGCAGGGGACAGCAAGGCGTGGACGATCTGCCGCGTGGACGCAATCGGGTTGATGGACGATGACACAACCGGGCTTCCTGCGCCGGCTAAATTGCAACTGACACTTCGGAGGTGATGGCATGGCGGAAACGTATGTGGTCGACCCGGTGGAATCCATCCGGGGAACGGTAACCAAGCGGATCATCAATGCAGGGATTTTCACGTCTGACCAGATTCAACGGGAAAACGCGGCGGCTCCGGAAAGTATGCCATACTGCCGCATCACCATTCCGCAGGGTTCGGAGTTCCTGTTTGATTCGCAAGTGAGGCAGAGCAAGGTGGTTATCGCGGAATGCGACATCATGACCAAGGCATTGACGCAGACGCAGCTTGCAGGGCAGCTGGCGGCGAAAATCGAAGCGGAGTTCGGACTGTTTGACCGGGACGCAGACAAGCGGAGAATCGCGCTTCCGGGCTGGTCCGGAGCATCGGCGGTGGTCTACAAGTACGGACGCGGGACAGCAAGCACAGAGGACGACAAAGGCATTTTCTATCTGCCTGTCCTGCTGTACGTGGAACTCTCTCTTACAGCAGGTGCGAAATATGAAATTTAAGCTGGGTATGGGAGATGTGAAAGTCAAGCGTTATATCTCCATCCAGAAGGAGAAAGTTCCGGAGTGTATGCGCCTGTTCATGATTGAGTTTTACAGGCAGGTTACCTACATCAACCCGGTTTTGACCGGACGCGCCCGCTGGGGCTGGAACTGCTCTATAAAAAAACCGGATCTGACCATTCCGCCGGAGGGAAATTACGGCTGGGATATAGGACGCGCCAACAAAGTTTTTACGGTTGAAGCCGTAACCGGGAAAGACCCAATCTATCTTGCCAATGCAGTACCTTACATCAGGGCCCTGAACAATGGCTGGTCGAAAAAAGCTCCTGCGCGGTTTGTGCAGCTGTCTTTTGAAGTCGCGTACAAGAAACTCCAGAAGTATATAAATGCTAAAGGGTACTACGAGCCAGAAAGATATATGTGAACTTGACACCGCCTATTGGCTGTAAGGATCGCGCGATCCAGCAACCAACAACAAACCTTATAAGGAGACAGACAAAATGGCGGTGAGTACGAAAACAACCATCAAAGCCGACAGCGTCCTGTGCAAACTGACGCCGGGATCAGGAGACGGAACAGCGATTGAATGGGATATTGCTGCGGACAGCAATCCCCTGATGTCGAACGGAGCGCACACGACGAACAAATTCACTTCGCAGCAGATCAAGGCGCAGGGAATCCAGAAGGACGGCGTTTATGAGAGCGTAACGCTGACGGTTACGTTCCATGAAACGGAATTCGCGCAGGTGGAAACCTGGTGGAAAAAAGGTTCCATGCTGACCTATACGGTTACCGGAATGACCACGACTGCGAAGGAGTACAAGAACTGCGTGGTTCGCGTTTCCAGCACACCGACGGTAACGCCGGGCAAGGAAGATTATCTGACCTTCCAGCTGGAAATCACGTCGCTGATGAACGTTGCCGCGGACGCCGATGCAACCGGAGAAAATTGATTCCAGACAAGAAATTTTTCCGGAGAGAGACCCGGAAAAATAAAAAAAGAAGAAGAATAACAGCTGTTCCGTTCTGCGGCGTCTCTCCTCCGGCCGCAGGCGGAACGGCGTTTTTTATCAAGAGGAGAAAGAAGTCATGGCTATTGATTTTTCGAAGCTGAAACCGCGTGAACTGCCCACAAAAAAAGTCGAACTGAACATTCTGGGCATCAAACAGGAAATTGAAATTCATCCGATGACGGGAAAAGACAGATTGTCATTCTGGGCGACGGATTTCATCGGCGACGCCATCGACGTGGTGAACCGCCGGACGCGTCTTGCACTGACAACCGGCGCGAGTCTGTCGGAAGAGGACGCTGAAAAGCTGATCGAGCTGGACTGGGATGCTGCGCTTGACCTCGTAGCGCAGGTCAAGCTGATGACAAATGAGTTTGACGAGGCGCTGGTTGAGGAGAAAGAACACGCTGAAAAAAACTCGCCGGCGGCGGATTCGACAGTTACGCAAGCCTGATTCGTGAATGCGTGGAAAGCGGGGATCATTCCCTGCTTTTCCCGCTCACGCTGAAAGACCTGCTGTGGCTGGAAGTCTGCCGAAATCTGAAACGGAAAGATGAACTTGAAGCTGACCGCATCCGGCTGGAACACCAGCTGGAGACGGAAAAACAGAATTATCTGATTCTGTGCGACTTGCGTTCCATCATGTTCGGAACTCTGGGATATGGTCCGGACGAGCGGGACAAATCCGACCGTGCGTGGTACGGATTGCCATCCATGGTGGCAAACGGGGTCAAACAGCCTGAAAAGATCGTCGGGATGTCGCGTTATGCGCTCAAGCATCCGGACAGTAATAAAAAATCAACCTGAAAAAGCAATATCCCCCCTGCCTGCTGCCTGGTTTTCTCCGTTGCCGGGCGGCAGGCTCTTTCATTTCACCTTTCATTTCACCTTTCATTTCACCTTTCATTTCACCTTTCATTTTTGCGCGCCTTGACATGTAGTATTGAATGAAAATACAGATAAACAGACGCAAAGAACAGGAGAACAATCATGCCCACGCAGGACATCGCAGAACTCATTATTTCGTGCAAGACCAAAAATATTGAAGAAGTTGAACGCGTTACAAAAGAAGTGGACAAAGCGGACAAGGCAGCGAACAAACTGCTGAAAACTCTGGGCAATCTGGTTACAGCGGCTGCGGTATTCAAAGTTTTCAAGGGCGGCGTTCAGACGTTTATTGCGGCGGAAGAAGCGACAAGTGCGCTGGACGCGGCGTTCCGGCGGCTCGGAAAAACCAATGCGGCATACCGGCGTGAACTCACGGAGCTGAACGCGGCGCTTGCCAAAAGCACGATCTACACTACTGCGGAACTGGCGGCTTCGCAGGCTCTGGCGCTCAATATGGGCATTTCCAGCGACAACATCAAGAAAGCAACGGAGGCGGCTATCGGATTGTCTGCGGCGTATGGAAAAAGTCTGGGCGGAGCAATGCGGATGCTGGCTCTTGCGGCGAACGGGAATTACATCATGCTGAAGAGGCTGGGAATCCAGGTTGACAGCAGTCTTTCCCCTGCGGAAAACTTTGCCAAGATACTGGATCAGCTGGCAGGGACCATGGAAGAAGCCCAAGCCAAAACCAAAACAACCGGCGGCGCAATCACGCAGATGAACAAGTCCCTTGCAGGAGCGAAAGCCGCGCTGGGCGAACAGCTTGCGCCTTACGTCAAGGACGCGGCGGGTCTGATTGGCGGTCTGGCGGACAAGTTTGCGAATGCAGAGCCGGAAACCAAACGATTTGTTACGGTCATGGGTACGGTTACCATGGGACTGCTGGCGTTGAAATCTGCAATCGGGCTGAAAGCCATTGCGGACAATCTTTCGGGCGTTACCGGCGTTGCGGCGTCGACCGCCAAGCAGAAAGCGACCAAAGAGGAAATCGCGCTGGAAAAAGCCTTGCAGAAGGAAAAGATGGCGACCATTGCCCTGGAACAGGCGAAAGAAAAAGTTGCGGCGGCGAAAAGCGCAGTAGCAATAGCGGAAAGCAAGCGCAATGATGTGATGAAAGGTCCGGTTGCTGGCGGACGCGTGAATCTGGATGCGGTACAGACAGCAGACAACGGCGTTACTGCTGCGAAGGAACAGCTGGCGGCGGCGGAAAAGGAATTGCAAAAGCTGACGGCGGCGCATGTCAAGGCGGCGAACGGGGTGGAGCTGCTGAAAGCCGCCAATGAAAAATCCATCCCGGTGATTGACAACCGGCTGGAACTGGAAAAGAAAGTTGCGGCGGCGGAAAAGGCAAGCGAAAAAGCCGCGACCGCTCTGGGGGCGGCGGATGAAAGAGCAGCGGCGGCTCGGATACGGTTAAACGAAGCCAGACGCGGCGTCAAAGAAACGTTTGCTGACTGGCGAATGAATCCGGAGGATCAGGATGCTTATACAGAAGTGCGTTACCAAAACCAGAATCTTGCGAAAGCCAAGGCAGATTACGCCGCCGCGCGCAGCGAAGTAGCTAAATTAGAGAAGGGACTTGACAAAGCCAATGCGGCGGTTATTGCCGCAAATGCGGAGCTGAAAGCACTCGGACCGACCGCTGAAACCGTAAGCGCAGAAATGCAGAAGCTGGGAACCACATCTGCAACGGCGAGTACAGAAATGAAAGCTCTGGGAACCACAACCACCACGACGAACGCCGGATTGAAGACGCTGGGAACGAGTGCAAATGTCGCAACGGCTGGTCTGGAAAACATGGGAGTCAGCGCAGCCGCTTCCGGGAAGCAGATGACGTTCATGCGGCGGCAGTTTACGACTTTCCCGACTGTCGCACGGGGCTTCGGTGCGCTGAAGGCTGGTGTGCGTGGCGTCGGTGTTGCCTTGCGGGGAGCCGCAGCCGCGGCGAAAAGTTTTGCCGCGTCATTCGCTCCGATGCTGATTTTTTCTGCGGCTATTGCTGGAATCGATTACCTGATTAATCGTGCATCCAATGAGGCAAATAAGGCAGCAGATTTAGCGCAAAAAGAAGCGGAAGCAGCAAGAAAACGGCTTGCAGACGGCGACCAGTTACGCCAGCAGGATCAGGAAAAATTACAAATGTATGAACAGCTTGCCAGTTACACGAACCGGACAGCTGAAGAGCAGAAAGCATTGATTGATTTGGCAACAGAACTGAACGGGCGGTATGCCGGTTTGAATGTCCCTTTGCTGAAACAGAATGAGACGCTGAAAGAAACAGGCGGGTTATGGAAAAAAATCAGAGAAGAACAAGCAAAGACACGGGAGCGGGAATTAAAGATTGCTGCACAGAAAACATCGCGTGAAGCCCAAACAGCAGGGCTTAAAACGCAGGAACTGTTTGTAGGCTCTGGTGTAACAAGATACTTGCGATACGCAGCTAATGTCTTTGGGGGAGGACAAAGGCGTTCGGCAAATCAATTGCGTGAACAATGGGCGCAGGTAAACAATATGCCTTATCAGCAAAAATTGACTACTTTGGCTGCTATCAGAAACCAGGCATTCAAGAACCACGATGTGGAGGCAGTAGAACAACTTGATTCTTACATTGACAAAATCAAAAACGCACGTCAGGCATGGCAAGATTTGAATGATTTACAAGCTGGAAAGACAACAGAAACCGGACAAAAAGAAGGTGAAAGAAGAAGGAAACTGGCTGAGGACAGCACGAAAGCCCTTGCCGATTTTGCCAAAGCGCGTGAATCGCTGGAATCGCGGAAGTGGAGCATTGAGTATGACCTTGCCAATCCGGAGGGCAAAACGGACATGCTCCAGAAGAAAATCGACGATCTGGCAAAGCGTCGGGATGATGCACTGGAACGTGCGCCGAACGACCGGAAAAAACAGACGGAAGCCATTCAGCTGTCTGAAAAGATGATTGACCTTGAAAAGCAGAAAGCCGCCATCATGCAGGATGCTGACAACAAGCGGGTAGAGGATATGAAAAAAGCAGCCAAGGAAGAGGAAGAGTTCCTGCAATGGGCGATGAAAGCCACATCCAGCCTGAAAGACACTACGCAGAATGCCATTGACGCCAATTCCATTGATGCTGTACGTATGCAGTCCCGTTCCCTCGATGATGGCGGAGGCGGATTGCTTTCCGCTGCGCAAAACGCCGCGAACGCCGCCAAAGCGGCAACGGACGCGGCTGCAAAATCCGTGCGTATTCAGCAGCAGATGAAAAGCGTCATTGACAACATTTACACCAAACTTGCGAACCTCGGAACGTCAAGCGTTGGGTAATTGTTT
>ERZ1035037.333-NODE-333-length-15289-cov-12.281016_pt1 | contig 15289 bp, 27 predicted proteins | sample MGYA00520618_ERZ1035037 | MGnify/ENA primary metagenome ERZ1035037 (study PRJEB33766, sample SAMN09781741) | gut metagenome | biome: gut microbiome | host: Homo sapiens | place: Madagascar | study: EMG produced TPA metagenomics assembly of the PRJNA485056 data...
CCGCGCACCCATACCTCTTTGTCCTTGACGTAAAACAGGTTCAGCGCCATTTCAAAATTGTCCTTCGGTGTATCCGTTGTCAGTCGATGCATCATCATTCCTCCTTTTTCCGGCGTTGAATCCATTCCGCAATTGACGCCAGAATGTACTTTTTCCCGATGTAGTCGCAGTAGCTCATTTCTATCCGAGCACCAGTGCTGAGGAACCAATCCCGCAAAAACAGAACCCTGTCCGCTACATCGATCATGGCGAAGCAGATTCGCATATAGTCCTTCGGTTCCATGCCCTCCGGCAGCGTGGCCGGATTGAGCACGATATGCCCCTGCGCCTCAATCTGGCGCTGTGCGTCTGCAAATTTTGCCCGATAATCCGGGTCGCCGGTGATCTTCCCGGCTATGTAGATTTTCATTGTGCGTCCTCCTCACAGTGTCGATGTCGTAGGTACCGGATGCGGCTCAAACAGCCGCCGTGTCAGCCGCTCGTTTTCCTCCCGCAGCTCGGCGATCTCCTTCTGGTCGCGCTCGATCTGGTCGGCGGCCTCCCGCATCAAGAGCTTGTACCACTCGTTTGTGGTCTGTACCGCACAGCAGCACTTTGTTGTACTCTCGCTGCTTTTCCGCAGTTCCTTGATCCCTTCTTCAGGATTTGCCCTCATGGCCTCCCTGATCAGTTCTTCCGGCTTCAAATTCATCACAGCAAATCCTCCCGAAATTCTTCTAATACTTCCTGCCCCGGAAGCACATCATTTTCCATCCACCAGTTAAATATGTCCAAGCCGGTATCGCCCCATCGCATCCCGCCGGCCATCTTCCCGCGGTGGTGTCGTTCCTCCAGCATCCGATCAAACGCGCGGATATATGCTTGCTTGTATTTCGGCCAGATTATAAATTCCTCTATTCTGGCACGTTTTGAAGCTAACGGGCATCCGATACATCCAACCCGCGTGTGGCCGCAGCCATAGAGCGGATTCATGCAGATCTTCTCAGTCTCCGCGTAGTCCCACACCTCCTTGTTGCCCCATCCAATAATCGGATTTACGACACGTTGGCCTTTCATTTGGCAATTTTCAAATTGCATCCGTGTTTCATCGTTATCATCCATCAGAATTAGGCGCTTGTTTTTATCGCTGTGGGATACCTCAATCAACCCACGGCTGTTGTGACGCTTTACTGATTCGGCCCACCTTACGCCTGTTGCAATAAATCGCCCTTTTCCACCGCCCTCTTTGAGTACCGCGCAGCAGTATCGCATGAGCCTTGTCGGCGGCACCATTTTCTTCGGGATCAGATTCCACATCGTCAGGCGGCTCCCGTCCGGCTGGACGTGCGCGTCGATAACGCACTTTACGTCCTTTGCCTCCATTCGTCGGAATGTGTCCCGCACATGGCGAACGGTTTCCGGTGCGTCCGCCGTCGTCAGGGCGTGGAGAACTTCAAATGGGATACCGCTGTTTTCCGCCAGCCGGAGCAGCACATCACTGTCCTTTCCACCCGAGTATGTAATTACCAGCGGCTGCTTGTAGAGCTTCAAGCTCTGTGCCGACGCAAACCGCAGCGCCTCAAACGCGCTCTGTTCCAAGTCCATTACAGCAACCCTGCCTTTCTCAGCCGCTCCACGCTCTTACACCGCTTCTTCGCGTCCGCAGTGTAGGCATCGCGGCTCCGTTCAAATTCTCTCGCCCGATATTCCGCCTGTTTCGCTTCCTCGTATTCCAGATACGACGCACATTTGGTGTGGCATTCCGCTGTCCGTCTCGGGCAGTCCCGTTCGCACGGCGGCTTCACCATAGCGCCTCCTGCATTTCGTCCTCGGCCTGTTTCGCATGAACTCCTGCCAGCATTTTCTCTTGTGCAGCTTTGTAAAAGTTCCGGTCGATTTCAAATCCAAACGCATTTCGCCCAAGCTCGGCAGCCGCGCGAAGCGTCGAACCCGAACCGCAGCACGGGTCAATGACCGTCTCTCCGGGATCGGTAAAAATCTCGATCAACCGCTTCAGCACGCCGACCGGCTTCTGCGTTGGGTGAATCTTCGGAATCTCCTTGCCGTCTCGTTCCCATGCGAACCAGTCAAAAACCATCTTCCCGGTTCCACGAATTGGCTTGCCGTCCTCTCCAATCTGTCGCCCGTTGTTGAACTTCGGCAGCTTGTCCCGGTAGAGGACGATTGCGAACTCCGTTGCGCCGACGATGCGCATATTCGCCTTGAGCACCTGGGCGGAGTAATTCTTGCAGAAGAAGATCGGGAACCAGTTTTTGAACCCGTACCGTGCGCCGTATTCCGCAACCGTATGTATCTGGTCGAACGTGCAGAAGACGATCATCGCCGGTGCCTTGCCCTTTTCCTTCGGTTCCGGCTTCAACAGCCGGGAGCAGAAGTGCATATACTCGGCAATTTTGAAATAACCGTCCGAATTGAAAAAGCTCTTTTTTGCAAACTTGCTCTCGCCGTTGGAATTGTCCCCGCCGTTATACCACATGGGATTGGAACCGTAGGCGTCTGCGCCGATATTGTACGGAATGTCCGCAATCACAAGCTGCGCCTTTGGAATCCCATATTTGCGGTAATTCTGGAAATTGTCGTGATAAATTTCACAGCGAATCCGTTTAGGCTTCATCCGAAATCACCACCCTCATGTAATTTTCATCGTGGAAAAAGCTATGTTTCTCTCTGTAATGCCGCCGGTCATCGTTCCGGAGCAGCCAGCCTTTGATCGCATCCACGGTCATTTTCTCGATCGCCGCATGGTTGTCGATGTCCATGCGGGTGTTGTGCCAGAAGGAAATGGACACCGGCTTTTCAAACAGCCGAACCGGAACGTTTTGTTGCCTCAGACACAGCCGCACAAGCGCCTCAAGGTCTCTGGCGTCCGCCGCCCGGACGTGGTGGTTCTTCCCCGACCAGTATGCATTAAGGCCGTAACGCTTCGTCCACGCGCTCTTGCGGACGGGATATGGCACAGTGAACTCAATCGTCATGTTCCGGCTCCTTTGGCACCCACAGGTGGCAGTTATAACGGGACAGTTCTCCCGGCTTCGGCTTCACTCGGCACTTCTTGCCGCAGTTGCCGCAGCATTTCTCTGAGATCACAGCAAGAGTTTCAACAGCATCCTCCAACAGCAGCTGCTTTTCGTCAGCCGCTTGCCGTGCCGCGTTGCGCTCCTTCTTGACATCATCCAGCACATGGTTTAGCCGGAGGATTTCGCGGGCCTGTTCGTCGGCATGGATTTGAAGCTCATAGAGCTTCGAGGGATTTTCACAGTGCTTACAGGCGATTGCCCGCGCCAGTTTTTCGAGCAGCATTTTCCGTTCCTTTCCCGCTGCATCTGCGCAGCGTTCCGCGCGGCTAAATAGCCGCAGTTCGTCATTTTCATAACAGCACCGTTTCCGGCAGCACTTGCGCATTATCTGTAATTTTGACCCTCATCTCATCCGTCAACTGAATTTTCAGCATCGCATCTTTGCCCCAGAACGGCGCAAACGCAGATTTATAACAATCGCAGACCAGCCAGTCGCCGTCCATGCGGAATACGCTATTGCCGTCTATGTATTCACACGCCGGATTGCAGGTGGCGAGTTTTGCTATCCGCCCAACAAAGCTCGGCTTCTTCTCCGCGTATTCCGGGTATTCCGCAATCAACGCCGCATATTCGTCCGGAAACAGTTGGGATAGCTGGTGCAAAAAATTCGGCACGGTTTTTTCCTGATAGTCTTTGATCGTGCCGCCCATCAAACTTCGCGGCCTGTACGAACATATCCGATTCAGGTTTTCCGGGGTCAGCGTATCGCGCTTTACGACAACCCAATTGCAGCCAAATCCGGGGTCTGAAACATTCAGTCGCCCGTTACAGTCCTCGATCTCGACAAACGGTGGGCATAAATAGACATCGTCTCCGATTCGTCCAATGTGTTCATTTGACGGATAGTTCAGTTTTGCATAGCATGGGTCGAATTTCGCCTGCTCCCATATATCTCTAAACTTCTTGCTCTGCGTTGTTCCACCGTCCACGCAATTTCTTTCCCCGATAGGGCAGCGGGTTCCGAAAAGTGTTGTCACGTTGAAGCATTTCCCGATTTTGTAAAGCGAGCACTCATCCGCGCGGTCGCAGTAGATATACTCCGCCCGGAGCCTTGCCTTCCGGCTTCCGTCTCCGTACAGTCTGACGTTAATTTTCTTTGTGTTCATTCGTCCTCCTCCATCATCCGTGCAATGGCCTGACGCTCCAAGTCGGTGAGCTTATCGCCGTGCCTTTGAACGCCATAGCCCGGTTTTGCGTGATATTTACTCTCCGGCGCTGCAAGCTCGTCCTCCCAGCGCCCCTGATTCAGCCATGTGGCCGGATTCGGGATAAAGCGCCCATTCTCCGTCGTCCATTGCTCACTGCGTGTTTGCTGCTCTATGGCCGACAGGAGCGTTTCGATCGGCGCTTTAATCTTCGCAAATGCCTTTCTCGCGTCAGCCTTTCCGACCTTGCGCGGATAAGCAAGCCAAAAGCGCTCGAAGGGGGAGGGGGGATTCTTATAACATTCGTTCTCTATCTCATTCTCTTTCTCTTTCTCTATCTCGTTCTCTTTCTCGCTAGGCGTTTCCCCTTGCTTGGCGTTTGCTTGCGGCTTGCTAACCGTTTGCTTTCGGTTTGCTTTTGGTTTGCCAGCGCCTTTCTCTTGCTTGGCGTTTGCTCCGCGCTTTCCGTTTTCTGCTTTCCGTTTGCTTGCGTCAAGGTTCGGCTTGATCAGCTCAAATGCAATGGCCGCAGCGTCGGGAAGGCCTGATAAATCAGGCTCTTTCCCATCCAGTGCGTAATTGCAAATTGCATCGTATGCCTTTGCTCGGTCAGCGTCTTTCCGAATCCGCTGAATGGCGCTCGCAAAGCTGCGATAGAATGTAAACTGTGATCGTTCCATGCCTCATCCCCCTAGAATGGAAGATTCGGGTCATCGTCTGTGATCTCGTTGAATTCTCCCTGCGGTTCGGATGTCTCCGCCCTGTCCTTCTTGCCCTCGCCAAAGTAGACGTGATCGGCAAGGATCTCCGCCGAGCGGCGCTTGTTGCCCTCCTTGTCCTCCCAGTTGCGGATCTGCAACCGGCCGGACACAACGGCCATCTGGCCTTTTGAGAAGTATTTCTCGACGAACTCCGCCGTGTATCGCCACGCGACAATATCGATGAAGTCAGTCTCTCTCGTCTCGCCCTGCGCCGCGAAGTCTCGCTCACAGGCCAGCGTGAAAGAGGCGACCGCAACGCCGCTGCTTGTCCGTCTGAGTTCCGGGTCGCGCGTGAGCCGTCCCATGATCACGATGTTATTCAGCATCCTTTGCCTCCTGCTTCACGAGGATTATCTTGCACACATCATCGAACTGGTACGATTGGAGGCCGGCATACAGCTTGCAGAGCAAATCGAGCGTTGCCTTTGCCTCGACAAGCTCCTGATATTTTTCGTTTGTGATTTCCATGTTTCAAAATTCCTTTCTGTATATCAGATTCTTTTCATCCCATTCGGGATAAATAGACGATAGGTAATTCGCCAGCGCGTCCTTGAGCGCCGCACGGTCGGCTGATTGGTCAAAGCGTCTGTGGCACGGTTCGCAGAGCGTCACGATGTTCTCAGGCCGTCCAAGACCGCCCTGCGCCCGAGAAATGTAATGGCACCACGGATTGCCCGGTCTCCCGCAGAGGACGCAGCGCCCGCCGTCGCGCTCCCAGACGGCCTGTTTGGTCGCCGCCGGGATGCTAGTGGCCCTCGTCTGCCTGTGCAGCTCTCTCACCCCATTCCAGATTCATCCGCGCCAGCTCGGCCGGCGTCAGCGTCTCAATGCCCAAGTCCTTCGCATCCTCGACGGCCCGGTCGATGATCCGTCCCATCTGCTTTGCGTTGTAGCGGGACGAACCGTAATAGGCGCGGATCACAAGGTTGTCTCCGCCCTGCTGGTAATCCACTTCCTCAGTCGGCCATCCTGTCCCGAGCATTGACCACGCCGTCCGGAATGTCGCGGCCTCGTCGCGGGAGAGATGGAAGTCCTTGAACACGCCGACCTCCTTGATGTACTCGACGTAGAGGTCTTCCTTCGTGCGTCCGAGCTTTCCAGCGATCTGGTCGCAGAGCTGCCAGAAATAGTTGTTGGAATCCAAGCTGCGCTTCTTCCGAAACTCCTTGATCTCCGCGACGTACTTTTTGCCCGGAATCATGTGTTCCAGGAACATCTGCGCTTTATGCGGCACGTCAGCTTTGATCCGCAGCCACGTCCCGGCGGCGTCCATCGTCCAGTCCGCCGCAGAAAACGTCAGTTCCGTCATGCCTGTACCGCCTTCATGTAGCAGTCCCAGCACATACACTGTCCCTTCTTCTTTGTGGTCTGTTCTGCAATCGCTCTGGCGGAGTAGTTCTTGCCGTCAAAGGAGACCGGCACAACATCGTTTCCGCAGACAGAGCATTTGAAGGGTTTCGCCGTCTGCTTCGGCTCCTGCTTGGCTGTCTGCCGTGGAGCCTCGCGCCCTTGATACTCATCCGTGTCGGCATCCTTCGTGTCATCAATGGCAAACAGGCCATTCAAAGCGTATTTTCTGGCGTAGCTGGACGCCGTGCCGGTGATTTGACTCTCGTCCATGCCCTTCTTCGTCTCGGCTTCTCGGGCAAAAGCATGAGTGGAGATCGTCGCGCCCTCCGCATGGTCTGTCAGTGTCGCCGTGGCCTTGACGTAAACGCGATCCCCGATGCACAAAACGTCATCGTCCAGTGTCAGGCTGCACATATTCGCCGCCAAGAGCGGCTTGACCGCTTCCAAAATATCCTCGCAGGAGCGGTAATTGTAGTTACCGAAGTTATTGCGCTTCGACTTCGGCGCTTTCAGCTCCAGCTGAATCGTTGTCAGTTTCTCTTGAATATTCATTCAAATCCTCCAATTCCAGTCGGCAGTAGTAACCTCTGCCGTACTCGTTCAATAGATATTCCCCGGTCAATCTGCACTGTTTACGGGAGTAGGTCTCATAAAAAGGGCAGTATGCGCAGCAGATATGGTCTTTTTCAAAGTAGATGCTGCACCGCACTTCAACCGGAGTGTAGACGTACTCATTCGATAACCTTTTTTTCATAGCCAAGCTTCTCCAAAATGTACCGCGTCCCCAGCTGCTGCACCAAAAGGGACATGATCGGGTTGCCAGAATCGAAGTTGTCCGCGCCGGGGTCGCACATCATGCCCTCGTCACCGTACCAGAACACATTCCCCTTGTAGATTTCATCGCCGAAGATGTCATAGCCGACCGGGCTTTGCTGCTGCCGGTCAAACTCAAGTTCTCTCGGAAACATTGCCGTCGCCGCCCTCCAATCTGTATTTCGCATAGTGCGTCGTCTCGCCGAACCGGTTCTTTCCGGCCACGATCTCACTCACGACCGGGATACCGCTGTTCCTCAGATCCCAGCACCGGGCCCCCAGCCGCATGATGCCGTATTCCTGTATCGCCTCCATCGGCGTGATCGAACCAAACGTCCGGAGATGCCGGAGCACCTTTTCGCATTGCGTCACTTGACATCCCTCCATCCAGCTGTTAAAATGTGACTAAAGACATATTCCCGATGGCTGATCGGTTTGTCTTCCTCTGGCTGCTCGCGTCTGTCCACGCGGGCAGCCTTTTTCTTTGCCCCTGAACGGCGGATATTGTCCCATCCGATCAGGAAATCCCTTTGCCACTTGACCTTGCAGAGTTTTTCTCTACAAAGCGCCACTCGCTCACAGGTCATGCAGAGATTCGTGACTCTCATTGGCCGTCACCGTCCCAATAATTTCTCTGTCTCTCTGCGGCTTCCACCAGCGCTTTCAACGCCGCCTTGAGCCGGGAGACGAGATAACAGATCCAGTCCATCATGCCGCCCCGTACCATACGAGCACAGCGGAGATCGTCGCCATCACTGCCGCGTCCAGCGGCAATCCCCAAACGCGCCAGTAGAATAATGAGGTCATCAAAAACAGGCCTCCGAACCACAGCGCCGTCCGCTTGAGCATCCGCCGCAATGCGGCGTACCATTCTCTCTTTGAGATCATGCAACTCCCTCCAAATACTCCTTGATCCATGCGTCCAGCTTGTGCGGGAACACCCAGCACACCATAGATTTCTCCGTCTTTATAGCGATCCCAAACGGGAACACCCCGCTCAGAATCCCCGCCCGAAGCGTCTCCTGCGTGATCCGCATCCCGGCAGCTCGCAGCCGTTCCGACGCTTCAACTGCCGTGATCGTTGCGATTCCCATTTCTCATTCCTCCTTCATCAGTTCATCCACGGTCACGCCGTAGAGCTTGGCGAGCTTTTTATGATGTTTCCGCGCGATTCGGGTATTGCCGGTTTCCCAGCGGTGAACCGCGACCTGCGTCACGTTCATCCGTTTTGCTACGGCTTCCTGTGTCAATCCGGCGTTCAGCCGGAGTTCCTTCAAACTCAATCGTTCTCACTTCCTTTTTCATACCTCATAAATATGAGTAGTTATTCTTGACATCCCCTCGGAAGCGGGTTACAATGGAAGTGCCTGCATAGGCGAGAAAGGAGTGGTCGCTATGACCAAACTTTTGACCCTGTGCGTTCCCGACTGGAATCGTTGATGCGCGATGGGCTAACCTGATCCAATACAGGAAAGTGATGCGTGGTGCAAAGAAGCGGGCAGTGCTTTTGTCTGCGGCACTGTAAAGAACTCTTGCGTCCATACCAGTCGTATCGGTTCCCAACCTACCAGTTGGCGATGTGCCTGCAACACTGTCGGGTGAAAAATTGGTGGGATAAGCCGTGAAAGCACCACGGCTTATTTTCAAATCTTTCCGCTCTCCGAGGGGTGTCTTTGTTGTACCTGTTGGGTACGGTCATATAATAACTCATAAATTCTAATAATGCAATATAAAAATTAGAGTTTTCTAGTTTTTGTAGAATTGCACAATTCCTGTGGTGATGGTATGGATATTATGCTAGAACGGATGCTTTCTCTCATCCCTAAAAAAGAGAATGGCAAATATGTTCACGGAGCGAAAAAGGAATTTTGTGAAGCCATTGGTGCACCGACGAACATTGTTTCTGAGTGGGAAGCTGGGAAGACAAAGTCATATCGGAATTACCTGTATGTCGTTTCAGCTAAATACAACGTTTCCATTGAATGGCTCAAAGGGGAAACGGACGAAAAGGGTATAAAAAACAGCCCCAGCACTGATCACAGTGCCGAGGCCGCTTTAGATGAAGAATTGATCAGACGTCTCTTGCTCTTGACGCCGGAAGAGGCTGCAAAGGTTGACGCATTTGTTCAAGGAATTTTAGCATCTCGTTGAGCCTTACTTTTTCTTCGTATGTAAGTTTTGCAATCAATTTTCTCGCTTCTTGCTCTTTCATTTCTGGTTCCTTTCTACATCTCGTGTTACGCCTGTTTTTGGTGGATGATATATGATAAAGAAATTTTCTCTTTGCATAATCATGGCGCTTTTATTGTTGACCGTTGTTTCCGCGCATCCGGGCCGCACGGACAGCCACGGTGGACACCGTGATAGCGAAACTGGAGAATATCATTACCATCACGGATATGCAGCGCACCAGCACACAGATTTAGATGACGATGGAATTCCGGATTGCCCATACGATTTTGACGATAAGACCGGCGAATCTTCCGGCTCCTCATCTTCGTCGTCGCAAGTCTCTCAAGAAGAGAGAACAGACCCAGCAGCGGAAACAAGTAACACCGATTCCAATTTATCAGGAAAATCAAGCGAGCCAGCAAGTCAAGCTCGTGCAAGTTCTGGCGACGATTCGGAAGACGCGAGACATGAGTTGCTGATTCTTGGCGCGTCATTCGTTGTTTTCTTTATAATTATCCCAATCAGTGCTGACATCATAGATCGTCGCCACGACCGTGTATTCCGGCTGAATGGCGCATTGTCTGACCTTCAAAAAATCCATGAAACCCATACAAATAGAGAACGCTTAAAATCATTCCATCGCACAGATCAGAAGCGTCTCGCCATTGAATTGGCGGAGCAATTGTCTATTCTTACCGAACGTGCGCAAAAAGTGTGCGCTGATTTCAGCTTACCGAGCGTTCCAAACATTGACGAAGTTTCACCACTCCCGAAAGATTGCTTCATCGACGAGAAGGGGCTTCCGCACACGCGCGGCAGCATCGACCGATGCAAGGTCTATATATCATCGTCTGGCGTATATCATACTTGGCGTTGCCATCACGCCGCATCTGGTATACCTTGCAATATATTAAATGCAATGTATGGGCGTGTCTCACGCGGTCGGCCATGCCGCGTTTGCAAGCCAGAGCAAAATTTAACATGGTATACAGAACGCATAGAATCTGAAGAACAGTTAAATGCGTTGTGCGAAGTTCTCGAATACGCAGGAAATATACTATCACAGCAGATTCCAGAGCCGGCGAAATCCGAAAATAAATCTTCAATAATTCAGAAACCAGAAGAAGTCCAATCGCTCAACATTCAACATAGCGCGGAGAACACAGTTTCTATTTCAGTCGCAAATGAAGAAAATAGAACTGTTGAGAATCTTCACATTCCATCCGAAAAAGAATTACATGATGCAGAGGAGCGCAAAAAGTTCCGAACTTCTTTTTTAATACAATTATGCGTGATTGCCATACTGTGCCTTTTGCTATGCTTGAGAAGCTGCGTCGAATGATATAATTCTAAAACATTCGTTTCAATATATCAATCATCAGCCTATACAAAATCGCGGCTGTTTTTTCTACGGTTGGATTTCTTAAATGTCCGTATTATGGTACATCGGATGTGATATAACCATTCTGTACTTTAACTTGGAGGTAACAGAGCATGCCCGAACAATGAATTCAAAGTAACTGTGAATCATCCGGGGCAGATCATTTCGGTAACGTCACCACTTTCACAAAAATAGCGTGTCTTTTATGTGCAAGTCATACAATGGATATTGCGTGCTATTCGGAATAATTTTCTTGAATCTGCAAGTTTTCTTCGCAGATATGCCAAAAATAATTGTGAATTTTCTTTGCTTTGGGTTGACAATTTAATATGATAGCTCATATAATAGGGGTGTGGAGAAATCCACGATGATGAAGTCTTAGAGCGAGACTTCCGCGGGAAAAAGAAAGCTCAATTGATGATTTGCTCGTAGAGCGCGAGCAGCATAATCAAAAGAAAGCTCAATCGATGAACCACACCCCCTGTTCCGCAGGGGGTGTATTCTTTTTATGGGGGTTACATGAAACTCATCACATTGTCGCGGCATTTTTATAATAAGTACTCAAATTGCCATGAGATTTTATCAAAACCGACGCGGCCTTATGCTTGTCTTGAAGTCATGATTGACGGGGTGAAATTCGCAATTCCATTTCGTCACCACATTGCCCATAAGTGGGCCTACATTACATACGATCAGTGCGGCATCGATTATTCAAAAGCGGTCGTGATCTCCGATGAACGTTTCATCAGTTCTGCGCGTCCAATCATTGAGCAGATAGAATTTAATGCGCTAAAAGGGAAAGACGCGCTCATTGAAAGTGGGATGCGGAGATATTTAGACGTGTATCGAAAGGCCGTCCGTTACCCCAAGAATATCCACTATCAGTCCATTCGGCGTTGTAGCTCTCTGCAATATTTTCACTCCGAGTTACAGATCCGTGTTTAGGGTCACCCCGCCGTCGAATCTCCCCGGCGGCGGGGCTTCGGCTTACCGCAAGCGAGTGGGAGCTTGCTTGCAAGTACAGAGTACGCTTTTCAAAGTTAACATTTCAAGTTCGAATCTTAACATTTATCAGGAATAATCATGTATATTTCAGAAAGAAGTGACGTTTCTTGCACGATTCGACAATAAACGAGTATTGCAAAGCAGCCAAAGATCAAGCGTATCCAAAAATCACGAATCAGGAAATATGTGATAAAACGAACATCTCAGATTCAACTTTAAACAACTTCTTCAGGGGCGCGACAAAAAATCCGTCCGTCTATCTCGTCGGCGATATTTGCCGTGCGCTCGACGTGTCATTAGATGAATATTTCATGTTAAATTCTGAACATCTGCCATCTCAAGATCTGATTGATAAGATCCACCAGCTGGAAGAAAAAAGCCATGAGCTGGAATCCGAGAATCATTCCATGCAGCTTCAGCTTGTCGAGCTGTCCAGCTCTCTTGATATGGCAAACGCAGAGATCAAGCACCAAAAAGAAAAGGCAGACTTTCTCCGTGCGCAGCTCAAAACGCGCCGCCCTGTGATCTATACCCTGATGTGCTCCTGTGCCGTCATGGCCTTTACCTTGCTGATCTACCTCGTTCTGGATTTCCGCGTCTCAGATGTCGGGTTTATCATAAATGGGAAACTGCAACCTGCGGCATGGATCGTGCTCTGCATGATCGTTGCCGCAGTTGCCATCATCGCATGGTCGATTATCCGCAACATAAAACAGCAGAAGAAGGTGAAACAATGAATTTCTGCATCAAGTGTAAAAGGGAGATACCGGACGGTGCGGCCTTCTGCCCGTGGTGCGGCAGGCGGCAATCTCCGGAGCCGCGAAGGTCGCTGAAGCGGGCCAATGGAACCGGCACAGTCTATAAACTGCAAGGCCGCAGGACGCGCCCGTGGGTCGCCGCAAAGTCTGGGGTCATCATCGGATACTACGATAAAAAAACAGCCGCCCTCGAGGCGCTGGCGCGGCTGCAAGGGCGGAGCATTGATGAGATTTATAATTGGACGTTCTCGCAAGTATATGAGGAATGGAAGACTGAGCACTTCCGGGAGATCGGCGAGAGGGGCATAGAATCCTATGAGTGGGCGTATGACATATTCAAGCCGCTCCACGAAAAGAAATTCCGGGAGCTGCGCACCGGAGATTTTCAGCAGGTCATCGACGCGCAATCCGGGAAATCCCATTCCACACTTTCCAAGTTCAAGCAGCTCGCGACGCAAATGTCGCAGTGGGCCATTCGGCAAGAGCTGATCACCACAAACTTTGCGTCCTTCATCAAGCTTCCCGAAAACGTGAAAAGGGAAAAAGAGATATTCACTGACGCGGAAATCAAAAAATTCGAGAAGGACGATTCTGACGCCGCGAAGATCGTACTGATGCTGATTTATACCGGCATGCGAATCGGCGAACTATTCACGCTTCGAACAGAGAACTGCCATGAGACATACGTGATCGGCGGCGAGAAAACCGAGGCCGGCAGAAATCGAATTATCCCGATCCGCAAAGAGGGACGCAAGTTTTTTGCAGAGATGAAGCAGCGAGCAGATGGCGAATTGTTGATTTCTGGATACACCGGGCAGCGGATTCCGGCAAACTTTCGAAGAAGGGATTACTACCCAATGTTGGAACGTCTCAAAATCCCAAAGAAAACGCCGCATGCCACACGCCATACCTTCGCCAGCTGGGCCGCATCAAACGGTGTCAAGCCTGAAATGCTGCAAAAAATCCTCGGTCACGCCGATTATTCCACCACCGCAAATATCTACGAACACTTTGATATTGCCCAGCTTGTAGATGCAATCGACGCGCCTGTTGCTAACACGTTACTAACAAGCCAAGAAAATGGCAAAAAGAAAAAGCCTTGAAACCATTGAGATTTCAAGGCTTTTTATGGTGGACAGTACAGGACTCGAACCTGTGACCCCATGCACGTCAAATATAGTGCATTGATAACACAGAATATTTATCGCAAGTTATACCATGTTTTAGCGTAATATTATTTTAATTTCAAAACTATATGGCATCACAACATGTTAGAAACCGTTTAGGTTACTAACAAGCAACTAGCAGTCTAGTCATCCGTTGTGCCCTCTCAGCACAACCCCATGATAATACCCGGCCATCTTCGCCTCCGCTCCTCCGGCATCCTTATCCATGAGGAACGCTTTTGCGAGGTCGGCATAGAATTCCGGCCGGTCTAGGCCGTACTTGGCAGCTACGCCGTAATAGTCCGAATACATCATGTTCATTGCCGCCCACCAGACGCAGGACTTCACATGAACGCCTGTGATACTGGCCACAGCGTCCGTCTGCTCCATTGTCCAGCGTGCGCCGGTCGTGCCGTCCTCGTTCTCCATGTGCGATACCCACTTTTCAGCATCCTCGCGGGTGAATTCCATCATTTTCGTGGACTCACGAAAATGGTCATCGTCCAGTTTGTGCAGCGCACAAATGGCGTCCGCGTACACCGTGACTTCTTCCGCGCGCCCAAGCGTCACCGGGCGCTCCATGATCTCATGCAGTTGCCGTTTCAGTTCTTCGATATAATGCTTCATTTTACGCCTCCTGAATGTATTTGTAAAGCCGGTCGACGTCGTTCACATCGAACCGCAGCTCCCCAATGACCGGAATGGTCAGTGGGATCTTCTTTCCGTCCACGCGCGTTCTCGCGGCGTTGTAAAGCCGGTCGATGTCGATGTTGCCCTCTGCATCCATGATACCCATCATCTGCACGGCCGGATGATCTTTCAGCGCGAGGATGCGGCTCTTGCCGCCGTCCATGATAAGCGCCAGCGCGATCCCGGCGCCAATGCCTTTCCCGGTCGGCAGATGGGGAATGATCTCATTGTCTGCATACTGCGCCACGCCGCGCATGGCCTGATCTATTGTCACCATAAAGGTCTACCTCCATTTTAAGGTGGGGCGGCTATTGCCGCCCCTTGCGTTTACTTGTTGCAGCAGCCGCACTTCGGGAGCGGATTGTAGAGCGTCTGCGCTGTGGTTGCGGTTCCGGTGGTGACGTCGGCGACCTGCTTGGGATAAAAGGTTGCGTTGGCATACGTTACGATGCTGTTGTCACCGCAGCAGCGCCGCTCGGCTTCCATCTCGATCTCGCGGTGCAGCTCGGACTTGACCGAAGCGATGTCCTGGCGGGCCAGCACGAAGCTGTCCTCAGTGCGCTGGTTGTGTACGGCCTGATCGCAGATCGACTTACGGATGTCCTTGAGCTGTCCGTCGAGGTAGGCGTACATCTCCAGCGACTTCTGATCGTTGTAGGTGTTGGCCTTGAGCATCGCGATCTCGCTGTCCTTCGCGGCCAGCTTCTGCTCCCGGTCGAGCTCGTAGCGCGTGACCGGCATGTTCTCGCTGCACCCAGCAGCCACCGCAGCCGGATTTACACCCCAGCCGTTCCAGCCTCCGCCGAGCAGGTTGCCCAGCAGTCCAAGACCGACGCCCGCCGTGCCGATGATACCAGTGGTCAGGGCCGCATTGGCCTTGCCGTTGCTTGCGTATTCCATAGAGTTTCCCTCCAAAAAATGTAGTGAACTGGCCAGTTCCTACGTTCAGTATGAGGGATTTCAAATTTCTA
>ERZ1035037.334-NODE-334-length-15246-cov-3.778685_pt1 | contig 15246 bp, 17 predicted proteins | sample MGYA00520618_ERZ1035037 | MGnify/ENA primary metagenome ERZ1035037 (study PRJEB33766, sample SAMN09781741) | gut metagenome | biome: gut microbiome | host: Homo sapiens | place: Madagascar | study: EMG produced TPA metagenomics assembly of the PRJNA485056 data set...
AATATGTGTATAAAGAAAACCAAGACAAACCAAAACAGGAGGAAAACATTATGAATAATTCAGACAAATCAGGAGTAATAGCAATATTTGTTGTATTTGTAATTATGTTTATTATTATCGGTGCTGTGGGCGGATGCAGTGAGAGCAGATCCACAAGTAGTTCATACAGCTCAAGATATCATCAAAGCTCATCATACAGCAAACCGACGACAAGCGGCTCATCATACAGCAAACCATCGACTTCCGGCAGTTCGTCGTACAGCAAGCCGTCAACTTCCGGCAGTTCGTCATATAGTAAGCCGTCGAATTCAGGAAGCCATCACAGCAGTTCGCATTCATCCGGAAATCCATATGATTCATATGACAAGGGTTACGAAGATGTATACGAGAATGATGACTATGATGACGACTTATATAACAGAGATGACGATTACGCAGCTGGCGTAGATGATGCAATGGATGAGTTGGATTGGTAAAAAAGGAGGACACGATTATGTCAGATGACAAATTTTCAAATCACAGCTGTCCGGAGTGTGGCGCACCGGAAGGCTTACACGATAAGAATTGTTCATACGGAGATAAACCATTGCCGCCACACAACAGTTCGTGCGCCGGAGCTATAGTTGGAGTAATTTGTGGTCTGGTGCTGATGACACTGATATGTGTGTTATTTAATATCGACATTGAGAACATTCCAACTTTCTTCGCCGGTTTGTTATACATATTCGGAATAAGCTTCGGAATTGCTCTGGTCCAGTTTATTATAAGCTTGTTCGGGTAAAGCAGAAAATAACAGGTGTGTGGCACGGATACAAGTTGGAGGAAATTATTATGGTAAATGCAAGGGAAATGAAGAAAATTCTGCGTGAAAACGGATATGAATATCAGAGATGCAAGGGATCGCATTTTATATACTCAAACGGGGTAAACACTATCGCGGTCAACAAGGACCTTAACCGTATGGTGGCAAGAAGATTGCTCAAGCAGTATAATTTACAGATTAAGGAATAATGACACGACAAAGTATGACAAAAATCTTGCATAATAAAATGTGTGGTGGTATCATTATATATAAAAATATCGATAAATGGAGAGGCGTATGCACATATATGTTGATGCCGATGCCTGCCCGGTAGTGGGCATTGTTGAATCGCTTGCGGAGAAATATAATATTCCCGTGACACTTTTGTGTGACACTAATCATATAATACATTCAGATTATAGTGAAGTAATCACTGTTGGAGCCGGAGCAGATGCCGTGGATTATAAATTAATTAACATGTGCCACAAAGGTGACATAGTGGTATCTCAGGATTATGGAGTGGCTGCAATGGCACTTGTTAAAGGGGCTTATGTGATTCACCAGTCCGGAACGTGGTATACGGATGAGAACATAGACCGTATGCTGATGGAAAGACATCTTAATAAGAAAGCCAGACGAGCTTCCCACAAGAATCATATAAGCGGACCGCGAAAAAGAACAGATGCTGATGATGAACATTTTGCACAGTCTTTTGAAAAAATGATTCGGACGGCACAGACGAAAGAAGGCAATGATAAGGAAGGATAGTTATGCCGGCAGGACATTTATTATCAGAGGGACAATATATAAATAATAACGTGTCAGAGGATGAGTTATGGTCTGCTTTTAGCAGATTATTTTCGGCACAGTCCAAAAATTCAACGAGTTATAAGTTTGCATTCCTCAAATCGCTGTTGGATAATCTTTACAATGTGGATAGTAATTTACAACTGACATTCGATGTAATATTTGCTAAATTTGCGGAAAGCTACTGGAATCTTGTGCTTAAGTATGGGATTAGGCAGCAAAGCATTACCAGGGATGGAAGGATATCTGCCATAGAGGGAATATTGCGCGAAGCAGCAACGCGTTTTCATATAGCAGATGGAGTACCTTTTGAGCAGCTTAATGATGATGCAATGATTTTTGTGTGTGATAATACAAAACGAAAATGCAAAATAAATGTAGTTGGTGCGCTTTATGCGGATTTGGGCGGAATGGCGTATTCTTTTTCACGCAGCGGTGAGTGGCTGCGTTTTTCGCCGTATATGTATGAATTTCTGTGTAAACATAAGCTTGTTATCGAGAAAATGAATTACTATGAGTGGGCACGGTATATGGAAAAAGTAAATGATGATTCGATGGTTGTGCATTTGCTTACAAAAATAGAATGCAGTACAAAGCGAAGTGACTTATCTGTATACAGGCATATATTATATGATGAATTTGAGTGCAAAAGGTGTTTTTACTGTGGACGTCCGCTTAAAGAATCTGCTATTCATGTTGATCATTTTATCCCGTGGTCATTTATTAAAGATGATAAGCTTTGGAACTTTGTGCTTGCATGCCCACAATGCAATGAATCCAAAAGTGATAAGCTGGCAGCACCGGTCTATCTGGAACAGATTATCAGGCGGAATAATGCGTCAAGACTGGCGGCATATGCAAATAAGATAGCAGGATATCGAAGTGACAGCCTCCGCGATATATATAATTGGGCAAGAACAAATGGATATAGTGAAATATGGGAGCCAAAGAACCGGATTGTATTATAACATAATTTAACGGAAGTGACGGAAGATGACAGATATCAGTACCATTAATTATTACAATAAGAATGCATTGGAATATTTTAATAAAACGTGTAAAATAGATATGTCAGCTAATTGTGAACGTTTCTGCCGGTATGTTAAACCGGGAGGCTGCATAATAGATATAGGTGCAGGAAGCGGACGGGATATGCGGTATTTTAAGACACATGGTTATGAAGTTGAAGGAATTGATGCATCCGGGGAATTGTGTCAGATTGCATCTGCATATGCTGATGCACAAGTACTTAATATACCGGTCTCTGAATGGATTCCGTCACATAGATATGATGGCGTCTGGGCAAATGCTTCAATTCTTCATCTGCCGAGAACGGAAATTGCCGGATTTTTTAATAAACTGCCGGTGATTCTTAATCCGTCGGGAGCAGCTTATATTTCAATGAAAACCGGCATTGATTCCGGATATGATGATGCCGGGCGGTATTTTACGGCAATCACAGAGCAGGAATTAAGAGAATTTGTTACAGAAGAAAATGGATTAAAGATAACAGAAATCTGGTATTCTGCGGATGCTTTGCAACGGGATGACGTTAATTGGATTAATATAATAGTACAGTATAATCCATAATGCTGATGACTTGGATAAGTTTAAGAGAATGTACGAAATTACGGAAGAGATTGTGAAAGTGTATTAGGTCTATGTAAGAAAGAAGGCTGATTATGAATACAGATATTACAAAACAAATGGAAATGGTGCTGTACAGAACCGAAGATGATAACGTAACGGTCAGTGCCTTGATAAAAGATGAAACGATCTGGATTACCCAAAAGGCAATGGCTGAATTATTTGGTGTTCAGACACCGGCAATCAGCAAGCATTTAAAAAATATCTTTGAGCAGGGAGAACTTCGTGAAGAAGTGGTAGTTTCCAAAATGGAAATACCCACTCCACATGGTGCGATTCCCGGAAAAACACAGCTTTCCCCTACCAATTATTACAATCTGGATGCCATTATTTCCGTTGGTTACAGAGTAAACTCCATTCAGGCAACCAGGTTCCGTATATGGGCAACCGGTATTTTGAAGGAATATATGATAAAGGGCTTTGCTATGGATGACGAACGCCTGAAACAGGGTAAAACAGCTTTTGGAAAAGACTATTTTCGTGAATTGCTGGAAAGAGTTCGCTCCATCCGTGCCAGCGAACGCAGAATATGGCAACAAATAACCGATATCTTTGCAGAGTGCAGCATTGATTACAATAGAGATTCTGATACTGCATATCATTTTTATGCAACCATACAGAACAAATTTCATTATGCCATTACCGGTAAAACAGCGGCTGAAATCGTCTATAATCAAGCTGACCACACCAAGGAAAATATGGGCTTGACCACATGGAAAAATGCTCCCGATGGTCGTGTCCTCAAATCTGATACTCCAATTGCCAAAAACTATTTGGACGAAAAACAGATTCGTCAGTTAGAACGTGCTGTTACAGGATATTTTGATTACATAGAGGATTTGATTGAACGTGAAAATGTCTTTACAATGGAAGAATTTTCAAAAAGCGTGAATGAGTTCCTTTCGTTTCGCAGATACGATATCTTGAAAGATAATGGACGTATTTCTCACAAACAGGCAGTGGAGAAAGCTTATCAGGAATATGATATTTTTAACAAGACACAGCCGATTGAATCTGATTTTGATAAAATAGTAAAAGGATTGGCAAAGACTGAAACATAATATACCATTAGTTTTTATGGAGGAAGGGTAATGTCAAATACAAGAAATAAAGCACATAAGAAAAATATAAGAAAATGGCTTTCAAAAATACAAAAGCTTCTTTTACTACTGGAATAGTAGCTTTTATTACAATGCTTAATGATACAATGGATGTGATTTTTGCAATGGGTGCGATAATCTCGGCGGTGGTTCGGTTGATTCGTTTTATGAACCGTACATTAACGGAGAGAAGGAACTGAGACAGCTTAACGATGAATACAGGAGCAATTCAGGCAAAGTAAAATAGATACAGGCAGGTGACATGATGTTCTTTACCAAAGCAGATAAAGAGGATTTTGAACAGGTCCAGAAGCTTTATTGGAATCTGATTGATAAGAGTCAGGATGAAGAGTCTTTTCCTGGCTGGAAGAAGGGCGTGTATCCGTCCGATGACATGATAAGACAGAATATTGAGTGTGGCTATTTGTATGTGTTGAAGGATGATGGTATAATCAGGGCATGCGCGATATGTAATCCGTATGCTAATGAAGAATACAAGCAGGTCCCGTGGAAAGTCAATGATGGACCGGTGTGGATAATACATACACTTGCGGTTGACTATGACAGCCGCGGATGCGGTGTCGGCAGTGAACTGGTAAGGAATATCATAAGACTTGCCGGGGAGAATGACATCAAGGCACTGCATCTGGATGTGATAAGCCATAATAAAGCCGCGGAGGCTTTATACAGAAAGCTTGGATTTACATATGTGAGCACGCAGACGATTTTTTACGGAGTCGTTGGCAATAAAGAATTCAAAATGTTTGAATATACTAATATTAAATAGTGAAGAAACACTGGAAAGGTTATTTATGATTTACAATAATATTCTTGAAGCTGTCGGACACACTCCGATGGTAAGGCTGAATCGTATGGTTGAGGAGGATTCGGCGCAGGTACTTGTTAAATTCGAGGCAGTGAATGTCGGAGGTTCGATTAAGACAAGAACTGCACTCAATATGATTGAAGAAGCAGAACGAAAGGGCCTTATTAAGGAAGATACTATAATAGTTGAGCCTACCAGCGGCAATCAGGGAATAGGGCTGGCACTTGTGGGTGCCGTTAAGGGATACCGGACGATAATAATTATGCCGGATTCGGTGAGCGAAGAAAGAAGAAAACTCGTCAGACATTATGGTGCGGATGTGAAATTGATACATGATGCCGGAGATATAGGCGCATGCATAGATGAATGTCTTAAGACAGCACTCAGGATGCAGGAGAAAGACCCAAGAGTATTTGTGCCGCAGCAGTTTGCCAATGAAGATAATACGATGGCACATAAGAACCATACGGCATTGGAGATTATGGAACAGGTTGCTGGACCGATACATGGATTCTGTTCGGGAATCGGAACAGGCGGAACCATTACAGGAATAGGCCAGGTACTTAAGGCACAATATCCTGATATAGAGATATGGGCTGTAGAACCGGAGAACGCCGCAATACTGGCGGGAGGAACCATAGGAACACATATTCAGATGGGAATAGGAGATGGAATTATACCTGATATTCTTGATCAGGGAATCTATGATAATATCTATGTGATATCGGATGAGGAAGCACTTGTGACATCCAAGCGTCTTGCGAAAGAAGAGGGACTTATGTGTGGAATATCAAGCGGTACCAATGTTGCCGCTGCCCTGAAACTTGCGAAGAAGCTGGGCCGCGGCAAGACTGTGGTTACCGTGCTTCCGGACACTGCCGAGAGGTATTTTTCAACTGAATTATTCGCGGAATAATAATTTACCTGAAACTGTTGCTCGAGGAATCATACCTGAAACCGGCGGCGGCAAGCTTTTCACACAGATCCTGGCGCTTTGTATCGTAACGCTCACAGAAATCATCAAGTGAAAGTCCTTCGTCACGAAGTTTCATATTGACAAAACTGAGTAATATTATCGGGTCTGATGGAATATTTCCCATGATGGAAACCTCCTTAAAATTGGTATTTATAATTACATTCTGCACGATTGCCGAAAGGTTGTCAACACAAATCTGGCTTGCCGAAAAATGTTGATTTTTACAGGATGACAAGGGGTCTGGCCGGGTGTAAAATAAAGCGATTTTGAGAAAAATAAGGAGGGTTCCTATGGAAAAAGACATGACGGTCGGCAAGCCGGCCTCGGTAATAATTAGTTTTACGATACCGATTCTTATCGGAAATATTTTTCAACAGTTTTATAATATGGCTGATGCGATTATAGTAGGAAGATGCGTGGGAAACAGGGCACTGGCGGCAGTCGGATCCACGGGAACCTTCATGTTCCTTATATATGGACTGGTAACAGGTATGACTGTAGGCTTTACCGTAAGCACGGCACAGCGGTTTGGTGCCGGGGATATGGATGGGATGCGTAAAAGTGTTGCGTCCGCGATAAAACTGGCGGCGATAGTGACGGCATTGATGACGGCTGTGACCATGATTTTTATGAGACCGATGTTGCGGCTTATGAATACCCCGTCAGATATATTCGATGATGCATACAGCTATATAATGATCATATGTGCAGGAATAGTGGCACAGGTACTTTATAATATGCTTTCGGCTATACTGAGGGCACTCGGAAACAGCAAGACACCTTTGTATTTCCTGATATTATCGGCATTGCTTAATATCGGTCTTGATCTTGTTTTTATCAAGATATTCAGAATGGGCGCTGCCGGAGCAGCCTACGCAACAGTTATATCACAGTTGATTGCCGGAATTGCAAGTTTTATATATATTATTGCAAAGGTTCCGCTGCTGCATCTTAGGAAGGAAGACTGGGCGTATGACAGAGTACTGGTAGGTAACCAGCTCAAAGTCGGGTTTCCGATGGCATTACAGTATTCCATAACGGCTATAGGAATCACCATGGTACAGGCCGCACTTAATAAGCTCGGCTCCACAGCGGTTGCTTCATATACAGCAGCCGGCAAGATTGAGCAGATTGCAGGACAGGCATATGTTGCAATCGGTACAACAATGGCAACTTACTGCGCCCAGAACCGTGGAGCAGGCCGTATTGACAGGATTAAAGAGGGGTTCAGGCGCGCAACCTGTATGGGATTTATATATTCAATTATTGCGGGAGCATTGATTTTTTTCTTCGGCAAATATATGACATATCTGTTTGTGTCAGAAGATATCTCCGAAGTAATTGGATATGTGGACACATATTTAAGGTGCATAAGCCTGTTCTTCATACCGCTTACCATTGTTAATGTCCACAGAAATGGCATTCAGGGTATGGGATTTGGCATACTGCCTATGATGGCCGGAGTCGCCGAACTTATCGGAAGAGGCGTCGCATCGGTTGTTGCGGCACATTACAGAAGTTATATCGGAATATGCATGGGAGGCCCGGCAGCATGGGTGCTTGCTGCGGCACTTCTTATAGGGATGTACCACATGGTTATAAGAAAGCTGGAAAAACAGGTACGATAAACATATAGACAAACCCTCTGTTTCTTGATAAAATTCTATATATCAGGATATGGAGGGTTTTATTTATGGGAGAAGATATATTCAGGAAGAGAATGACCGATAATTTCAGGTTTTATTCAACAGCATGTCTGGTATATGCTGTATTTTTCGTGATATGCCTGTACAGAAATGATGCCGGAATCACATTTCCGTTATGGGCGGCGGGAACATGCGGGTTTACAGTGATCATGCTAAAGCGTTCAGATGTTGTGATTAAGCCGGTAAGCTGGTTTTATATGGCGCTTGTTATGCTTTTGGGAATTGCAATATGCCTTACCGGTGACCGGAGAATTATAGTCATGAACAAGTTTATGATACTTTTTCTTATGCTGGTTGTGCTTCTTGGTAATTTCTATGATACTAAAGACTGGAAACCGATCAAGTATATTGAAATGATGTTCAGTACGGTGATAATCAGCCTTGGAAGTATCGGACGGCCATTTATGGATGGAAGTGCATATAAGCGTACGCACAGTGCCGGGAAGACGGCGGGAAAGAATGTGGTCAAATATATTCTTATAGGATGCGCCGCAAGTATTCCTTTGGTATGTATCATTCTTGTACTTCTGGCCAATGCCGATCCGGTTTTTGCCGGACAGCTCAGAAAGATTTTTGTGGATTTATCATTCTGGGAGATATTCGGAAATATCCTTGGAATGGCAGCGATAGGATTTATAATATATATGGCATCGTATATGTGGATATCATGGCTGGGCAGAAGGGAATATGCCGTTGCCGCAGGTAAGGAAGGCACCGGGGAACCTGTTATAGGTATTACGATTCTTGCAATATTGTCGGTGATATATATGGTTTTCTGCTGGATTCAGATAAGATATCTTTTTCTCGGCGGAATACTGCCTCACACTGCGACATACAGCTCATATGCAAGAATAGGATTTTTCCAGCTTCTGTTTGTAAGTGTTATTAACATGCTTGTGGTAATGCTGGGGATATATTGTTTCCGCAATAATGTTGTGCTGAATGTGCTTATGAGTGTGATTACATGCTGTACATATGTGATGATGATCTCAAGCGGTATGCGTATAATCAAATATATCCAATATAAATACCTGACTTTCTCAAGAATATGGGTATTGTTTGCATTAATCGTAATTGCGTTGGTTATGGCTGGCGTATTTATCAATATTTTTAACAGGAAGTTCCGGCTTTTTACATATGCGTTTGCTGTAATTGCAATTATGCAGACTTTGTTTGGATTTACCAGACCGGATTACTGGATTGCAAAGGTTAACACTGATAATATGAATGAAGGTACGAGATATGAATTTTTTGCCGATTCCGATTTGTATGATGATGAGCAGTATCTGGAAAGCCTCGGGACGGATGCGGCTCCGGTTATATATGAATGTGAAGATGTTCTAAAGGACAGGACTGTTGAGCGTTATGAGGATAATATCAGCCGGTATACGAAGAATATCGGAGTACGTAACTGGAACTTATCAAGATTTATGGCCTGGAGGGTTGATTAATACATGAGAAAATACATTGCGTACACTGTTATGATAATTACTGTGCTTCTTGCCGGATGTACAAGAAATGATAATACACAGCCGGCGACATACAATATATCCCTGGAGACACTCGGAGCGAATGAGACTGTTGATCTTAACAGGTATATTGAGAGGAATAACCAGGTTGGAGATATGTATAATTTAAACCTGATTACCGGTCGTAAAATACTTGATGCAGCAGGGTATGGCGAAGGAGACATTCTCATCGCGACTTATCATGATGATGACGAAGAAGGAGAGTCAACTATAATTTCATTCATGAAATTAACGCCGTGGAATGCAGATAATATGGAAACCGTTGCGGAATATGCAGTGGATCGCTGTTATAATCCATATGTATCCATAGTCAGTACCGATCCGCTGATGTTTATTTTTTTATCTGATGTAAAGAACGGCGCAGAACTGGTTGCGTTATCAGACAATACAATATATTCAGATACGGATGCCAACAATGAAGTGTATAAGACAGCGAATTATGTGGCTTATATAGATAAGACCGTGCTGAATTTTTATGAATTGAATAATCAGGAAAATGGTATTCCGGTAAATAAAAAATATGATTTATTGGATGATGTCAGTCCGGGGACATCAGTCAGTCACATTGGTATAAGTGCATCTGATCCGGAAATGGATAAAATATATGTCTCGGCAAATTATGTCGATGTGTATGAAGTTAATCTTCAGAATCTGGAAGTTAATTTTGCATATACGGTTTCAGACAGCGAGCAGAGATATTACAGGAATGATTATTATCTGGCTATTAATACGGATAACCCGCTTATGGTAAATAAATATGACGCAGCCGCTGATGAAAGCAAGGGTGGCCATAATCTGGGAGATATGGCATTTGTAACGGATTCACACTATGTCATTTCTGTAAATTCCGGCACGGATAAGGTCGTGACATTTATTGATACAGATACTATGATGGATTGCATAAGTTATGACCTTATGAGCAGCAGTTATATATACGAGGTGAAGCATATACCCGGCACAGATGCGGTAATTCTGAAAATGTCACAGGATTTGTATGTGCTTTGGGATGTTTTTGACAAATATGGAGATGTTGGACAATGATTAAATTTACAAAATATGTTAAAGCATCGTCTCTTGAAGAGGCATATGAGCTTAATAAATCACGCGCTAATGTTATAATGGGCGGAATGATGTGGCTCGGGATGCAGAACCGTAATATAGGTACAGCGGTTGATATAAGCGGACTCGGCCTTGATAGAATAGAAGAAAATGATGAATCATATATTATAGGAGCGATGGTGCCGTTAAGGAGTCTTGAGTGCCATGAAGGGCTTAATGAATATACCAAGGGAGCCGTAAAGGAGAGTCTCAGACATATTGTCGGTGTGCAGTTCCGCAACATGGCGACTGTCGGCGGAAGTTTATACGGAAGATATGGATTCTCCGATGTATTGACATTATTTATGGCAATCGGTGCCAGTGTGCAGCTTTACAAAGCGGGAACGGTTGATATTGCTGATTTTGCTGATATGCCGTTTGATAACGATATACTGGTATCGGTTACAATTCCCAAGAAAACGATAGCGATTGCATATAAATCAATCAGGAACTCCGCAACGGACTTTCCGGTTCTTACATGCTGTACGGTTAAATCAGAAGATTCAGTGAGGACTGCCATAGGCGCAAGACCGCAGCGTGCGATGCTTATCACAGATGAAGAGGGTATCCTGACAACCGGGATCACATCAGAGAATGCTGATGCGTTTGGCAGATATGTAGAGCAAAATATAGTAACAGAGAGCAATAACCGTGCATCTGCCGGATATCGTAAGAAAATGGCGGGCGTGCTTGCAAAGAGATGTCTCAGACAAATAGGAGGACTGGAATAATGGAGATTAATTTTATACTTAACGGCAAACACCGTATTGAAGAGATTAAGCCGGATACGGTTCTTCTGGATCTGTTACGGAAACTCGGCTGCTACAGCGTGAAGCGCGGCTGTGACAGCTCCAATTGCGGTATATGCACTGTTTTTATGGATGACAGACCGGTTCTTTCATGCCGTGTTCTTGCAGCATCAATAGATTCGCATAATATTACCACACTTGAGGGCCTTCAGGATGAGGCTAAAGAGTTCGGAGCTTTCATTGCGGATCAGGGAGCGGAGCAATGTGGTTTCTGCAATCCCGGATTTATGATGAATGCGATGGCGCTCCTTAGGGATAATCCGGATCCGTCGGATGATGAGATAAGGGAATATCTTTCGGGCAACTTATGCCGTTGTTCGGGATATGAAAGCCAGATGCGCGGTATTAAAGCATATATAAGTTATAAGAAGGAGGCAAAGGATGAATAATATATCCAAAGGAATCCGTAAGAAGGATGCAATGCAGTTGGTTACGGGACAGCCGGTATATGTGGAAGATATCACACCGTCCGACTGCCTTATTATTAAATTGTTAAGAAGTCCTTATGCAAGTGCTGTGATTGAAGAGATTGACGTTTCAAAGGCACTTGCGGTACCCGGGATTGAAGTTGTATATACATACAAGGATGTACCGCAGGATCGGTTCACTGTTGCCGGACAGACATATCCGGAGCCGAGTGCATACGACAGACTTATACTGGATAAGAGATTGCGCGAAATCGGTGACCCGGTGGCTATCGTTGCCGGATGGGATGAAGATGCGGTAGATAAAGCATTGAAGATGATAAATGTAAAATATGATGTCAAGGAACCGCTGCTCGATTTCAGAAAAGCAAAGGACAATCCGGTACTGGTTCATCCGGAAGATAACTGGCGCTCTCTTGTGCCGGTGGGAGCCGATGCAAAGCGTAATCTCGTGGCGCATGAGGAAAGCGGATACGGCGATGTGGATGCGGTTATGTCGGAGTGTGATGAGATTGTGGAAGGAACATACCATTGCAAGTCCAATAACCAGGCCATGATGGAGACATTCAGGACATACTGCCGGATAGATACATATGGAAGACTTCATGTAATAAGCTCAACGCAGATTATATTTCATGTGAGAAGAATTATATCCAATGCACTTGGCATACCTAAATCACAGATCCGTGTTACGAAACCGCGTATAGGTGGCGGATTTGGCGCAAAACAGAGTGTTGTTGCAGAGATTTATCCGGCTTTTGTAACCTGGATGACTAAGAAACCGTCAAGAATAATATACAGCCGCTATGAGTCACAGATAGTGGCATCACCACGTCATGAAATGGAAGTCAGTGTGAAACTCGGAGCTGATAAGGAAGGGCATATCAAGGCTCTTGATGTATATACATTATCAAACAGCGGTGCTTACAGCGAACACGGACCGACAACGGTAGGACTTTCCGGACATAAATCAATACCTCTTTACAGCAATTATCTGGAAGCACACAGATTTAATTATGATGTAGTGTACACTAATACACAATCCGCCGGTGCATTCCGCGGATATGGAGCACCGCAGGGTATATTTGCCGTCGAATCGGCAGTTAACGAACTTGCCGCAAGGCTTAATATGAATCCTGCACAGATCAGGGAAATCAATATGGTCCGTGAAGGAAACTGCATGCATGCTTATTATGATGAATTTGCTACAAGCTGTGCTCTTGACCGGTGTCTTGCAAAGGCAAGGCAGATGATCGGATGGGATGAAAAATATCCGTGCAAAGATATTGGCAGCAATAAAGTGCGCAGTGTCGGAATGGCTATTGCAATGCAGGGCTCAGGTATATCCGGAGTTGATGTCGGCGGAGCAACGGTGAAACTTACAGACGAAGGCAGATTTTCACTGGTGATCGGTGCAGCCGATATGGGAACCGGCTGTGACACGATACTTGCGCAGATGGTGGCTGAATGTATGGAATGTACTGTTGATGATGTCACTGTTTACAGTGCTGACAGTGATATGTCACCTTATGATTCGGGTTCATATGCATCAAGTACGACATATGTCACGGGAAATGCTGTCGTGAAAGCATGTGAGACTCTTAAGAACAAAATCTGCACCGAGGGTGCGGTTATGCTTGGCGTGAACAAAGAAGATGTAGTATATGAGAATGATGAAATCAGATGCATTAAAGATTCAAGAAAAGTAAGTCTTGAGCAGATTGCTACCGCATCCATGTGCGGTTCCAATGATGCATTGCAGGTTACGGAAACAGCATCACTTCCGTCATCACCGCCGCCTTTTATGGTCGGAATGGTAGAGACGGAGATTGATAAGGAGACCGGCGAACTTAAGATAATAGACTATGTCGGAGTGGTTGACTGCGGAACCGTTATCAATGAGAATCTTGCCAGAGTACAGACAGAGGGTGGAATAGCACAGGGAATCGGAATGGCATTGTATGAGAATATAACATATTCCGATAAAGGAAGCATATTTGAGAATTCTTTTATGAATTACAAAATTCCTACCCGGGAGGACATTGGCAATATTCGTGTTGCTTTTGAAAGCAGCTACGAGAAATCGGGACCTTTTGGTGCCAAATCAATCGGTGAACTTGTCATCAATACTCCGTGTCCGGCGATTGCACATGCGATTTATAATGCAACCGGAACATGGCTGCGTGAAGTTCCGTTTACGCCGGAGAAAATACTCGGGGCATTCGAGCATGTATCGGAATAGTATTATTTATATGGCTGCCGGCAGCGGAAGACGTTTCGGAAGCAATAAGCTTTTGTATGAATTTAAGGGAAAGCCGCTGTATCGGCATGCACTTGATAAAATAATTGAATATGTGTCGGTAAGGCCGGATACGGAACTTATAGTTGTCACAAGATATGATGAGATATGTGAATATGTTAAACAGTATACATGTTCCAACATCAGAATTTCATACAGCCCTCAAAGTATCAATGGCATATCATATACTATTCATAATGGAATCAATGCGGCTGCTAACGCATCCGAAGGGTATTATTTTTTCGTGACTGCGGACCAGCCGTGCCTTCGCATCGATACATTGGACGGATTGATCAGAGCAATGCAATCGGGAAAATATATCTGCGGAAGAGTTAAATCCCATGGAATGCCGGGAAACCCGACTGCGTTTGCCTATAAGCTTTGCGACGAACTTATGATGCTTACAGGTGATGAGGGAGGCCGGAAAATTATCAAAGCACATATGGATTCATGTCTTGAATATGAGACAGAGGATGAAAGAGAAACAGCGGATATTGATGTTGTGGAGGATATCGGCTTATTATAATTATAAAAGAGGATTCCGGTAATATCCGAAATCCTCTTTTGAACAGATTGATTATTTGATGGATTTGATTTCGTCAGCCTTTTCGAGAATGATCTTGTCACCTTTAACTTCGAAATGCATAACATCTCCGCACTGCAAATCCAGCTCTTCAAGAACCCATTTAGGGAAACATACCTGACCGCGGTTAAAAAGCTTAGTGCGGTGTCTCCTCATAGTCTTACGGGTAACACCCGGAATAAGTCCCTTGTCAATGTTAAGATAAATAGTCTCCTTGGTAAGCTTAAGCCTCTTAGGCAGGTCCTCTGTCTGAAGAATATCTGCAACTTTACATGGGCTGTAATGTTCCTTGAGCATAAGGTCCGCGATGTGCTGCGCAAGCTCAGGATGTTTCTGAAGTACGGACGGAAATCCGCGGTGCGATACCATCTTTCTGTATCGTGCCTGGGCATAATCCGGGTCATATCTGTCACTTCCCTCCGGTGTGCCGCGCTTGACTTCACGGTAAATTGAGTTAGGTGCCATACCGAAACTTCTGGCGATAGCTCGAATCGATACACCGTCATCCATTAATTGCCTGATTCTCTTACGTTGTTCATATTGCAAATGTTTAAATCCGGACGACATACAAGTCCCTCCTTATCACGTTTTGTATTAGTTTCGATTATTATAACATAAAATATTATAAAGTGATATACA
>ERZ1035037.336-NODE-336-length-15207-cov-112.350779_pt1 | contig 15207 bp, 19 predicted proteins | sample MGYA00520618_ERZ1035037 | MGnify/ENA primary metagenome ERZ1035037 (study PRJEB33766, sample SAMN09781741) | gut metagenome | biome: gut microbiome | host: Homo sapiens | place: Madagascar | study: EMG produced TPA metagenomics assembly of the PRJNA485056 data...
GTACTGAGTGCTTAGACGAGTGGATAGAAAACCATAGTAGATGGGAGTTGTGTGAGGATGATTAATGTAAATGGTATGGAACTAGACACAACGTACCAACAGTTATTAATAGACTTAAAAGGTAGCTTAATGTGCAATGGAATATTTTTATTAAATGATATAAAACCCACAGGAGATAATATAATGATAACTTGTCCAGTACATAAAGACGGACATGAGCATAAGCCCTCCTGTGGGGTTTCTATTGTACCAAAGTATCAGGGTACTAAAATAATAGAACCTGGGACTGTACATTGTTTTACTTGTGGTTACACTGCTACACTAAGTAGTTTTATTAGTAATTGTTTTGGATATAATGACGGTGGTATATTCGGTAACAAATGGATTAAGGCTCAGTATAATACAGGGCTAACTGTTAAAACCCGTAAAGTGGAGCTAAATTTAAGTAGACGAGTAATTACTCACAAAGAGTTACCAACCGTGCCACAGGAGGTGCTACAGGGTTACAGGTTCACTGTTGGTTATATGTATAGTAGAGGTTTAACCGACGACATTATTGAGCAATTTGATATAGGGTATGATAGAAAAGATGATTGCATAACTATACCCGTACCTAACCTGAAAGGGGAGGTAAAATGGCTACAACGTAGAAGTATTATAGGTAAAAAATACTATATACCAAGTGGCGTAAATAAAACGGACTACCTTTTAGGTGCCAGTGAGGTATTAAAGTTAAAACTATATAAACAACCAGTATATATAGTGGAATCCCCATTTAATATGCTAACCCTTTGGAAGTTAGGTTTGCCGGCAATATGTATATTTGGTACAGGAGGAGGGAATCAGTATTCAATGTTGAATAAGTTACCTATAAGACATTATATAATAGCTTTAGACCCAGACGAGGCCGGTAAAAAAGGTAGTAGAAAATTGCTGCACAACTTAGGAAAGACAAAATTATTAAGTAAAGTAAATTATATAGACCATAGGGATATCAACGAGTTAGACGAAGAATTTAAAAAATTAAAAATTTCTCCAATAAATTTATAAAAAGTGTTGCATAATTATATAAAGGTCTATATAATTATAAGTATAAAAAGTAAATAAAAAATATAAGTTACCAGGGGGAATGATGTATGTTTAATGATGTAGTAAAAGTATATGGAATGAAACACACTGATGAGGAGTTATTAAAAGATTACCAAGCAGGGTTACACAATGAAGTTATTGCATACGTATTTGAAACACATAAGAACCTATTTTACCAAGTTAGTAAAAAATATGTTGGTGTTAGCACTGACGAGGTTACAAGTGTTATATTAGAGCAAATATGGAAGTGCTTTGAGGATTACAACCCTGAAAAGAATCATAGTGGTAAACTTACTAGTATGATATGTGTTTATATAAAGAACGCATTGAGAACATTAACTCAAAGTAATGCAAGTAATAAACGTAAAGCGAACAACGGTGACCAATGTACACCAATGAGTTACTATGAAACAACTGAGGATAGATGGGAGGAAGCAAGTGTTGAGGACGAATACGACAAGGTTGAATTAACTGACTTAGTTAAAAAAGAGGACTTGTCACCAAAACAATTACAATACTGTATGGTGGCACTAGACCATATGTGTGACTTACAACAATCTCACATGGCAAGGGAAATTGGAGTTAGCACTGCCGGAGTTGTTGGTATAAGAAGGGCTCTTCAAAAAAAATTAAATTATTTAGTTGGTTAGTAAATAACGAAGTCTTACTATACTATATATAGTAAGACTTTTTTAATACAAAGGAGGTAGTTATATGGAACTACAGGATTGGAAATTAAGTGAATTAGGAGAAGATATTTGGAAGAAAAAATATCAACGTAATGGTGAAAATTTTGACCAGTGGTTGGACAGAGTTAGTGGTGGTGATAAACAGGTTGCACAATTAATAGTAGATAAGAAATTTCTATTTGGAGGCCGCATACTTAGCAATAGAGGTATTACAGGTAGAGGAGTTACTTATAGTAACTGTTATGTAATAGCACCCCCGGAAGACAGTATTGAAGGTATATATGAAACTGCAATGAAGTTAGCCCGTACATTTAGTTACGGAGGCGGTTGCGGTGTAGATATTAGTACATTAAGACCAAAAGGAGCCGAGGTACATAATGCAGCCCTTACAACTAGTGGTGCAGTATCATTTATGGATGTATTTGAACAAACTGCAAGGGTTATTGGACAAAATGGAAGACGTGGTGCCTTAATGCTAAGTATGGATAGTAGCCACCCAGACATACATGACTTTATTGACGCCAAACTAAATAATAAGTTGGAAAAATGTAATATTTCCGTACGTATGAGTGCCAAGGACATGGAAAATAAACCGGAAATATTAGACCATATTGCTGCAAACAATTATGACTGGGCGGAACCAGGTATATTATTCTGGGACACAATAGAGTCCTATAACTTATTAGACGAGTTTAAAGACTTTAAGTATGCAGGAGTTAATCCTTGTGCGGAAGAACCATTACCAGCTGGTGGTAGTTGTTTACTTGGTGCATTAAACTTAAGTGAATTTGTAGAAAACCCATTTACACCACAAGCTGCATTTAATATACCTGAATTTAAAAGTGCCGTAAGAATAGCAATACGTGCGTTAAACAATGTTTTAGACGAAGGGTTAGAATTACACCCATTAGAAGAACAACAACAATCCGTTAGGGACTGGAGACAGATAGGACTTGGTATTATGGGGTTTGCTGATATGTTACTAAAAATGAGTTGCCAGTATGATTCAGCACGTGCCTTGGCTATTATTGATACGGTAGGTAAAACACTAGTTAATACAGGATTGCAGGAAAGTGCCATACTAGCTAAGGAAACTGAATGTTTCCCTAAATGTAATAAAAAGAGATTACTAGCAAGTACTTTTATAACAGCCTTAAAACATAGTAATGTTATTCAAAATAATACTATTAACCTAATAAAACAATATAGTCTTAGAAATAGCCAATTATTCACTATTGCACCAACTGGAAGTATAAGTACTATGTTAGGGGTTAGTGGTGGCGTAGAACCAATATTTGCTACACATTATACAAGAAAAACTCAATCCCTACACGGGGAAGATGTTTTTTATAATGTATATACACCAATAATACAACAAATGATTGATATGGAATTAATAAAGGAAGAAAAAGTAGGTAATATAGCTACTGCACAAAATATTGACCCGTTTGATAGAGTTACAATACAAGCTACATGGCAAAAATATATTGACGCAAGTATTAGTAGTACAGTAAATGTAACTAATGATACTAGTGTTGAAACTATAAGAGATTTATACCAAGCTGCATGGGAAGAAGGATGCAAAGGGTTAACAATTTATAGAGCTGGTTGTAAAAAAGAAGGTGTATTAGTAGCAGATACACCAAAAGAACAAACAAGTGAAAATACTATACACATACCACTAAGTGACACTTCAATAGACAATTGTGTGGCGTATGGCACTCAATTAACTACAGGTTGTGGTAGCTTATGGATGTCAGTATATTTCCATAAAAAAACTGGACAATTATGTCATATATTTTTAGACAAAGGTAGCCAAGGTGGATGTAATAGTTTTATGGTAGGACTTAGCAGAATGATAAGTTATGCAGGTAAATTAGGTGGAACAGTAGAAGGTATATGTGACCAGTTAAACAGTGTACCGGCTTGTCCTTCATATACTGTTAGAACTGTTACTAAAAAGGATACTAGTTCTGGTAAATGCTGTCCAAGTGCAATAGGAAGAGCATTAATGGAATTAAAACAAAGATATATTGCAGACCACAATGAAATGAGTACTGGAGAACTTAAGCCGGAGGAAGTTAAAGTAAGTAATTGCCCTGAGTGTGGTGCTAAATTAAATTTTACTGGAGGTTGCAATAGTTGCCCTGAATGTGGTTATACTAAATGTGATTAATACAAATAAGGTAGGTTAACATCCTACCTTATTTTATTTGAAAAAAAATTAAAAAAAATTTCCTAAAACAGTTGTATAATTATATAAGTAATGTTATAATTATGTTAATAAAAGATAAGAAAAGGAGAGATTTAAATGAAAAGATATGAAAGTAAAAAAGGTACATTTTACATTGAACAATTTTGGATGGATAGTAAATACTACATATACAGAGAAAATAAAGTCAGCGATGAATTTGGTACAGTTGGTGAATTAGTTAATGGTTGCAGCTACAAAACTTACGAAGAAGCTGAACAAGATTTAATGGATTTATATTTATAAGGGAGGAATAAGATATGGAAGAATTAATGAGTATATTGAAAGGTTTAATAAATGAGATTAAAAGTTTAAATTTAGAACTACCTATATTATTTTACTACTGTCCTGACAACGATGACTGGTATGAGGAAGATGAAATAATGGACGACATTAATCAATGTTTAGAAGTATTACAAGATTATTATAGTAAATAGGAGGGTTTTATATGGAAAACTATAAATTTGAAGCGAGTGAAAGTTTTAAGGATTTAGTAGCAACATATGGTATTGAAGGTATATCTCCAATAGATATTGGAGAAGAATGTGAAGAACAAGGAATTATTTATAGAAAATTAGTAGATTGGGATTATGATTTTTACAATGGCATATTAGATGTATATGTAGAAAACTATTAAAAAGTTTTAAAAGTAGGTTAGTAAAATAACCTACTTTTATATACTATATATGTAAGTTAATTAAATAAAAATTAAAGGAGTGGTGTTAAATGGCTAAAATTAATATTAAGGATGCAGGTAAATTTACAAGTATGGGTTCAAGTGAATATTTTACATTAAAAGATGATGGAGATATAGCGCAAGTAAGAATGTTATACACTGACCCAGAAGGTGGAGATATGGACTTCTTTTTAGTACACCAATTAGAGACTGAGGTTAATGGTAAAAAAGTAAGAAAATATGTAAGTTGTAATGCAGTGGATGAAGATGGACATATACACAAAGATGATTGCCCATTATGTAAAGCTGGGTATAGAACACAAGAAAAATTATTCCTACAATTATATGATGAAACTGACGGCAAACTTAAAGTTTGGGAAAGAGGTAAAAACTTTGTAGGAAAAATAGTAAGTTTCTTAAATAGATATGGCAGCTTGGTAGAACGTCCAATAGAAATAGAACGTAAAGGTAAAAAAGGTGATACAAATACAACTTATGAAATGTTTGCACTAGAAAAAGATGGTAAAGGTTTAGAGGATTTCCCTGAAAAAGTTAATATAGAAGGAACTTATGTTACAAAAGTAACTAAAGCGGACATGATAGATATAGTAGACGGTATATATGACTGGGGTGGCAGTAAACCTAACAATAATGAAGAACCTGCACCAACTAGACGTGAGGAAGCACCAAGAAGAGAAAGTAGAAGACGTAGAGTTGTAGACGACGAATTTTAATAACAAATAAATAACAAGTAAATACCAGGTTAAATTACCTGGTATTTTTTATAGGAGGGATAAAATGAGTTTATTTAAAGATACATTTAGTCGTTGCAGCAATAATAAGGAAGCTAATAAAAAAGCCTTGGAAGTATTAAGTAAAAAGAAAAATAAAAAAGCACCAGTAACAACAGTGGTGCCAAAAACAATGAAAGATAAAGTGGAGTATGCTAAAATGATGTCCACTAAAATATTTAGTGATAGACTAGATAGAATGGAACTAGTAACCACAGTGACAAGGTTAAAACAGTTTGATAAAAAAGTAGTGGCAAATGGTATAGTTGCACTGGATACTGAAACAAATGGACTTGATAGAATAGACGGAAAAATAGCTGGTATTTGTTTATATACACCTTATGAAAAAGGTATTTATATACCAGTGGGGCATATAAGTTATATGACAAATATGGAACTGCAAAGTAATGTGCCTATGGAAGTAGTTAGGGAACTAATACAGTCCTGGGTAGACAACAATATTAGATTTGTATTACACAACGCCAAATTTGATATGCACATACTATATTGGATGGTAGGTGTAAAAATAGCGCCATACTGGGACACATTAATTGGTGGTTATTTACTTAATGAAAATGAGCCCCACGGATTAAAGGTATTATGGCAGAAATACTGTACAGGAGAAAGTGAGGAGGTCGGTAAATTTAGTCAGTTATTTAATGGTATAGAATTTAACAAAATACCACCAGATGTAGGTTATATGTATGCAGCATTTGACCCTATAATGACTTTTGAGTTATACCAATTCCAACGTGAATATTTGGATAGGGACGGTAAGTACTGTTATAAAAAAGGACTTGAAAGGGTGGCGGATGTATTTAGAAATATAGAAATGCCACTTATAGAAGTAGTATTCGATATGGAGGCACAAGGGGTAAATATAGATACTGAGTTAGCACAACAACTTAAACAAAGATATACTACTTATATGGACAATGCCCTTAATGAATTTAATAACCAAGTGGCACAACTTGATGAACAAGGTGTATTTAATGACCTACGTGTTAAACACCCGGATAAATATAGTAAAATAAGTGAGCTAGGAGAAATTAATATTAACATAGGTAGTAACCAACAGTTAGTAATATTATTTTACGACGTGCTAAAATTGGAGCCACCAAAGGGACAACGTAGTGTGGGTGAAGAACAATTAAAACAATTAAATCACCCACTAGTTAACAGTATTTTAGAATATAGAGGTATGGCAAAACTATTAAGTACTTATATTGACGCCATACCACAACATATAAGCAAAAAAACTGGTAAGTTACACGCAAACTTCAACCAGTATGGCGCTAAAACTGGTAGATTTAGTAGTAGTGACCCAAACTTACAAAATATACCAAGTAAAACAAAGAAATTAAGTGATGGGACTGTAATAGATGCTGGACATGATATAAGACAAATGTTTATTGCAGGTCAAGGTAATGTAATAATTGGTGGTGACTTTTCACAACAAGAGCCACGTTGCCTAGCACACATGAGCCAGGACGAACATATGATACAGGCATATTTGGACGGTAAAGACTTATATAGTACCATAGCTAGTAAGTTGTATAATATGCCATATGAAGAATGTAAAGAGTTTAGACCCGACGGTACAGTTAACCCAGAAGGTAAACAACGTAGAAGTAGTGTTAAACCTATATTATTAGGAATAATGTATGGTAGAGGTGTAACAAGTATTGCTGAGCAGATGAATATTAGTAAAGAAGAAGCACAACAGGTTATAATTGACTTTTACAACCAATTCCCAAAGGTAAAAGGGTTTGTAGACTTTGCACAAGAAAATGCAAGGGAATATGGTTTTGTAGAGACTGCGTGGGGTAGAAAAAGAAGACTACCTAATATGCAGTTAGACCCAATTGAAATAACAGTGGAGAACCCTAACTTGGTGGATACATTTAACCCATTGGATTTTACTGGCACTGCTAATACTGAAGTGAGTGACGAAGTTTACTTTAAATATTTAAAACTAATGAATAGAGCCTATGGCAAACAAGCTAAGGAAAAAATAAAACAAATGGCAAAAGACGAGGGTTATAAATTAGTAGACAATGGTGGTTATATAGCCGACGCTCAAAGACAATGTGTTAATAGTATTATACAAGGTAGTGCAGCCGATTGTACTAAAATAGCTATGTTACAAATATATAATGACGAACGCCTTAAAAAATTACAATTTAAATTAATATTAACAATACATGATGAAGTGTTAGGTGTATGCCCAAAAGAGAATGCCAAAGAGGTAAAAGATAGATTGGAAAATATAATGGTTCATTGTGTAGAAAATAAATTAACTGTACCGATGAAGTGCGATATAGAATGTACGTATAGATGGTATGGTGAAGGTATAGAAATTTAAAAATATTTTAAAACCCGGTTAGTAAATGCCGGGTTTTTTATATACTATATATGTACAACAAATAAAGAAAAAGGAGATGTGTAATAATGGGTGAAACTTGTAAAGCTAAAGAAATTGCAGTAGTATTAAATAGTGGTGGCGTAGATAGTACAACAGCAGTTGGATTAGCAGTAGATTTATACGGAAAAGAGAATGTAATTACAGTTAGTGCTTATTATGGTCAAAAACACGACATTGAGTTAAAATGTGCAACAAATGTGGCTAAGTATTATGGTGTTAAACATATGGAAATTGATTTAAGTAAAATATTTGCATATAGTAACTGTTCTTTATTAGCTAATAGTACAGAAGAAATTAGACATAAAAGTTATGCAGACCAAATAGCTGAGGACGGAGAAGGTATGGTAAGAACTTACGTACCATTTAGAAATGGTTTATTACTAAGTAGTGTTGCTGCAATAGCAATGAGTTTGGTAGAAGATAAACCGGATACAATTGCTACTATATATTTAGGTGCCCATGCCGATGATGCAGCCGGTGAAGCGTATGCGGATTGTAGCCCTGAATTTACTGAAACTATGGATAGAGCCATAGCAATTGGTACTTACAACAAAGTTAGAGTCCATGCACCATTTGTAAATATGACAAAAGCGGATATAGTAGGTTTAGGATTAAAATTAAAAGTGCCATATGAATTAACACACAGTTGTTATGAAGGAGAAAGACCTTGTTGTGGTACTTGTGGGACTTGTATAGACAGAATAAATGCTTTTAAAGCAAATGGAGCAGTTGACCCTGTACCATATAAAATTAATATAAACTGGGAGGAAAAATAGTATGTATAAAATAATTAAAAAAATGGAAGTTGCAGGAGCACATAAATTAGAGTTACCATACGAAAGTAAATGTAGTAATTTACACGGACACAACTGGAATATAGAAGTACAATTGGAAAGTGAAGAATTAACTGAGTATGGAATGGTAATGGATTTTACACACATTAAAAAAGTTGTAAACCAATTAGACCACGCATATATAAATGAAGTTGTTGGTGTTAACCCAACTGCCGAAAATATAGCTAAATGGATAGCTGACCAATTAACAGGTATGTTTGATGGTATATATGTAAAATGTACTAGAGTTAGTGTTGAGGAAAGTACTCATAACACTGCAATATACGAGGTAAAAGGGGGATGTAATTGTGGAAGATAAAATGTATAAAGTAAATGAGATATTTGTAAGTATAGACGGTGAAGGTATTAGAACTGGGTTGAGTGCAGTCTTTATAAGACTGTACGGCTGTAACTTAAAATGTAGTTACTGTGATACTCGTTATAGCTGCGAAAACAATCAATATAAAGAAATGACATTACTAGATATATTAGAAAAAGTATTATCCTATGGTGTACCTCGTGTAACATTAACAGGAGGAGAACCACTAATACATGAGGGAGTAAGAGATTTAATTAACTCTTTGGTGGCAAATGATATTGAAGTAAATATAGAAACTAATGGTGCAGTTGATTTAGAGGACTTCTGGGAATATAAGTATAATAGCAAGGTAATATTTACAATGGATTATAAATGTGCAAGTAGTGGTATGGAAGATAGAATGATATTAAGTAATTTACAGTTATTACAGCCTAAAGATGTTATTAAATTTGTAGTTAGTAGTTATAATGAATTAGAAAAAATGGAATATATACTTGAGGAGAGTGGTTGTAAAGCACGTCCTTATGTATCACCAGTATTTGGTGCAATAGAACCAAAAGAATTAGTAGAGTATGTATTAGACAATAATTTAAATAATGTAACAGTGCAAGTACAATTGCATAAAATAATATGGAATCCAAATATGAGAGGTGTATAATATGATAGATACTAAAAAAATTGAAGGTGCAGTAAGAGAAATAATAGAAGCGTTAGGTGATGACCCAAATAGACCTGGATTAGTGGAAACCCCTAAAAGGGTTGCTAAAATGTACCAAGAGGTATTTGAAGGTATGAATTATACAAACGAGGAAATTGCTGCAATGTTTGATAAATGTTTTTACGACGAGGGTGCTGACGACCTGGTAACTGTTTCTAAAATACCAATTTTCAGTTATTGCGAACACCACTTGGCTCTAATGTATAATATGACCGTTAGTGTTGGATATATACCTAATGGTAAAGTTATAGGTTTAAGTAAAATAGCCAGGGTGGCCGACATGGTAGGTAAAAGGTTACAATTACAAGAACGTATTGGTGAAGATATTGCTAATATACTACAAATGATATTAGACACAGAAGATATAATAGTAGTGGTAGAAGGTGAACATAGTTGTATGACTGCAAGGGGTATAAAATCCCGTGGCAGCCAAACAAGGACTGCTACTGTACGTGGTAGATTTAAAACTAATACTGAGTTAAGAAAAGAAGCATACGAATTATTTAAATAAAAATTAGAGTGGTTAGTTAGTAAACTAGCCACTTTTTATATACTTTATATGTTAGGAGGAGATAATATGAGCTTTGATTTATATTTTGCAGGTGTACAAAATATGAATGCCGAACACGCTATGATGGACAGACATTGTTGTAGACTTTATTCACAACTAAGAGATAGAAATAGGGGACAATTTTGGTTAGACCATAACAGGGAAAATAGTGGTGATAAACGAAAGGTATTTGTAGACTCCGGGGCATTCAGTGCCTGGTCTAAGGGTAAAGGTATTGATACAGACGAGTATATAAATTATTTAAATGAGAATACTAATGAGTTAACATTATTTGCCAGTGTGGATAATATACCAGGGGAGTTAACAAGAACACCAACACTTAAGGAAAAACAACAATCACCAATTTTATCCTGGGAGAATTATATGTACATGAGAGAACGTGTTATAGACAAGGATAAACTTTTACCAGTTTTTCATATAGGGGAGGATTTTAAATATTTAAATAATATGTGTAATGTAATATTAGACGGAAAACACATACCATATATAGCCTTGGGTGGTACAGTTGGTATAAAAGATAGAAATGTAAAAAGTAACTGGTATAAACAATGTTTTAAAATAATACAACAAAGTAATAACCCAAATGTAAAGGTACATGCATTTGGTATGACCAGTTTAAACATACTAGAAGATTTCCCATTTACAAGTGCCGACAGTACTAGCTGGTTAATGGTAAGTAATAATGGTAATATAATGACTAAGTATGGCGTTGTATGTGTTAGTGACCAATCCGGTGATAAAAATAACCATATAAGTAAATTACCACCACACGTTATAGACCGTATAGAACAGGACATTAATAAATATGGGGTAACACTACAACAATGTAGGGAAAACTATAAACCTCGCTCAGTGGTGAATGTTAACTATTTACAAGACTGGGCGGATAACTATAAATACAAGGGCAACAATAGATATCAAAAAAGATTATTTTAGGAGGGTAAATTATGAAAGTAAATACAAGTGTATTAAAAGATATGTTAAATAATGTGAGTGGCTGCAAACCAAGTAAAATATTAGAAATAACTAATTACTATGAGTTGGATTTTAGTGTGGAAGGATTAACATTAAGAGCTACAGATGGAATAAATTTTATTACTGTTAACCACCCAACAAAATGTGAGGAGGAAATGACAGCTATAGTAAAAGCTGACCAATTTAGTAAATTAATTAATAAAACTACTAAAGATATGGTAACTCTTAAATTAACTGATAACTATTTGGAAGTAAAAGGTAATGGTACTTATAAAGTGGAAATAGTTAGTGATGAAGTTTACCCAACTTTAGGAATAGACGTAGATAAAGAGTTTACTGTAACTTATACAACTTTAAGTAATGCAATAACTGGTGGTGCTAAAGCTAAAAGTAATGTACCTACCGATGGTGTATTATTTAGCTATTTAGTAAGGGACAGTGAAGTAGTGACTGCGGATGCCATAAAAGTATATAGTACTGAATTGGACGGTAAAGATTTAGGTAACATAGAATTATTAATACCACCAACTTTAGCAAACTTATTATTATCAATAGACGTTGAGAACATTAAATTTATGGTGGACGAGGATTGCACAACACTAAGAGCAGAGGGACAAAATGTAACTATTACTGGGGCATTACAAGAGGGTGCAGACGAGTACCCAGATGTAATACCATTACTAAATAGTGGTTATCCATATACTTGTGAAATAGATGTTAAAGAAGTTTTGCAGGCATTAGATAGACTGGATTTATTCATAGGGTTATATGATAAGGGTATTATAGACTTGGTATTTAGTGACGTAAATATGACCATAGCAACCTCTAGTAAGTCCGTAGAGGTGGTTGAATATACTAAAGGGATAGATTTACCTGAACCCTTTGTAATAAGTGTAAATAGTGGTTATTTAAAGGACTTATTTAGTGCAGTAGACGAACCTAATGTAAAAATAGAATTTGGTACAGAGGAAACTATTAAGCTATGTACTAAAGATAGTATAATGTTGTTGGCAACTGCCGACGAAGAATAGGAGGTTATTTATGAAACTGAATAAAATAGCCAAAATGGTTAGAGCTGAAAAAAGTAACGAGGTTGCACAACAGTTTGTAAATGACTTAATATATACAATAGAAAAAGAAAATGAAAGTGACTACATTCCCACAAAGGCTTACAAGCCTAGCGGGATTGCTGGTTGCAAAAGAAGTTTGTATTACCAAATGATAGGAGCACAACCAGATGAACAAAGTAGTGGCGTAAATTTAGTTGGTATATGTGAGAGTGGTACTGACAGACATGAAGTTTTACAGGATTATATACAACATATGGCAAAATATACTAATAATTGTAAATGGATTAATGTTGGTAATTATTTACACAACCAAGGCGTTACTGACCCACAGGTTGTATCCCAGGAGGGGAACGAAACTAAGTTATACAGCAAAAAATATAACATGAGATTTATGTGTGACGGGTTGGTGCAGTATAAAGGTGAATACTATATAATAGAAATTAAGACTGAAAGTACCCACAAATATAACTCCCACGAGGAGCCACACCAAGCACACAAACTACAAGCAGCTTGTTATTCTATGTGTATAGGGGTACCAAAGGTAATATTTATTTATGAAAATAGAGACAATTGCAGCAAAAAAGGTTATTTATTTCAAGTGCCACAAGAGATGATTGATAATATAGAAGCAACTATACAATACGTGGATGACTGTGTTAAATTTGACGTATTACCACCAAAGGAACCTAAATGTACGTATTGTAAATATAAAAATACCTGTGCTAGGGAGGAAACCAATGAACTATGGTAAAAAGTTTGAAAATAATTTTAAAAAAGGTGTTGGTAAAGAATTAGTAAGGTTATATGATACCACTAATGGATATGCAGGGGTGAAAAACCCTTGCGATTTTATTTATTATAGATACCCTTACCAATATTTATTTGAGCTAAAAAGTGTAAAAGGTGATAGGTTTGATTTTAGTAACATAACAGACAATCAAAAGGAACAGTTAGACTTTTATAGCCATATACAAGGTTGTAACCCTATGGTAATAGTGGAGTTTAGAGAACACAAACAAATATATATGATACCGTGGGGCACTATAAAAAGAACAATGCAAAATAATAAACAAAGTTTAAATGTAGATGACTGTGAAATTATAGTAGGTATTTCTAAACTACCGGTTACGTACCAAAGGATTAATTTTACTTTGGATAAACCAACCTTTGATAGTAGGTTATTTCTAATGTCACAATTAAAGGAGTGTGGTAGTGGTGAGTAAACTTGATATTATAAAAGAGTTTAATAAACAATGTGGTGATATAGTTAATACTGCATTAACAATTAGTGAAAAATATACAAGTACATTGGACGACTGCATATACGAGGTTAAGGAATTACTACAAAATACCTCCACACTAAGTAATGACGACTTGGAAAAATATATAGCACTATTACCTGTTTTAATGTATGAATTAATAGACAAAATGCAAGTATTAGGTGTTAGGGTGGATGCAGCGAAAACACAAAAGAAAACACGTTTTAACACTGCTTATATGCACAGTGACGAAAGTACAGTAGCAGCTAAAACAAGTGATGCTCAATTAATGGTGGAGGAAGAACAATTTATAGAGGACATTTATATAAGAGTTTATAAACAATGTGAAAAGAAATTAGACATTGCTGACATGTTGCACAGTAGTTTGAAAAAATTAATGAACTTAAGACTTAATGAATTTAATGTTACTAGAAATAATATGTTATCCAATGGGAGGGATTTTTAATGGCTAATAAAAAGGTAAAAGTAAAGGTATTTGAAGGTGGTAGAGCACCACAAAGTAAAAATGGAAATTGGTATGACTGTTATGTACGTACTGCCAATGTTAATGGTGTAGAACCTACTGGTAATGTAATAAGATTTGCACCTGGAGATATAGTAGTTGTTCATCTAGGATTTTCTATGGACATGGGAAAAGGCTACGAGGGGTATATATTACCTCGTAGTAGTACCTTCAAACATACTGGTTTACTACTAACTAATAGTATGGGACTAGTTGATGATACGTATTGTGGTGATAATGATGAATGGTTAGCAATGTTTTATAGTACTAGATATGGTGCCTTTAAAAGGGGTGATAGGCTAGTACAAATAAGTATTAAAAAAAGTGTGCCAGTGGACATGGAAGAAGTTGATATATTAGGTAACGAGGACAGAGGAGGATATGGCACTACAGGGAAATAAAACAGAGTGGGTGGTTAGTAAACTACCCACTTTTTCTATACTATATATGTAAAACAAATAAATAAATTATAAGGAGTGGTATATATGAGTAAACCAATGGATTTAGGAATTAAACAAGCTAAAATGACTATGAGTAAAGGAATAGGAGGCCCTTTTGGAGCTTCAATAGTAAATAGTAACACTGGGGAAATAATTTGTGTAGACAGTAACCACGTATTAGGTAATAATGACCCAACTGCACACGCGGAAATATGTGCAATAAGAACTGCTTGTAAAATATTAGGTACTTTTGACTTAACAGGTTACACTTTATACGCTACAGGTTACCCTTGTCCAATGTGTATGGCAGCAATAATATGGGCTAATTTGGATAAAGTAATATATGCCGGTGATGTAAAGGATGCTGAGGAAATAGGTTTTAGAGATGATTTTATATATGATTTTATAAAGGATGGCTGTAAAAATAGTAAAGTGGTACCTGTAGAACATGACCCAAAAGCTAGGGAAAAAGTAAAACAATTATATAAAGAATACCAAGAAACTAATAAGGAGATGTATTAGTATGAGAGATATAGATTTAAAAATGCAAGAACTTAATAAAAAGTTTAAAGCACAAA
>ERZ1035037.337-NODE-337-length-15142-cov-8.089017_pt1 | contig 15142 bp, 23 predicted proteins | sample MGYA00520618_ERZ1035037 | MGnify/ENA primary metagenome ERZ1035037 (study PRJEB33766, sample SAMN09781741) | gut metagenome | biome: gut microbiome | host: Homo sapiens | place: Madagascar | study: EMG produced TPA metagenomics assembly of the PRJNA485056 data set...
AAATTAAATTTAGTGTAAAAAGTAAAAAGCTTAAAGCAGATTTAGCTAAATATGGTATGATTCCAAGAAAAACTTTTACTGCTGAAATGCCCATTTTGAATGAAGATATGATGCCACATTTAATAAGAGGATTATTAGACGGTGATGGATGGATTACTAAATCTAGTAATTATAATACATAGACAATTGGTTTTTGTGGTAATGAAAAAATGGTTACGCAAGTGCATGATTTTTTAGTTAAAAAGCTTAATTTATATAATGTAAAAATCATTCACGCAGGAATTAATTTATGGCAATGTTCTTGGGCAAGTAAAAGAGATATAATAAAAATTGGAAATTATATTTACAATAATAAAGAACAGTTTTATTTAAAACGAAAATATCAAGTTTTCTTAGAAATTCAAGGTAATACCGAGATAACTGATTAGATAGCGAAAGGCTAATCAGTATCGTAGAGCATAGGCGGTGAATAAATATAATCCGCCCACGAGTGCCGGACTTTTCGTAAGAAAAGAAAATGTATGCCGAGCTTATAAGAAATTATAAGAAATAAAGGATAAAAAGCCTTTATGATAACAATACTGAATCAATTACCATTTTCCTCCATTAATTATGGAACTTGCACATTGCCAGAAGGACGTATGGTTATCCAAGCATTACTTGAAGGCTCTATTAGTGGCGTTGGTAAATTCCATAGGACTTCTGTGTTTCCTTGCCAAATTTTCCAATGTATGAAAGGTGTAAATCGCAAACCAGGTGACCCAAATTATGACTTATTTTTGTTAGCATTGAAATCTACTGCACTTCGTTTATATCCTAATTATTGTAATGTTGATTGGAGTGTAAATGAAGGGTATGATAAAAATGACCCAACAACATATGTTTCAACGATGGGTTGCAGAACTTATAATGGCTTTGATATTAATGGTCTTGGTTTTAAAAAAGATGGCCGTGGTAATCTTGCTCCAGTAACTATTATTCTACCTACTTTAGCAATGGAAGCAAAAGAAAAGTTAGAAAACTTAGCGCAAGTTTCTAATATCACTGTTGATGAAGACAGTCTCATTGAAGAATTTATGTCTATTCTTGATACTAAAATTCACGAAGCAAGAGATATGCTACTTGAACGTTATAAATTAATGTGTTCCCAACCAGCTTCCGCCGCAAGATTCATGTATGAAAACAATACAATGGCAGGGTATATCCCAGAAGAAGGGATTGAAAGCGCGCTCAAGCACGGAACTCTGGTCGTGGGTCAAATTGGTTTGGCCGAAACCTTGCAAATTCTTGTCAAGTGCGACCATACTACTGAAAAAGGTATGAAATTGGCAAAGAAAATTGAACAACTTTTTAATACAAGATGTAAAGAGTTTAAAAACGAATATAAATTAAATTTTGGCGTTTATTATACTCCCGCGGAATCATTGTGCGGGACAGCATTAGTTAAATTCCGTGAAAAATATGGCATTATTCCAAATGTCAGTGATAGAGAATACTTCACGAATTCTATACACGTTCCAGTGTGGAGAGAAATCAGTCCTTTTGACAAGATTGATGTTGAAAGCGAACTTACAAATTATAGTAATGCTGGTTGTATTTTATACACTGAGTTGCCTTCAGGAGTAAAGAATAATATCACCGCATTAGAAGAATTAGTAAATTATGCTATGGATAAAGATATTCCATATTTTGCTATTAATGTTCCTAATGATATTTGTTTAGATTGTGGTTATAGCGATGAAATGAATGATACTTGTCCTCAATGCGGTAGTGATAATATTCAACAGCTTCGTAGGGTTACTGGATATTTATCTACCACTTGGAAGCATTTTAATCACGCCAAACAAGAAGAAACAAAAGAGCGCGTTAAACACGCCCATTAAGAGATGATATTATGAGTAAAATAGCCGGAATTTATTATAATGATACCGCCGCAGGACTTGGTTGGAGTGTTTCTGTTTATTTTAGTGGTTGTGAGAAACATTGTCCTGGTTGCCATAATCCAGAAGCTCACAATAAAAACTATGGTGAGGACTTTACAAAAAATACAATTAAAAAAATTCTTTCAAGTCTAACTTGTAATGGATTACATCGTCATTTAAGTATTCTCGGCGGCGAGCCTTGTTCTCAATATAACATTGACAGTGTATTACAACTATGTATTGAAGTTAAAAAACAAAATCTTGAAACGCCAACTTACCTCTGGACTGGCTTCACCCTCGCAGAATTATCCACTCAATTAACTCCAGAGCAATACGCCACTTTAAGCCGCAACATAGATTACCTAATTGACGGTCCATATATTGAAGCACAACGAGATATTACTTTACCGCTGCGTGGAAGTAAAAATCAAAAAATTTATCATATAAAACATAATTTATTAGAAAATGGAACTACTGATTACGAATATGAAGATATAACAGAAAAACTCTGAGGAGAAATAATATGGATTTACTAAGACAAAAGAAATGCGCAAAAAGTATAATAATTTATGGATATAATCACGAATGCGATGATGTCATTCTTACTATTGATAAAGCTTTTATTTCATACAATTCTATTAGATTAAGTAATCGCGCGAGTTTAAATCAATTAACTTTTCAATTCGCCTGTTTAACTACGCGAGATTATGAAATTCTAAAAGCAGTTTGCGAGGAACGACCTTATTGGTCTTTTACTGCTGTACTTAAAGAAATTTGGAATTCTGTTACAACAGATGAAGAAAGAATTATTGAGCGCAAGTATGGTCCATTTAATAGTATTCAATTAAGTTATGAGCTTGACAACGAAACTCCAGCAGCAATATATACTCTAATTTTAAACAACAACTAATAAGAGGCTTTATGCCTCTTATTTTTTTTAGAAAAAATTTGACAAAAAATATTTTTTAATTTATAATAAGAAAAAAGGTTAGGGAGTAATCAATATGGCGCCTGGATGGATTGTGGTTATATGTATTGTTGGATTTTGGGTAATATCAACAACGGTTTTTAGTGTTTATTTATATAAAAACCTTAAGAAAGATAAACAACTCAAACAAGCAATACAAGAAAGAGAAGAATGTCTTGAAAAATTAGACTCTCAAATAAATAGTCTGCACTCACAACTTACTGATTTAACTGATAGTTATAATCGTATTTGCGTAGATAAGCAATATGCTAATGATGAATTGCAACAACTTGTGCAACGATGCGACATACAACAAACTCAATTAAATAATCTTAATTTTACTATTAAAGAAAAAAAAGACTTTATTGAAAATGGGATTGAGTAGTTAGCTACAGCAAAGCATAATGAGTTAGAATTGAGATTAGAAAATGAGACTAAAGAAGCGGATGAAAAAATTACAAAAGCGCGATAGGATTGCGAGTTATTAATTGCTCAATACACTTATGCCGCGAAAGACGCCAAAGATTAGTATCTTGCAGTTATAAGCGCGCTAAACAAAGTTGAAGAAAACTTAGTTAATATAATTAATATTTCTGATGCAGATAAATCAGACATAGAATTATTAACAACTTATGTAATTCCAAAAATTCAACATACTGATACAGTCTATAAATTAATTTGGTCAGAATATTATCAAACGCCAACAAACGAACTTTTAACAAATATTCTTCCAAATAATGATTGCTCTGGTATTTATAAAATTACAAACCTAGAAAACAAAAAATGCTACATTGGCCGTTCCACAAATGTAAAACGTCGTTTAATTGACCACATTAAAAGTTCTATTGGAATCGGCACTATAGCAAATCAAAAAATACACGATGTGTTGCGAGAAGAAGGGCTGTGGAATTTTTCTTTTGAGCTTCTTGAAGAATGTACAAAAGACCAATTAGGCGATAGAGAAAAATATTATATTGACTTCTTCCAATCTAACCAGCCGCAATTTGGATATAATGTTGTGTCTGGTAGCGCGTTTAAGGGGTAATAATGCTTATACAACAATCAAAGCCAGCAGAAAAAGATACCCAACTTTATATTACTGGAAATAATATTTCATATTTTATTTCAGAACGCGGAGAAGGTAAAACTGCGGAAACTTTGCGACAAGCTATTTATCGTGGAAATGTTATCGTTGCACCTTGGGAAAAGCCTTATGAGCAATATGGTTTTAATAGATTTTGCGACAATGCAGTAAAACGAGATTATAAAATTACTTATCTAACACTTCATCAAATGGAAAAAATAAATGAAGAAGGTTTAGAAGAAAAATACAGCGAAAACCATCCTTTAGAAGTTTGTGTTGATGAAGGTCGTATTTTACTTCAAGAGCTTTTACGAGAAAAAATTGGAGTGCCAGTTAAAGTTAATTTTATGGCTTTGGATACAGGAGATATTGATACATGAGTGAAACTGATTTTCAGAATTTACCCGAAATTACTGCCGCAGAGGCGGCAGAAAAAGGATTAACTTCTATTGTGGATACTGAAGATGCCGCACCGCCTCCTGATGTATGGATTCCTAATCGTGCAGAACGAAGGGCAATGAAAAGAAATTCTAAGAAAGCAATCAATAATATGCTTGCAGGAAACAAGTTTGCTCGTGGCTCAGCATTAGTAGATAAGAATACACGGCAAGAACTTTATAAAGCAGCTTACGAAAAACTAAAAGATTTTAAAACTGAAGAATATAGACATCAAGCGAAAGGATAAGATAAGATGGAAACAAGCGAACTAATTAAAGAAAGCAAGACTTGGCGAGTGCATTCTGAAAAGACGGCGATTGAAATTATTAATGAATGGAAAGATAACGCCATTGATGGTGGTTATACTGTCAAGAAGTCCGGCTATGTAGTGAAACAGAAAAAGTCTAAAGGAGAAATTGTTGATGAGCATTTTCTCGTAACAGTAGAAGTTAGTTATGAACTATGAGGTATAAAAATGGATGAATTACTTAAAATGATTGAACAATTACTTCAACTTGAAGATTCAGTATTTAATGCTTCTCGCGAATTAATTGAAAAGCGTATTCTTGAATCTTTTAGCGGCCCAGAAGGTGAGAAAGCAATTCACGCTACTGCGAATGCTTTCCGCCAAGGAGGATACAGCCGTATGGAAACTGTTCAAGCTTTAGAAACATTAAAAGAGAATTATGCTAATCTATTAGATTCTCTTAAAGAAAAAACAGAAAATGAAGAAAAGAAGAAATTCTTAGACAACCTAAAGGCTTCTTCTGTTGCTTACTTTAACGCCGTTCTTCCTGTTTATGAAGCAGAACACCCCACAATTTCTATTCAACTTCTGCGAGAAAGCGCGAAAGTTCCAACCTACGCACATCGTGGCGACCAAGGTTGTGATTTATATTTGCCAGAAGATGTTACTATTGAACCAAATGCTCGTGGTGTTATCATTCCTCTTGGTATTGCAGTTGCAATTCCCACTGGTTGGGCATTAGCAATTCGTCCTCGTAGTGGTTTAAGTCATAAAACCACTTTTCGTGTGGCTAACGCGCCTGGTACAATTGATACGCTTTATCGTGATGAGGTTGGGGTAATTGTAGATAATCTATCTGACCAGCCTTTGAATCTTAAGGCTGGAGACCGAATTGCGCAATTTATTTTAGAAAAGAATTATCAAGCTGATTTTGAGATTGTAAAAGATGTTAAGTCTATTGGAGAAGACCGCGGTGGCGGCTATGGAAGTTCAGGCAATTAATGGCAATTAACATTTATACCGTCCAAAGTGATGCTATGGCTAATGGTTGGATTGTTTTGGACGAAGAATATAAAAATCTTAAAACCCCTATGAAGTGGTAGTGCCCAAAAGGACATATTACTTCATAGACTTATGAAGATTGGCGAAAAAAACATCGGTGTGTAGAATGTGAAGAAGGCGGCTTGTTTGTTGCAAGAAATAAGATTTTGCCGCCAGCTTCAGGCGTTTATCGTGTTTTATCTCTTGATGCCGCGACAGGAACGACAGGATGGTCAATTTTTGATAATAAGAAATTAACTTCTTATGGAACATTTTCAACAAATTCAGAACACTCTGCAACTCAGCGTATCAATGAAGTTAAAAAGTGGTTAGCAAATAATTTAAAAATTTGGTAGCCTAATGGTGTTGGAGTTGAGAATATTTAGTATCAACAGCAACGTGGGGTCAAAACTTTTCAAACTTTAGCCAATCTCCAAGGCGTTTTAGTAGATTTTTTATATGAAAATGGATACAATTATTTACTTGCAGGCTCCTCTACTTGGCGTTCATATGTTGGTTTAAATCACGGTGATAAGCGAGAAACTGCAAAACAAGCAACTCAAAATTGGATTTTATTACAATACAATATTTCAGCAACTCAAGACGAAGCTGATGCAATAGCGATGGGAGTTTATTTTTCTCATCAATTATATGATAAAAAGAAAATTACCTGGGGCGAAGAAATTTAAATGAAGATTACTTTGTATAATTTAATGCAATCAATGCCAATTTTTCAGAAACTAGTGACTCAACCTTTTCCCGCTAAACAGGCTTTTCTATTAGCGCGCTTAACTAAGAAATTAGATGAAGAAATGACAAATTTCAATGATTGCCGTCGCGAACTTATTTTAAAGTACGCACAGAAAGACACAAACGGCGAAGCAATTTTTGAGAATGATTCTGTTAAGCTAATTGAAGGGAAAGAAACAGATTTTCAAAAGGAAAGCATTGATTTACTAAATACTGAAATTGAATTAACCATTACTCCTATTAAGTTAGATTGGCTAGAAAATGCCACTTTAACTCCACAGGAAATGGCGACTATTGAACCTTTTATTGAAGAATAAAAAAATAAAGAGGGTAGCAGAAATGCTACCCTCTTTTTTTATGCTTCAACTAATTTTACAGTTTTTCCTTTACTTGTGATTGTCCCATCATAATATAAGACAAATTCTGCTTGACTTACATCTTGGCTACCAGCCATCAATACAACATCTTTAGCATTCTTCGCGGCGCCATTTAAACATACATAACCTTCACCGCTACCAATAGTTAATTTTCCCGTTAAATGTAAATTACCATTCTAATCAGTATATAAAGTTTTTTCTTCTTTAGTATTATACATAGCCAAACCATACTAAGATTCAGCATCTGTAGTTCCAGTATAATGGCGGCCTAATTGGACTAAACGCTTATCAGACTAATTATAAACTTCAAAACCATTATCGCTACTAATACGGACCGCACCATTTTGCGCGCCAATTTTTAGCCCATTCCAATCCAAGGAAAGTAATTCTATCCCTTTTTGTTGGAATAATAAGCCGTTTTCATTAAATCTTACGAAAGTTGTGGTATCAATATTTAAAGCATTATTTGTAGAGCTAACAGTAGTATCATCACCAAAGGCATATAAACCACTTTCATTCCATTGGAAACGAGTTTGGTCGCCACTAAGAATACGAATAAACTTAGTATCAATTTGTCCAGCGGTAATAAGTGAAGCATTAATACCTTTTGGCGTAATACCTGTACTCCAAATTCGTTCGCCTTCTGCATCAACAGAATCAGAACAAAAAATACCGCCGCCAATTAACTTAATCTAACCATAAACTCCATTGCGATAAGTGCTTTCATTGGTAATAATCATACCGCCAGATTTATCTAAAGTAAGAGTGTTATTACCAAATTCAAAATGCGCATTTGTATTATCTAAGGTTTGTTGTAGTGTTTCTTGCGCAATTTCGCCATTAGAAGTAAATGCTTGTGCGGCAATATTATATTGAGTTTGATTTTGTTTCATTACTTCATTTTGAGCAGAAATTGAAGAGAATAAATCTTCAAATTTTGTCTTGTAATTAGCAATAGTGATTGTATCTTTAGAAGGCTAATCTAATTGATATTTTATTCCTGAAACATAGCCGCGTTCTCGTTCGGCATCAATCGTCCAATCACAAACATAAACAAGCTAACCAAGTTCAACGTGTTCCATCTCGTCAGGAATATTACCAATCTCAACTTCATAAGAATATTTAGGTTTGGAATTATCTTTCGCGACTTGTCGCGCATCCAAATATAACATTTCATTCGCGCGGGAAACCTAATAAATAATGTTATAGTCAAAATCAAGGATATATTTAATTAGGTTATTGTTTGTAACTTTTAAAGTGATATATGGCCGCCCAGCACGAAGCATAATTTGATAATCTTCATATTTAATTAAGTCAGGATTGTTTTCTACTTCGCCCTCAGCGTTAATAATGTGTGTTGCATTACAATGAACAACTAAATTATCAGAATTATAATTAACATTTCTATAATCTAATTTAACTCGTGGATAAACAATAGGATATTGAGTTGTATCATTAGAAGTAATTGTTAATTTTGGACTATATTGCCGTGTTGCCGTGGCGGATGCAGCATAACATACAGAAGTATAATTCTCATAGTTAATGTCTGTAGAATTAAGTAAGGCGACAGGAATAATGTGAGGATTCTTTTCATCTTTACTTGTGTTTAAGAAAGCAAAGACAAAACCACCATTATTATAAAGACTTCTTACTCCTAAGAATGATTGCAATCCTGCAAAACGAGAAGTTATGTCTATTGCCAAACTATCTGCTGCGATCCAATCAGAGTCATGAATTTCTACAGAATTAGGTAAAGAATACTACATTTTTACTGCTCTGATTGTCCCAAATGCAGTGCTGGTCACGGAGGAGTCATCAGCTAATTTTAAGTATAAATGACTTCCTTTTGGTAAGGTCTTACCAAAATTAAAATAAAAAAACTCTGAATTATAACAAATCCTATAAGTCTGTTTGGCTAATCCAGATTCTTCTGTAATTTCTGCGTTAAATTCAGGATGCTCAAGTTCAATAACAAACTCTTCTACATTATTTAAAGCATCAGACTAATATAATTCTGAAAGGTCAATATAAGGATAGTACTTATTTATGTAATTAGTAACTCCTTCAGCGACAACATAATAATTCTTTTGCTCATCTTCAAATAACTTATCATCAAAAATATAATAAGTATTTGTTTCAGGATGATTGTTTTCTCTTGAAAATACCGTATTAATGCCTTGGCCTGGGTCTTCATAATCTTCTGCTTGCCAATATCCTTCACGAACCGCGGGGCCAAGTAAGCGTTCAAATTGGTAATTTAAATCTTCTTTTTCTTTCTATAATTCTTCACGAGCAAGAGTATTATTTTGTATCTATTGATTTAAACCGCATTTGGTAATGTCTGGGTCTTCGTGGTCAATCTTTTCTTCAAGAAGTTTAATGGCATCTTCTTTTTCCGCAATTGTTGCTTCAAAGCGCGTGCAAATTGCTGCATATTTATTCTTTGGCCAATAAGACAGTTTGAAATACACGATGGCACCAGTCGAAAAATTATCAAAACCAGTTTGACTATTCTTTAAAGAAGTATAAACTGTGCTTGGGAAACCATCTTCATCAGTCATAATAAACCAATCATTAGGTAAAGAAGCGGCCTATCCTGGAGAAGATTTTACGAAATAAGGCGCCGGTATATTAGGGTCTGTACTACCATATTTAAATAAACATTTTTTGCCTTTAGAAGGATTATGTTCGTAAGTAGAGTTGTTATAGCATTCAATTGTAGAAGCATCAATACCAGTTACTCTAAATGTGCCCTAGTTTATATTTGAAGCTGTTTGCGGAACAAGCGTAACAGAATAAGAGTTATGCTCATCTTTTATAACGGGCTGTTTATAAGTATCATTATCACGCAAAGTTTGATAATTACCTAACTACTCTTGTGCGCTTGCTAATTCCGCTTTTGCAGTAGCTAATTCCGCTTGAGCATCATTTAAGGAAATAGTTAAATCATTATAATCTTGCTCTAATTTAATATACGCGCGATTGATGATATTTAACTATGTTTTATAGGTATGTTCAATCCAATCATATTGTTCATCAGTAACTGAACCAATAGAATGAAGGTAATCAAAATTTAGAATAAATTCGTCCAATAGAGGATTACTGGGCGTATCTGCAATACTAATATAACCAGTATCAGAAATTTCAGATTGTAAAGGAGTTACATATAATTTGGTGTAAATCTCACTGCTATCAATAGTGCGGCTAATAGATTGTAAATTATGTTGATAATTGATTGTGTATGGGTCGTCAGTTTTAATTGCACGATTATAGAATACAACTCGTTTGCCTGTCCAAACACGGCCAATTTCATCCCAATATGTGCCGCGAAAATAACCGTGGTCATCCACTTCATACTCATAAGTGCAAAATACGCCAAAAGCTTCAGCAATATCTTGGGTAATATTATATTTATTACTATTAGAGCAATTTACATAACGTGCTTTTTCTTCAAAAGAAGTTACTTTTGTGGGCACTAATTGTTCATATAAAACTTTATCATTTTTATCTTTTACTGGCCAAGTAATCCAATTGGTAACATAAGCATCTTCGTAAATAGTTTCTTCATCACGAATTTGATATAACTATCTACTTGAGCCAGAATTAATAACTAACCAATTTTTATCCTTATTATTTAATGTTTCTACTGCGCCGCGTGCATTGTAAAAGCTATATCCATCTAATTGCGCGGCCATACCACCATCAATAAGGAAATCACTTGCATCCTAAAAATAACCGCGCCAGTCCATGCGAATTTCATAACTCCAAGGAGTAAGCCAACGAATGACATTACCAGCTTCATCGCGGATATTCGGAAATACTTTATCTAACCAATAATTAATATTGGCGACAGTATCACTATCTTTAGCAAAATCAATTTCTAATGTGTCTGCAGTTAGTTCAAGTTTATAACCAATTTTACCCAATTCGGCAAAAGCCAATCCATTACCAGTGACTTCTTTATAAACTCCAAAACTATTATCACGCCGATTTACAATTTTATCAATAATGAAAGGAAAAACTTTTGTAATATAACCATCTTCAACAGAATCATCAGCGAATTGAATGCTAACTTTTAATACTCGTGTATTTTCTGCTAATATTCCAGTTTCAATGTCTTTCCATCTTGGATTAGTAATTCGTTCATTAGGAACTTCACTAATGAAATATTTTGGAATTTTTAATGTTAAGGTTTGCGTCCCATCATCCTTTATCTCCATCGCCGGTTCTACGACTTGACCCAAATAGTGGTCGTCATAGGACTACAAGTTTCCGATAAAATTGTCTTGTAGTCCATAGACGTCAATCTTATATGGGCGGGATTTTTGAGATAGATTAAATTTAACGCTCAATTAAATCCCTCCAATACTCTTTTTAAATGTAAGTATATTTATATTTTAATGTAGCGGTTTCAACAGTAAAAGTAGAATTACCTTTTTTAAAAATTAGATAATGGAAGGAATTGATTTTTCCTGTTTTTTTATCTAATGTGTCTCCACCATCTAACATTAAGTAAGGAGACAAAGCCATATTACTGCAATTTTCTTTGATAGATGTTAAACATTGTAAGCCGCCAAGTAGGTCATTATTATATTTATAATCTACAGTACAAACCCCAAGTTCGCTATTAAAAGTTAAAGTATAATCATAAAAAGAATTAGTTAGAAACGTTTCATCCGTGAAATCATCAGATTTACGATTCGTATTTGGACTTTCTCTACCATTGTAATCCGCAAACATACACAACATAATAACGTTAAAGAAACCAAACCAATTTACTTCAATCTAAGCATTATTTCCAACTGGTCCAGTATAAATCTTAATCTTATTATTTGTAAAAGTATTAGTCCCTTCATTCTCATCTACTGTTTCACTTTCTGGAATGTAAAGTTGAGGAGATTTTTGCTTACCATCATAACTCATAATAGTTTGAATTGCATTGGCGGCCCAACTTAATACTTTGCCATTAACAAGTTCTTCCCTTAATCTTTCTTCTAATGATACTGCGGCAGTAATTTCTTCTTGCTCATAGTAATCGTGTGCAATTTTTATTGCTTTATTTACTTGTTCAAAAGTTTCAGGCAAAGAAAATTTAAAGGTCTAACTTAATTGTTGGTTAGCTAAATCCCCTGTTGAAGAAGCTAATACAGAATAAGTTGTACCAATAACATTATATGGAGGTTCGGCAAATAAACTACCAGATAATTCCGCGGCGGTATTGTATTCATCATTTATTTCATTAAAATAAATCGGCTCGCAATTAGCAGATAACTATGGTAGCAATTCACTATTAACGGCGTGTCGCAAAGAAAAGCGAAGCACGGATTCACTATTATAAGTAGAAGGATTGTAATAACGAAAAGAGCTACATTGAGTAAAAGTGATGTCTTTAAAAGTGCCTTTCTAATCAATTAACTAATTCGCGCCAATACAACAATCTCCAATGCCAGACCAGCTATCTCGCGCAGGAATGTTGCTATGATACATCATACGAAGCGCGGCCTATTGATTATCATTGGTTTTCGCAGTAGCTAAATCTTTTATTGTGCTATCTAAAACGTGCTAAAAAGCAAACTAAAAAGGCTTATCCTAAATTAAGATTAGCTTACATTCACCTTTATAAATTCTTGTTTTAAGTGGAATACCAGCAATAGTATCTTCCGCAAGAAAAGGAACAAAGGTAAAATCAACTACACTTTCAATCCTAACATAGCAATAGCGATCCCACCAAGTATCTTCATAAAATTGTCCATAATATCCTGGTCGGAAGAGCCGCTTAAATTCGCTAAATTGTTGTTCTGTCATACCGTCTGTTGCTAGATTGTATGTATATTTTTTTGTCTTAATTGTTGTTCCCCAATAATATTGTCCCATAACGCCATTAATGGTTGATGTTTCATCTTCAAATTCCGGTGACCCATCAAAAGAGTACCGGTCGCTACTTGTTGTAGCGACCAGTCCAAATTCACTAATGTGATGGCCATTGAAACTAAAATCAATGAACTCTTTTTCCCAAGGCATTAGGTTTTTAGTAAGTTCTTCAACCTAAATACCCATAATCCTTTACCTCCGAGAAACACTGCGACTTGAGGATTTCGCAGCAATAGAATACATACGATCCATAATGTCATTGGAGATGTCTTCAATGTCATAGGAGTCGTTGAGCTTCGCGACAGAGATTTGAATGGCTCCATCGGAAATGTTAATAGAGTTAGAGTTAGAAGTTGTGTAGTTTTGAGAGGCAAGATTACCAGCAAAAGAATCGTAATGAGCTTTTAAAACATTTACAAAGTCGGGATTCTTTTGAGTGAAGGAGACAAGTTGTTCTAAACCACGAGTTTGATTGGCATTTAAAATATATTCAGGTGCTTCTGGTGTGCCATCAAGCCAAGCTAAACCAGTTGTGGTGTTATAGCCGCCAGCAGCATACTTAGTTTTTATAGTATTCTTTTTAATCGCGGCTTTACTGGCTTTTCTCTTCTCTTCAAGATATTTCGCACCCGCTGCGGCATTAGCACCTGCACCAACATAAACATTTTGATAACTTTTGTCTATCGCCGCTTCCGCCGCCTTTTTAGAAGAAGCAACTCCTTTTTCACCTGTAATTGTATTTTTCCAAGTATAAGAAGTTCCACCGCCACCAGACTTGCTTGAAGAACTATTTCCACCAGAAGAACCTCCAGAACTTCCACCAGAATTACTATTGGTTTGGTTCTTTGCTTTCTCATTATCATCACGGCGTTTCTTTTCTTGAGCAATATGTTCAAAGAAAGTTTGTTCTGCTAAACGAGAAGCTTCTTTCTAAGCCGCGGCGATCTATTCATTAGAGCTTTGGCCATTAACATTCTTAAGCATATAAGAATTATAAGTATCTAAGTAATCTCTGTCCCACCCAGTACGAGTCGCGGCATCAACGGAATCATAGACATCCTTATATCCTTCTTTCCACTTAGAAGTATCACTTGTATTGGCCTTTAGTGTATCAAAAGCAGGTTCAGCATATTTATTAGAAAGCATAGTAGAACGTTCATTTTCGCTATACAAGCCAATCTTAAATGCCCATTCTTCTAACATTTTCTTTTGTTCCAAGTTCGCCTTTTCTAAGAAACTGTCTGCACCAGCGCCGCTTAAGAAATCTAACATAAAGGCGTTGCCTTCACCCATGATTTCATAAACTTTAGTCCATAATACACCATTTTCCTTTTCATAATCTAAAGTGTCTTGGAGTAATTGGACTTGCTGTTCCATTAGTTCCGTTTGCTTAGTGTTAGCATCTTTAATAACTTCAAGCGCATCTTCTTGTTTTTGGAAATATTCATCTTTTAACTTTTCGCTAATAGTTTTTTCTAAGTTTTGAATCTCACTCGCACTACCGCCGCTGCGACGGAGTAGAGAAAGTTGGCGTTGTAAGGTTTCACGTTCAGCGATATTTTGATTGTTAGAATATTGATTCTTTTCCTTGGTAATTGCATCTTGGATAGAGTCAGCATAAGCTTTGTTTGCATCAGTAATAAGTTTATTAGATTCTTTTAAATCCTTAATAACTTTTTCCTTAACTTGAACAATCGCATCATAAATCATTTGGCTAACTTCAATTTCATTGTCACGAATTTCATCATTAACCTTTTGAATTTCTTCTGCTAAGCTTTCTAACTTTTCTTCTGTTTCTTGTACAGAATCACGAAGACCATCATAGTCATCAATTGGCTCTTGCAAAGCGCTAAAGAACTCTTGGACATACTCTTCATCTGTCCATTCTTTCTTAGTGTATTCACCATTGCCAACTGTTTTACCATTCTCATCTTCAGTTTGGCCTTCTTCCCAAGTGAAACCGCGCTTAAACTGGCCATTAGTTACTTCCTCAATCCAAGCAATCTAATCTTTAATGGTATAGCGTTCAGGATTATTACCCATGTCATTAAGTTCTTGTAGAACTTCAAGAGCACCTTTACCACCATTAGTTTCATTGCCTTCAACATATTGTAATACGCCATCTGCGCCAACTTTGTAGAATTTACTAATCCAGTTGGAAGAATCATTAATAGCGTCAGCTTGGCGCTTTAATTCATCTTGTTGATAACGATACAAGTCACGTTGAGTATTGAGTTGGTCTTCAAGGAGAGCTTGGCTTTCTTTTAAATTGCGAAGATAAGCGGCACCTTGGTCAAAACCTTTAGAAAGGTTATTGCGTTGCGCAACAAGAGTATTAATACGATTCTCAAGATCAACAATTTGTCTTGAAAGGTTGTACCATTCTTGTAGGTCTGCAATGTAGGGCTTGAGGCTGGTGTTCTTTCCGCCACCGCCACCTCCACC
>ERZ1035037.338-NODE-338-length-15022-cov-444.444444_pt1 | contig 15022 bp, 34 predicted proteins | sample MGYA00520618_ERZ1035037 | MGnify/ENA primary metagenome ERZ1035037 (study PRJEB33766, sample SAMN09781741) | gut metagenome | biome: gut microbiome | host: Homo sapiens | place: Madagascar | study: EMG produced TPA metagenomics assembly of the PRJNA485056 data...
ATGACGTTAAATCAACTCTATCTGCGGAAATAGTGCCTGTTGTAATTCTACTGCCATCAATTACAGTAGTGCCACCACTCTTTAAAGAATTGATTGTGACATAGCCAGATAAGTCAATCTTTTCAGCAGCTAAGGTTGCCATTCTATCAGTGATAGTAAAGTTGGATGAACTTGTGCCGCTTTTGATAACCCAATCAATCTTACTTGCGGTTTGAGATATTGAAGAAATATTTCCTTCTGCGGTTGTTATTCTTGTGCTAAAACTATCTGCTGTTTGTTTGGCTTCACTGGCTGTTGTAGCCGCTCCATTCGCCGTATTTTCTACTGCTGTAATTTTAGTGCTAAAACTATTTGCCGTTTGTTTAGCTTCACTGGCAGCGGTTTTAGCACCATTGGCTGTTTCCTCTACACTTTCAACCTTTGTTGTAATACTGTTTACATTTTGCTCTATGGTGCTTTGCTTTGTCTTTAAGGTTTCTACTTCGCCATCAAGATTATTGAGTGTTGTTTGAACACTGCTAACCGTAGAAGTTAAACCGTTTGCCGTTTGCTTTACTTCACTTACATCTGTTGTAATTGTCGCTATTTGTTCTTTAATATTACCTTGTTCATCAGTAATAGTTTTCATAGAACCTTTAACTTCTTTAAGTGTTGATTTCGTTTCATCTACGGTTCTAATCAATTCATTTGTCTTATTGTTTAACGCCGTAATCGCACTATTCACTTCTGTCTTTTGGGTATCCCTGCGTTTGTTGCCGATACATTCAAATTCACAACCAGAGGATTTAATAGACTTCTTCATTACATAACAAGTCTTACCATTAACTGTGATAATATCGCCGCAATTAATACCAAAGTCTTTATAAGTGCTAAATTTCATCGGCGTGTATTTAATTGTCTTTAATTCTCCCAAGAGTTGAGAAGCAATAGTTGTAATAGTTGATTGCTTTTCACTTGTAAAGAATAACGGGTTTTCAGTAACGATATAGGCGTTTGTGCCTGTTCCTGCCACATAACCTATATCATCAAATGTGCTTTGTATCTACACTTTGTCTATTGGTTCAATCTCATAATCAGACATTGTAAGTTTAATATACTTACTGTTATCTATTACTACGGTTGTGCTTGTGTAAGCCTTATAGGTAATATTGTTTGTTTGTGATAAATCGGCAATGAAATTCACATTAAGGATTTGTGCGATATATTGTAAAATTTTCCGATAAGTAATATTGCTTGTCATAAAGTTATTGTAGACTGTATAGCTTGCTCTATTAAGGCTTGCTATTGAAGAAATACTTAATCCTACTTTATTTCCCATACTATTTATCATTCTTGTTAAAGTAATAGGATAAGAAAGAGTAGATACCCAAGCATCGGCTACTTCATCCAATAGTGAAATACAATCATAGGCGGTTAAGGTTGCCTTATTACCTCTCTTTGAAATATCTTTGATATAGTATGTGCCTTTGTAAGCATAATCGGCTTCACCGCTCATCTAGCAATACCAATCAAACGCCTAATCTATATAAGTTTCGGCTTTGCCATCAGCATTGTCTATTGTAAATTTGATAGACGCAGAAGCGACAACGCCATACACAAAATCATTTTCATTATTGATTTCCTATTGGAATGTGACACCACCATATAAGTTAGCATCCAATAAAGTAAGATTAAGGGTGTTGCTAATTAATTTGTTTTTCAAGCCGTTTCACCGCCTATTTCTTCTGCTTTGAAACTAACACCACTCCACAAGCCATTAAGCAGAACGCCATTAAACAAGGTGCTGTTTGTGCTTTTGGTATGTGCCTATATCGTCTTTTCTCCCTCAATCGCGTCATAGTAGGTTAGATTATAGGTTTTACCTGCAACGGCGTTTAAAACGGCTGCTACAACGTCCTGCGTAGTTGTTGGAAGTGTAATAGTAATTGTTCTTTTTCTATTATATACATAGTTGTAATGATAAACACCATCATCTGTCATGCCGCTATCATCGGCTTCTAATCCCGCAATGCTTACTTTACAACTTTTTACGTCATATTCAGTATTACCAATTTTAATTTTACCTTTTGTTAGTGCCATTGTCGCACCTCCTTGAAATAAGAGGGGTAATAAATACCCCTCCTGTTATACTAATAATGGTTTGCCTGTTCTACGTCTATATTCATTATTGCCTCTTGCGGCGGCATTAGCAATCACATCATCACCAATAGACAAAGAAGTGTCTTTATCTTCGATTGCCTGAATTAATTGCTGTGTTGTCTGAATAAGCGTAGAAATAATATCAGAATTGCCGTTTCTAAAGGCGGTTTCCAATTTGTTTTGGCTATCAATTTCTAATCCAGTAGCATCAGTTAATGTAGGCGTAATTGAAGCACGCAATCTTACATTGCTTAACCCCATATCACTTTCTACTTCTGGAACTTTAAGATTAGGATTAAAGGCAGCTTCAACAGCCGTTCCCATATCTTTAACTGCATCAGTAGCATATTTGATGTTATCGGTAATGCCTTTACCTAAACCCATTGCTAAGTATTTACCATCTTCGGCGGTTAATTTTGAAGGTGAAGCAATACCAAAGAAACCCTTGATAGCACTCATTACATCATCTACCCAACCGCTGATTTTATCTTTAAGCCATCCTGCGGCGTCTTTAATGCCTTGCCACAAGCCTTTAACCAGATTTAAACCTGCTTCTGCCATATTTTCAAAGCCATCATTGATTGCTCCCAATATAGAACTAAGGATTTCAGCAACAGCTTTTAATATCTCAATTAAAATTTTAGGTAAGTTTTCAACCAAAGCGACAAATAGCTTTACACCACATTCAATAATTTCTGGTAAATGCTCTAAAATTGCTTGAATAATACCATTAATTAAATCAGGAAGTGCTGCTGCTATTCCGGCAATAATATCCCCGATATTTTGAATTAAAGCAATAAATAACTATATACCACATTCAATAATTTTCGGAAGTAGTGTTAGTATTCCGTCTATAATACCATCAATCAGTTCTGGAAGTGCTTCACTAATTGCTTCGATAATATCAGGCAATGCTTCTATTAATGCTGTCATTAATTGAATATAAGCATCAATTAGCATTGGGATTGCTTCAATGATGAAGTTAATAATTCCCTCTATTAGTTGCGGTAATGCTTCGATTATTTGCGGAAGTGCCTAAATAAATGCTTCATTGAAAGATAATATAAGTGTTAAGAATGCCTGTAAAAACTGTGGTAAATTATCTATGATTGCTTGAACCATTGTAATTAACCCATCAACAATAGATTGTGTAATTGTTGGAAGGTTCTATGCCACTACATCAATTATCTAATTGAAACATGATACCACTGCTTCTATTAGTGTTGGTAAGTTTTCTGTTATACCTTCGATAATTTGATTTAATCCTTCAAGAATTGCTTCAATAATTGTAGGAAGGTTTTCTGCCAATGCTTCAATCAACTACATTAAAATATCGACTGCGGCATCAATTAATGTAGGCAACAGTTCAGGCAGAACCGCAATAATACTATCTACAATACTCATTACAGCGTTTATGAACTCTGGAAGGATTGTATTTAATAGGTTCGGCAACGCTTCTACAATTACTGGTGCTAAACCGCTTATCAGTTTGCCGACACCTTTTAAAGCAATCTCTATTCTTGGTAAAATGTTTTCACCAAAAGTAGAAACACTCTCAACAAGATTATTAATCAATGTATCAAAGTCTGCGTTTTCATCGGCAATGCCAACAAGCATATTCTGCCACGCTGCTTTCATTGCTGCGGCACTACCTTGAATAGTTGTGCTTGCTTCTTTGGCTGTCGTGCCTGTTATGTCTAATTCCTCTTGGATAACGTGAATAGCTGAATATACGTCATTAAGATTAGAAATGTCATAGTGAATACCACTTAATTTTTCAGCATCTTCAAGCAGACGCTCCATTTCCTACTTCGTGCCGCCATAGCCTAATTTTAGGTTATCCAACATTGTATAATTTTGTTTTGCGAAACCCTGATAGGCGTTTTGTATGCTTTCCATAGATGTTCCCATCTTGTTAGCATTATCAGCCATATCAGTTATAGCCATATCTGCTATTCGTGCTGCTTCTTCTGTATCGCCGCCAACGCTCTATAACAAACTTGCGGAGAACCCTGTGACTGTTTCCATATAATCATTAGCCGATAATCCAGCAGTCTAAAAGGCGTTAGCCGCGTATTCCTAAACAATTCCCGCACTATCTTTAAATAGCGTTTCTACACCGCCTACAAGTTGTTCATAGTCGGCATAACTTTCAACGGCTGATTTCGTTATAGCGGCTGCGGCGGTTGCTCCTGCGGCTACGGCGGCGGCACTAAATTTACCTACGGCTGAAACCGCAGAACTCATAGCATTTTTTAAACCGGAAGTTTCGCCTGTTATCTTTACTACCAATTCTTCTAATGTCATTGGCTGTTAAACCTCCTTCTGATTATGCTTTTCCGCATAATCAAGCATCTATTCTTTGTAATATATCCAACTGTTATCTATTGTATCTTTTGGAAGTTCTTCTTCAAATACATCTGGATATAATTCCTATAAAGTAGGCGGTTGTTTGCCGTTATTCGCTCTATTCGTAAAGATTGAAGTTAATAGTGCTATCTAATAATTATCGTGTAATCTTTCTTTCATCTTCTACTCTTGGTTTTCTCTATATGTGTTGATTAAATCAACGATTTCGCCATATGTATAATTCCAAAAGTCAAAGATGTTAATATCACATTTAAGTGCCGCTTCGTATAATGTATTAAATAGTTCCATAAAAGTTAAAGGCGAAGAAGAATTACTTACTTCGCCTGTTGAGCGTTTTTTGAGTTATCAATCTCTTTGAAGAAACCGCTTACTTTGAAAATTTCAACAATAATAGGAATAAGTTCAATCAAGGTATTACCTTCATCGACAAATTCATCATAAATAGCATAAGTATCATCAAGTGAAATATTATGCTCTAATGCTTGCAGGCTTGCGTGAAGTATCATAATAATATCTTCTACTTTTGGAAGTTCATTAGACTTCTGTATTTCAGTAAAAACGTTAAGTGGGTTCTAACCCATTCTACGTTCCAAATCAACACAAGCCTTTGCCGTTAAACGGCATTTATATTCTTTATCACCAACATTAAGAACAGTATATAACATAATCATAATCTCCTTTATAATAAAAAATAGGGGATGTTTTAAACATCCCCTTTAAATTCAAGATGGATTAGTGACTTCGATTTCACTATTAAGAGCGATATTAGCAGTAAAAGTAAGAGCAGCGTTCACAGAAGCAGCGTCTAAAGAACAACTAACTTCGCCAGTAAATCCAAAAGTGGTGTTATCAGGGAATGTAATCTTAAAATGATTAACGCCAGTCAATCCTTTTAACACACGGTAATTAGAAGTTTCAGAACTGTTATCATAGAGGAACTTAAACGCCAAATCACCATAATCAACTAAACCATTAATGTATTTCTTATTCGCATCAGCAAGGCAAGTCACATCAACTTTTTCAGGAGTGCCGCCAAGAGAAGGAATTTCCTATAAGTTGCTAACTTCGGTATAAGCAGTGCCATTAGCACTATATTCAAACTTAATACCTTTTGAAAGTAATCCTTGTGCCATATTCAAAAATCTCCTTTATTATATTTTTTCATAACCCATTGCTTCATATCTCATAATGATTTCTAATTGAGATATTCCAACAGACAACTCATTAATAGAAGTTCTCTTGAACCCCTATTTTCTCATTACATCATCAATCGCAACGGCTTTAGGCATCAATGCAGCAAGACTATTACCCCATAATTTAATATTGTATGATAATCGGCTATAAAACAAATTATCTCCTTCGGCTTCTGCTGCATTGTTATTTTCAATAAATGTAATACAAGGAGTTTCAGTAGAACTATCTACAAATAATTCATAATAGACAGGTAAGCCAACTTTTTCTAACTCTTGTTTTAAGGTTGGTTTATAATCAATCATAAATTTTGAACCCCCTTCTTTAATTCTTCTCTAAACAACTGAATAATCTCTTTGCGGTTTTCATCTAATGCCGGATTTAAGAACGGCTGCGGCTTCTAGCCTACTGTGCTATGCCAATGTCCTTCGGCATCTTGATAACTCCATCTGTCTTGTCTGCCTGTTCCTTCACTTGAAAAAATGCCTGTGCCTATTTCAACATAAGGTGCGTATTCAGTATTAGTGCCTACAACGGCTTCTGTTCCCTCTACTTCATGTGTAATAGAGTTTCTCAACTAACCCTTATCAACAGGACACTTCTTTTTAGCATCATTTTCAACCAAGATACAAGCCTTATTAAGAACTTCGTCTAAATCAATGTTATCCAGCTTTTCTAATTTCTTTAATAATCTATCTAAATTTTCTATTTGAGCCATTATTACACCTTCTTCATCAGAACTTGGTGTAATCTTCCAGAAGGAATAACATAAAGCACATCATAAGTAGTGCCATTCACAATAATCTGGTTTTCATCGGTAATTGAAGCATCATATGTTAAGCCGATATTCGTTATATCACAATAACGCACATCAGAAACATTTGTCTGCGAATAAATCTTTACAACCATATCTACTGTTCTTGTGGTGCTACCTAATTTGCGTTTTTCGCCATAGGCATCAGTTCCAGTAGCGAAGGAAACTACTGAAACCGGCTATAATTCGCGGTTAAAAGTCATAAGGTAATTAATTTCCTTTTTGCCTTTAACGCACGAACTATAGGTTCTGGATAGTCTGCGGAATAAGCAAAACTTACTCCGCTATATCCTTCACTATCCAAACCTTCTGTACCAAGGCGATTATAATTATATACACACATTTTTAAAATGATGGTGCTTAATTCATCTACGCAATCTAAATGCGTATATGCCATTGCTTCTTCTCTGGCTTGTTCAATAAGAAAAGTTAGTAAATCGTCTTTCGTGTTATCATTAATGTTTAACAACATCTTTAAGTTCTCTAACATAATTTACTAACCTCCTGTTGGATTAATTACGCTTTTGCTTCGCTAATGCTGCAAATCTTTGTAGCGTCTGCCAGTGCGACAAGATAAGTAGCACGCAGATAAACGCTATTCTTGCGGGTATCAGGGTTTCTATCAGGTTCGACTTCAACATCTTTCTTGATGAAAAGTTTAACGGCTTCTTTCGTCATAACAAAAGCCTTATCAGTAAGAGCCTTTGTAGCGATAACAGGAATACCGCAAATAGTGCCAACCTAACCATTGTAAATAACTTGTCCCATCATAGCAGACTTGTAATCCTCATCCTTGCGGAGAGCTGCCTTCCACTTGTTAGGGATAAGAATAAATAACTGGCTTTCATCTTCAAAGTTAAGAGTGCTGATAGCATCAACAATAGTATCATAGTTTAATGCTCCACCCTTTGCAAAGGTAACGCCAAGGGTAACACCAGAACCAGTAATAACAGAAGTGAAGTCAGAAGTCATCTTGTTAGTCATAACCTGAACAGCACCCTTCATCATACCATCAACGATATACGGGTCTTTCATAGCTTCTTCATCAGTGTAATCATAAGCCTGTTGGCAAAGTTTAACGGTATAATCGCTACCAACATAGGAAATGCTACCACGTTTTGAAGCGGTATTGCCGACACCATTACCAAGTTCTTCGGCTTCGCCAGTGTAAGTATAAGTGTTGATAGTTTTAGTCATACCGGCACTTTCAGCCAGTTCATTATCAATCGTCATAAGAGAACGAGTGTTAATAGAAGTAGTAAGTAAATCTTTTGCAGTGCTTTCTAACACTTTGTTCGCATAAACAGTGTTTGCCATAATAAATATCTCCTTTATTAGTTAAATAATTGATTATACAAAGCAGGATTATTTGTTAAGAGATTTTGCCGTTCAATAATACTCATTTTTTTCGCCTTTTCCTTTGTGATTGTTTCATCAGGCGGTAAGTTCTTCTTTGGTGCGGAACTGCCTAAACGCTTTTCAACCTCTCTCTTTACGCTATCTTTAAAAGCCTTATCCAAAAGGCGAATGTTAGAGTTCATAGTTTCAGCATCTTCCGCAATGACAAAATCAACTAAATCTAATGATAATCCTTTATCGGCAAGTATCTTACTTGCTATGTTTTTATTTTCTGCTAAAGCAAGTGCCTTTTCCTTTTCGGCAATAGCCTTTTCACGTTGCTCTAACTCATATTGAAATTTTTCGTTTTCATTCATCTACGCAAGTTTTTGTGCTTCTTTAACCTTTTCGGCGTTCTTCTTCTCTGCCTTTTTTAAAGCCTCGCTAACACGCCTATCACTTTCTCTTTGCAGAAGCATATTAACTTCTTCTTGCGTATAAGTCTTTGTTTCAGTTCCAGTAGTAGAAGTATCAGTAGTTGTATCTACGCCTGTGTTCTGATTGTTTAAATTTCCATCCATAATAATTAACCTCCTAAGTTATTGCGGTTGCCGCAATCCCTTTTCATAAATTATATAAATTAAGTTTGGCTTTTCAGCCACCCTTCACATAGATATAAAAAACAGAACAGAGTATTTTAACTACTCTGTCCTGTCCTTGAAAAATTTTTTATTCTTCTTTTGGTTGCTTATTTTGCTTATCTTGAATCGCCAGCATAACTAAGTATCTACCCATTGACAAGCCTAGGCTTTCTGCCTTTTCTTGTATCATTCGCTTTTCTTCTTCTGTAAGCCGAATTTGAAATACCGCAGTCTTTGTAGCCATTACACAACCTCTTTACTATCCAGATAGCAACTATCAGGACACAAATCTATTTTGTTATCCCATACGACATTACTATCTATGTTAGGGTTCTTATCCCAAGCTACACAGCCGCAATCATCAATATAGACACGCTTAAATACTTCCATAGGCTTCAATGCCGCAAACACACCATCAAGCGGCTTAACGTCATACAAGCGTTTTTCGCCGTTGCCATATTCCAACAGCAAAGTATAATCATCGTTGGCTTTTACGCCTACAAGACGTTTCCTGCCGTTCTTAAAGTATTCTTCTACTCTTGGTTCAAGCATTATTTTACCCCCTTTAGGCATAGCAAGATTGAACCGTTTATTTCAACGGTTCAATCGGGAACAAATCTTGCTTCTGTTCGGCTAACTGCCAGTTCTCTAACAGTTCTTCTTGGTGAAGTGCCGTCCAGCCTAATAACATCTTTAACTGCTTGTTCGGCAAGCTGCCTTCAAGCACTTCAATGTCATTGATGGAAATAGCAACTTCATCAGAACCATACTTTGCGTGAAAATGCGGCGGTTGGTGTTCTCGCCAGTTCATATAGATTTTGATACCACGGAAAATACAGATTGTAGGCATATAAGCAACCTCCTTAATTACAATCCTATTATAGCAAATTGTAATTACAGTGTCAATACCTTATTGAAGTTTTTCTTCCAATCTATTAATTTCATCCCGCCACGCCTGCCGTTGTGCTTTTACTTCGGCATACTCTTTATCAGTAAGCAAACCTTCACTATATTTGATTGCTTTATAATCAGTCTGTGTAAGTTTCTGCTTTAAATCATAGATTTGTTTATTTATCTTTGCTGTTTCATCTACTTTAATTTCCTCTACTGTTGGAGTTCTGCGTTTAATGGTAAATTTACCATCTACAACAGCATAATAAGAATACTTGTCAGGCAACGGCTATTTACGCTCCTGCTCTGTTATCTCAATGAATGGTTGTGTATCTTTACCAAAGGAGATAACTTTTCCTGTTTCTTGATTGTAATTTACTTTAATCATTGTATTACCTCCCTATTAGACTTTATAGTATATCTACTATACACTATTTACATTTCCACAACTTAAACTTGAACCATCATAAGAAATATAAGGTGAAGAAGAATTATAGTCAAAATAAAACATATTGCCATTAAAATTTCCTAAATTACTATCGCTAAAATTAAAATAACCCATTAGCTTATTTCCCGATGCATTTTCAACATAAACAACTAGTTCTTTTGCATTATATAAATCACTATTAGTCTAATCTTGTGTATATTGCCAATCACTTCCACCACTAACAGTAATGTAATTCTACCAGTTAACATCTGTTATTAATTGCGTCGGTGCCATACCATAACTCGGCTACGAAGAATTAGGAGTTGTAAATGTAGTATCGGTAAATTTAATATAACGGCATTCAATCCTATCATCTACAATCCAATAGTAATAGAAATTAGTGTTAATTTTCTATGTCCTAACAACTACGCAGTCATTAACTATAACAATATACTTATCAGGATTAGCTACCCAATCAACCACCCAATCCGGTGCTTGTCCTGTTATCAATGTTTTAATTACTGCGGGTTTGCCAATCATACTTAAATTACCCTAACTATCAACTGTTGTCGTTGTTCCATCTGGCTTTACAATGCCAAGAGAAGAAGCAGTAGCAGTGGCGACATATAACTACTTGACTTTATTACCATTTTGTTTAATTGTAATTCCATCAAAAGCAACCGTTCCTAAATTAGCTGTAGTGGCTTCTTTCACATCTAAATCGCCTACGCTATTTATATATAACCCACTGTTGCTTTGTGGTAGCTGAACTACACCTGGATAGCCAACAGTAGCCTAAGGAATATACGCTGTTGGCAATATATCTTTGTTAAATATTAAAGGTGCACCAATTTTTTCTTTCTCTAGGTTGTTATACGGTTTAAGTTGCACCTTAACACCACCCAAAGTAGTGTTTGTAGCAGCAGGTAATGTATAACTACTACCATCGCCGCTAGAACCACCAGAAGGAGTAAATACAACTTCTGTATCATCCTTCTTCGTAAGCGTCAGTGTATTGCCACTTATAGACGCATCTTTAATATACTTCTCTGGTTCACTGCCGCCTGAACCGCCTTTGCTACTAATAACGCCATCAGTTATAGTGATTGTGCTGCCATCAACTTTTACGCCGCCAAGAGTGGAAGTAGAAGCTGTGGGTAGTGTATAAGGTGCGGGAATTTCTGTTTTCTTTGCGTATTCAATTAATGATTGATGTTCGGTTAAATATCCTGCGTCATTGGTAAACGCAGAAACTTTAGTTGGCACTGTTGGAATATCAATTTCGGCAATCTTATCATCAACATAAGTTTCTGTTGCTAATCCAGTAGTAGAAGGAATAGTAGGCTTATCAATTAAGTCATTATAAGAACCAGTCTTTGCTACCTGTGCCAAGTCTGCGGTTTTCGCATATCCTTCTAAATTCTAATGTTCAGTCAAATAACCTTTATCATTTTCCAATTCACTAACCTTTGTTGGGACTTCTGGAATGACGATAGCAGCAACTTTTTCATTTACATATGCTTCACTGGCTAACCCCTCTACACTTGGAATAGTAGGCTTATTAGATAAGTCGTTATAATCGCCGCTTGTAGCCACATTTGCGAAGTTAGGCTTGTTCTATATCTTACTCCAATCTACACTATCTGCTGTGCCGCCACCAGTTGCCGAAAGAACGCCGTTTGTAATAGATAAGCCACTACCTACTTTCACACCACCTAACGCCGTAGCAGACGCAACAGGCAGTTCATAGGGTTCAGGAATAGAAGGTTTATCTGATAAGTCATTGTAAGAACCAGAAGTAGCAACAGTAGATAAGTCTGCGGTTTTAGCATAATCACTTAAATCAACCTTTGCGGCTGCTCCTTCTTCAATCTCATTAATTTCAGCCGTAGTAAAGTAATCGACACCCTTTACAGGTGTTTTTCCATCTTTACCATTCGTGCCGTTTATACCATCAATACCATTTCTTCCGTCTGTTCCTTTCAGACTGGCTAACCAATCTGCTTCAGAACCTTCATAGCCTGCTTCTACTGCTAACTGGTAAGCACTCTTACCATCTTCGCCTTTAGCACCTACTTGAACCTTTTCTGCAATTTCATCTTTGATTTCAGTTATTTCAGCATCAGTAAAATAATCAACGCCTTTAACTGGTGTTTTACCTGGTATGCCTTGTTCGCCGGGTTCGCCTTTGTAATAATCAACGCCTAAACCCATTTTGCCGATTATTTCATCTTGAATTTCTAAATTAGTTGTATAACTCATTGTGTTACCTCCTCACCAATTTCAAAATTAGAGATAGGAACAATAGTATAGATATTGCCGCCAAATGTAGTTAATTGAATATCATAAACATAATTTCCAGTAGTAAGAGATTTAGTATCTGCGGGAACAATATCAATTACGCCTTTAACTGCGGTTTTGCTTAATGCTATATCACTATTAGGATTTTTACGCACAGTAAGCGTAATTACATCATCATCAAATAATTGTCTTTCACTTCCGCTTGCTTCAATTACTCTTACTTTAAACGAAGCATTATCACCTTTGGTAATATAGATTTTATTTGTTTTCTAATTTATCTTAAACACTATATAACCTCCTTCACTTTATAACGCCAAGAACAGAGCAGCGGCAATTAGCGTGAAAAGGTGGAGCATTTTCACCTACTGCCATTTCCGCAATCTTAAAACGCTTGCCGTTCATCTTGCTACATATAGGACAGGTTCTTTCATCGTGTGCTGATAAGATTTCATATTCATCTATACCGACTTCAATATATTTGTTAATCGCCGCCTTATTCTATACATAACTTAATTCTGTTCTGGCTATTCTATCTGCTTTTCTATAACTAACGTCAAATGTTTCCATTAACGTTTTAACTAATTCATCTTTGCTTACGCCACGGCTAACACAGTCAATCAATCCTTTTTCTAACGCTACTTGTAATTGTGCTTTGTTCTGCCATATGCGGTTGCTCCAGTGCTTGCCATCAGCACACCAAATGCTATTAATAACTTCTTTTGCTGTCTTTTGGTTAAATTCACCGCTAAAATTAATTGATTTTCCAATAGAAGAAGAAGTGATAGCATACATATCAAGTAATTTCTAATTAGTGATTGTGATTTCTTTGCCGCCTAACGCTTTTAATTGCTTATTTAGGCTTTTCATAAGGCTAAAGTAGCGGTTATACTTATATAAATCACTTGCTAATAAAGTATCGTTTCCAGAAGCAACAAGAATTTCATCATAGAGTTTTTCAGTATCACGGCTTACCGCCTTTAATGATTGCTGATACTGTTTCCGCAATTCGGCTTCATATTGTGCTAATGTTCTATCATATTGTAATTCACGCTGCTTTAATTCACGTTTCTGCCAATAACTCATTCTTCTTCATCACTCTCTGCGTTATCTGTTGTGCTATTGGTATCAAAGCCATACATAGACATATTTGCTTCTTTTTCCTTTTGGAGTTGCTTCACTTCGGCATCTACATCTTTAATAAATGGAAGTAAAGAAATAAGTGTCTTATCGCTTACAATACCTCTTAACTGATTAATTGCTTGTGCGGTATCAGTGATATTTTGTGGAAGGTTGCGTGTAAATACAATCTGAATATCACGCCACTTTGTTTCACCATCAGTAAGAGAAAGAATAGAACAAATCAATTCAATGCGGCGTTGCAGTGCCTTTATCATATTCGCCACAATGTTAGAAGCAACGTTTTCAAAGCCAATCAGCTTATATTTAATAGCAACACCCGACTAACTCATAAATGTATCTTCTGTGAAATCAGGTGAATTAGAAATCTTGTGAATTGTATCATTAATGTTTTTAAGCATATTCTCAATTTGAGTATCACTAACGCTTTTGGTTAAATAACTGGCTTCTGCGTCTGTATCCATCATAAGCACACGGTTTTGCTTCATAGCAACTAAATCATCTGCGTCAGCCATACAGCCTTTAAGCACTAAATAAGCATCACAGAAACTTTCAAAATCATCAACTTCACTTGATAGCAGTTTGTTGTAAGCATCTTGAAGTGTCATTACCTAATCAAAAATACTTACTTCATCAGTATTAAGGCTGAATACAGTAATCGGCACTTGCTTATATACATTTGGCTTTTCTTCCAATAGTGATAAAGTAGCAAAAGCATTAGAAGATTTATATTTGCGGATGAACTCATTGCCATATACTTCAATGTAATATTCATCTTGTGAATTGTTGATAGTATCAGCAATATAATAGCGAATTACATAAAGCAAATCATTGTTTAAGTCATTAGAATAAACAGGAATACATTCACGGCTATCTAATACTTTAAAACGCTGTTTAGCATCTTCATCAACATAATTAATTTCAAATGATTTGCCAAATATTAAAGCATTACGCAATAATTCATTATCTTCTGTTCTAACATCATTATAATTAAGAATATCTTGAATAGCATCAATATTTGTCTAACTTAAATAAGAAATATCAATGCCGGTTATGTATCCCTGATAGTTCTAAACTATATTGAAACAATAATTAGACACAATGCGGTTACAAGGCTTGCCTACGTCGCTTGCCACCTTCCGCATTATCTCTTGATTGCCTTTGTAATATTTTAAATATTTATTTAATCTTGGCTTTTCATTTAATTCAAATTTCTGAATAGTTTCAGCAATATAACTTTCAGTAAGTTCTGCCTGCTTGTCTATAATATACAATCTGAATTACCTCCTTTTATAATCCAAGTAAAGCCTTATCAAATGACTTTAACTTGGTTTTTGTGTATATATCACTATAAGCGTAGCCTAAACCATCAACTGCGTGTGAAAATTCATGCGTTGTATCTTCTGTAAGTTGTTCGGTTCTCTTATCCAATAGATAAGAGAAATTTTCAAATTCTGTTATCAGGTTTTGACAGGCGGGGCTTATAATAATCTCATGATTCTATAAAAAACTAATTCTTGCTTTAATACTATTCTATCCTTTAATACAAGGAACTGCGTTAAAGCCTTGTTTGCGGAAATAGTCAATACTGCGGGGTTCGGCGGCATCCATAAATATCTTTGTTTTGCCAATCTTCATTTCATTCATTGCCGCTGCTACTTCGTCTAACTGGCAACCACGCTTATAAAATTCATTAAATACATAAATGCGTTTGTTCTCTGCATCATATAGACTATCAATTACTGTTGTCGGGTCTACATAGCCAAAATCCGC
>ERZ1035037.340-NODE-340-length-15014-cov-4.581723_pt1 | contig 15014 bp, 32 predicted proteins | sample MGYA00520618_ERZ1035037 | MGnify/ENA primary metagenome ERZ1035037 (study PRJEB33766, sample SAMN09781741) | gut metagenome | biome: gut microbiome | host: Homo sapiens | place: Madagascar | study: EMG produced TPA metagenomics assembly of the PRJNA485056 data set...
ACATTACCTTTTTCTACAAACTCTAAACAAGAATCTTTCCACCAGGCAGAACTTGCACCTGTTTCTATGTCAATGATTGAGTATCCGCCGTAACATGTTCCATTGCCGTATTTTTCTCCGTAAGAATATTCTATTACATACAATTTCCCTATATCGTCTCTTGGATCATTTGGATCACACCAATATGTATCAATTTTCTTAACGATATTGCCTGGTTTAAAACCCATATACCCACCTCTTTCTTTTTTCTTTGATCCCATTTATTTTGAAATCACCATTTTGTGGTGATATTTTTTTACTCTTGTTGTAACATATACTTCATAAGACGCTCAGAATCGCCTGTAGTGGACGTTACAAGAGTTAGTTGTGAAATATACCCATTGGTAAACAAATCTGCAATTGCAAGGTACTGTGAGAGCTTGCTCTTAAGATTGATCATGTCTCCTTCATCGGATGCCAGGAATATATCTCCTTGACACTCATCAATGACCTTGAAAAAGGTGTTGACATCTTTGATATTCATGAGTTTCATCTTCATATATAATTATTCTCCTAATTTCCAACCAAAATAAAGAATTTTCTTTTGCCAGGCTTGATCTCCTTGTAACTTAACCCATCAAGATTAACAACGAGATCCTTCCTATTTCTGCGAATCTCGCTGACAGATTTTGTTGCGCCAATGTCCACAAGGATTTTAGGTAAGAATCGTTCTTCCGTATAATGAGTTTTATCTTTTTCATTGGTGTCCCAATCTCTTAAATTCTTGCCAAAGATACTACATGGAGGAACAATTGGAGTTCCGATTACAATATTTTCTATATACATGTATTCTCCCTAAGTTCTTTCAAAATTCAATTCAATTTTGTAAGAACTTCTGATCTTATTCTCTCAAAAATAGCGAATTTGCCATATTTCCTTTGACATAAATCATTTAATTTATCTTGCGCTTCTTCGATGTTTTCAAATTCGCCGCGCGGATACCAACGATCATGTATAGTGCTATATGCGCCGATGACATACGTTATCTTTGAGTGTTCGTATTTTTCGCCAAAGCCATCTATAATCATAACGATCTCCTAATTTGCCGTTGTAGATCCAAATCCGCCATTTCTAACTCCATCGGCATCATCATCCATTGTGATTCCGTACTCAACAAAAATTCCTTGCATAAATCCATCACCGGCTTTAACAACGAGCGTTTTTGCTTCATTTGAATCATTTGTAATCTTTGCCATAATATGACCCTCGTTGTCAGATCCGTAGTAGTCGCTGTCGATAATCCCGACGGTATTGTTTAACTGCAGACGGAACTTAAATCCAAGTCCGCTTCTCGGATAGAGCTTTAATACCCAGCCGTCATCGATCCGGGCACGAATTCCCGTAGGAACTTTCATTGTGCATCCAGGCTGTAAAACAATCTGGAACGGGGCAAAAAAATCATATCCGGCTGATCCGGCTGTGGCACGTTTTGGAACTTTGATAGCATCATAGATTTCCTTAATATCATCTTCTGCTAACTGTGGACACGCATCGATGCAGTCTTTCTTAAACTGTTCAAAGCTTACTTTCTCAAATTTAGCAATTCTATACATTATTTTTCTTCCTTCCTGTATAATACTTCTCTTTTTATAAGGTCATTGATCAAGATTTCAAAATTCTTAATCACATTTTCTCGTACCAAATCACGGCAGCAATTCGGGTTAAAGTAGAACGTGTTGTAAGTTGATTGTGTGTTCTTGTCGATCACTTCCCACTCAATTAAATCGTGTGGATCGGCATTCAGATCAACGTGAATTGAGACATAAATAAGATTACGATATAGGTTCTTTCGCAGTTCATATTTTGTTGCAAACTGTTTATAGAAGCCAGCCTGAACCAACTTCTCAGGCGTGGCTCGTTTATGTAAATATAATTTCAATTAATTATTCTCCTTCATAGCAGAGAAGTTGGATTCTGAGACAGAATCTTCTTGCCTGAGATTTTCTGGTAAATGTTTACATACATTTCATCTTTATCACGATTATAAGTGACTTCTGCATATTTGGTTCCCATTGGTGGTCCCCAAACTGTACACTTTTTATGGCCCAATACACGAGCAAACCAGACAAAATCTAACTTTGAAATGTCAGTTTCAACGCCATAGTTTTTTAGCTCATTAACGACCGCATTTTTGGCGGCTACTTCGAATTCATAACTTGTCATATGATTATTCTCCTTCAATCGCAATATAGGACGATTCTGCCCTGTTTAAGAGTCTCTTGCACGTCGATAACGCGCTGATTGGAAGAACCTCTCCATTTAAGTGTGATATCGCGTTGTTCCTTAATGTATGAACCGTCAATGAGAACATCACAACGTCTAATGATTTCCCATCTCTCCAACCATTCATCCCCACGATATTCAAATGGAGTCTGTCTGTACGATTTATAATTGTCCATCAATCTGTCGAAAGTAAAACCCGTATACAACCAAATTGTTTTTGTAGGAAATTTCTTTTTGATATCATAAATTAAATCAAGAATCGTATCGAGATTTTGGACGTATAAAGGATCTCCTCCGCTTAGAGTGATACCAGAAATATATGGTTTTTCAAGTTCTTCAAAAATCTCATTTCTGGCAGGTTCATCAAATTCAATCCCACTCTTTGGATTCCATGTTTGAGGGTTTTGACATTCTGAGCATCCGTGAGAACATCCTGCAACCCAGAGGACGACTCTAAGGCCGTCCCCGTTGTTTTGATCATCATGAGTTATGTTATGATAATTCATTACATACTCACCCTTTCTTTAATTTCGGCATTTTTTGCATCGTTGTATCTGGTTTCGCCATGAACTCTTGTAAAGCCCAGATAACCATTCATGCGGTCGATTTTTGTAATCATTTTACTTCCACATTTTGGGCATACATCCATTTCCACCTGTTGATAACCGCAATCTTCACAATAGCACATTGCAAGATTTACTCCTTCATAAAAGCCCATATCCATAGCTCTAAGTACCAAGGTCTTAATGGCTTCTTTGTTGTACCCAAGATTGTATCTGCAATACTGAATTTTTCCACCATTAAAATAGTTCCAGAAACGATATTCCTTGTCCTGCTTCTCAATTGGGGACATATTTTCAGATACATGACAATGGAACGAATTACTTACATATTCTCTATCTGAGACATTTTCGATGATGCCATAAATCTTTCTAAACTGTTCTACCTGAAGTCCACAAAGCGTTTCGGCTGGAGTGCCGTAAATTGCATAAAGAATATGGTCTTCTTCTTTAATTCGATTTACATAGTCATTGATATATTTCATGACTTCTAATGCAAATTCTCCGTCTTCACGAATAGATTTACCATTATAAAGTCTCTGTAATTCATTTAGTGCTGTAACTCCATAACTCATTGTCATTGGCGGAAGAATGCTCTTAATTTTTTCATCTGGCTTCAATGTGCCACCATATAAACCACCCTCGCAAAAAGCTACTGGATTGACACTGGCTCTTAGTTCCCCAATGTAATCGTATGTTCTCTTATGAAGTCCACGGATAAGTTCAAGATAGTAGTCTAAGACTTTATAAAAATCTTTTGACTCTCTTCTTGCTTTTGCAAGAATCATCGGAAGGTTTAAGCTCACAACTCCGAGATTGAATCTGCCCTCAAATACTGGAACGTCATTCTCGTCTGCTGGATACATACCGCCTCTCTCATACCACGGAGAAAGGAAAGCTCTGCAGCCCATTGGACTTACGACCTTACCATATTTTTTATACATCTCTGCGACATAGCCATCTCCAGTTAAAGACAGCCAGTCTGGATACATAGTCTTTGAAGAACACTCTATTCCAGCATTAAATACATCTGCAGATGGATATTTGTCAGATCCGTCTCCATGAAGATTTTTGTCATAAAGGAAGATAATTTTCGGAAATAAAACTGGACGTTTGAACCCTTTTTTACCCTGACCTTCAGAATGGACATTAAGAAGTGAAATTGCAGCCATTTTACCAAATTCAGAAGTAGCAAGTCCGATAGACATTGAGACGAATGGATAATCTCCTCGGCTGCTCCCCACACTGTTTAATTTCATTTCGATGCCTTGCCAGCCTTGGTCAAAGTCACGGCGAACTTTTCCGAGAGCATATTCATGAGCTGATTTATCGATTCCAACAAGATCTCTTCCAAGATGAGAATCAGAAATTTTATCAACAATATTTCTGTATTCTTTAACATATTTTTTATATGATTTTTCAGCATATGGGGCGAGAATTTTATCAACTTCTGGAACAGTAAATCCACCATACTGTTGTGCGGCAGTTGAAAGAATGATGTCTCCCATCACATCAAAAGCAGTATCAAGATATTTCGGTTCGTTATACCAAATATTTCCCATCTCAAATCCATTTTTCATGACATTACCGACCATAAAAAGATCACAATTAAAAGTATCGAGTCTTGCTGATCTGTCATGAATGTAAATATATCCATCTTTTGCAGCCTGCTTTTCATCGTAGGTTAAGAAAAATTTCTTGTATAATTCACTACTTAATTCATTGTAAATTAAACTTCTTTTTGTTGCTACTAATGCAGAGTCAGTGTTAGCATTATTTTTGTCTCCGATATAACGAATAGACTGACTTTTTTCGTATACATTGTCCATCATGTGTACGAAATCTTTTTTGTAATTTCTGTACTCTTTATACATTTTTGCAACTTTTGGATAATCATCTTCGAGAACTGCTTCCACAATATTATGCATATCATAAATTTCGATATCAGTGTCTTCTGGATAATTCTCTTCAATAGACTCCCAAACATCATTTAAAATTCTGTTATAATCCTTTTCTGTCAATTCAATCATCGCTCTTCTGGCTGCTTTATTACAAGCATCAATGATTTTTTGTTCATTATAAGCTTCAATCGTGCCATCTTTTTTAATGACTTGTTTAAATTCTTTCAATCTCATACCTCCATTATTCTTTTTTTAACACGATGCAAATATGACTCTCTGGATTATCACATCCATATGTTCTCGTCCTTCGCACCGAGTCAATAATATATTCTCTTCCGTTTAATTCAACGGTAAGAAAATCGTCATCCATCTGAGCAAGAGTCCGTCTTAGCTCCGAACTTGTAAAAATCACTTACAGATTCTCACCTCGATCCATGCGAAACTGTTCCATAGCAGCATCGAATCTTCTGATATCATCTTGATTGTCGCTGACCAGCACGGCTTCTGCCTTTAACGGGTAAGCAAAGCAAAACATACCAAGTGCAGACTTTCCATCCAACTTCATAGAACCACAATTGATATCAACATCATCTGCAAAGGTGTTTGCAATCCTGCTAAACTCACTACCTTCTTCTTTATTCTCTAAATAGATATTTACTTTTTTCAAATTTTGTGCTCCTTCACTTTTAGAAATTGCTCTAATTTATCGGCCACAGCCGCAATATTGTCATCGTTGTTATAAAGAATTCGATCAGTTTCTTGCTCAAATCCTTTAAAATCATTGATGTCAGCTTCAATTCTTCTCTTTGCCTCATCTGGGTTATCACCTCTTGATTTAAGACGGTGTTGAATTGTCATAAGATTTGCAAACAGATAAATAACATGTGGCATAAATTCCAGTTCTTCTTTTACAGCTCTGATTCCGGAAGGTGTTAGAACAATAAACCTATTAGACTCATCAATATAGTCTTTGATTGCAGACCCATAATACCAATCTCCAAATTCGGTGTGGAAGACATTATGCTCTGCAAATTCATGGTTTTCCAGCATCTCCTGAAACTGTTCATTTGTAATAAAGTGGTATGTCTCTCCTTCTACTTCTCCATCTCTCGGAGGACGGGTCGTATACGTTACAACCCGCTTGTATCCGCGAGAGATAAGTTCTTGAGACAGTGTATCTTTACCACTTGCACTTTTTCCCGCAATGATAAACATTCTTAATCTCCTAACATTTTAATTAGCTCATTCTCTGTGATAATCTTTACACCTAATTCTTTCGCTTTTTTATTTTTGGACGAGGTGCTGTTAATATCATTGTTTACGAGGTAATCTACTTTGGTACTTACTGATCCGACCACTTTACCGCCATGATTTACAATTGCGTCCTTGACAGCATCACGATTTGGGAAATGTTCCACAGAACCGGTGATTACAAAAGTTTTGCCGGAAACCTCAGAAGAAAGACTTAGGTTTACTACTTTGGGAACATTGAAATTGAATTCTTTGGAAAGTTCAAAGATATTAGAGCATTCCTTATTGAAATACTCGTCCATAGATTTGATAATAGAGTCACCTATACCGTCCAAATAGTTAAAGAATTTTGCTCCTGTTAGTGTCATAATCTGCATAAAAGCACCGAAATCATAATCACAAGCTTTGGCGATCATCTCACTGGCAGACCTTCCAACCATAGGAATACTCAGTCCATAGAGGAATCTGTCCAGTGTTGTCTCTCTACTCTTTTCAATGGCAGCCAGAATACCTGTTACAGATTTTGGCCCAAAGCCTGGAAACCGTCTCCATTCAATCTCATGATCTTTTAAATGGTATAAGTCCTTAAAGCAGCTTACCCATTTTCTTTTAAGTAAGAACTGGATTGTGGATTCAGACAACCCTTCGATATTAAGCGCATTACGACTTGCAAAATGAGAAAGTTTGTAGAGTAGCTTCCCTTGACAATCAGGATTTGCACAAACAAGAACCTCAGAATCATTCTCTTTTACAATCTTCGTTTCACCGCCACAAACAGGACAAGTTTGAGGGATATTAATAAAAGAGAGCTTCATGATGTCATCAAATTCACGCTGTTCTGTTACTGGTTCTCCCCATCTTATCTGAGGAATAATCTGATTACTTTTAAAGACTCCAATTTTCTGTCCAACAAACGGTCTATGCAGAACTTCCTGTATAACTGAAATGTTATGAATTGAAGCCTTCTCAATAGTAGTACCGTCAATCTCCACCGACTCAAAAACCGCAACAGGAGTGAGAACACCAGTTTTACCAATACTCCACTCAATAGTTTTTAATTCTGTTTCTTCTTCATCTTCATAAAACTTAAATGCGAGGCTATGTCGAGGGTGATGGCTTGTCATCCCCAGAGATTTACCGTATTCAATGTTATCGTATGTAATTACCAGACCATCGATTGGATAATCTTTTTCTTTTGCGACCTGTTTTAATTCCTCGATTTTCTTATTGATATCATCTGTATTGCTGTTGTACCTTACATATGGGACTATTTCAAATCCCCACTCTGCAGCAACTCTGAACCCATCGGAAAAAGTAGTAAGTCCAAACGGGACTTTCCATACTACAAATCGCACATGCCGGTTCTTTGTAATGTTGCTATCAAGCTGTCGCACCGATCCACTGGCGAGATTTCTTGGATTTTTATATTTATCATCAGGATTCTTGATCGTCTGGTTGATCATCTCGAAGTCAGAATAGCGAATAATTGATTCTCCTTCGATCTCAAATTTTCGATCAAACGGAATTTTAAGAGGTAGTCCCTCGAATACTTTTGCATTATGAGTAATAAGTTCTCCAATCTCTCCATTTCCACGAGTCTCTGCCTGAACTAATTCTCCGTACTGATACGTACAGAGGGTTGTAAGTCCGTCCATTTTCAAGGAAATAATGCAATCTTTCCCGCCGGAAAACTTCACGAGATCATCAGGAGATTTTGTTTTACCGAGAGAAAGCATCGGGTGCGAATGTGTAACTTTTTCGAGTTTGGAAACGACTTCGCATCCTACTGTATGCATCGGACTTCCAGCTAATGAAATACCCATTTTGTTTTCAAGAGCTTCCAGCTCGTCATATAGGTCATCGTAATTCTTGTCCGACATAAACGGCTTGTCGTCCTGATAATAAGCTACAGAGGCTTTGTGTAGCTCTGTTGTGAGGGTCTTTAATCGATTAAGATCTTTATCGTATCCTTCTGTCATTTATTCTCCTCTCCTGCGTATTTATATAGTAGCTTTAACATTTCATTCTCTTCCGGAAAGAACGGATCCCTTCCGGAAGAAGCAACATTTCCAAGAAAATTCATCATAAATTGACCAAAACGTAAATCGCTGAAATATGTGCGGTGGACCCGGCACAACTCTTTATAAAATCCATCTAATCTATTCGGGTCACGCATCTTTTTTATCCCCTTCATACATAATTAACTCTTCTGCATATGGCAGTGTCTTAACCCACTCTACAAAAGATTTAGACCATTCTGTGAGCTTATGGTATCTGCGATCAAAATACATCTGGCGAAGCACCTGATAATTCAGTGTAGTTGTTCTTTTCTGTAACCAGCCCTCCGGCAGTAATCGAATTAATTCTTTCCAATAGCGCTTATCATCTGTTGCCAAATATGCTTTTCTGAGATTTTCCATCACCATAATCATATCTTCAACATATACAGAAATATCGTCCAGACCATCATCATAATCGTCTTCTTCCTTATCATATGCCAACGAAAGGTCTGAATCATAATCATCAGTCTCAAAGCAATCTAATGTGATCGGTGTCTTTGCCAGACGATGCATTGTACTCTCACTATTTGTTGTCACGCCAACACGGTATTGATCTGTCTCCTTCCACCAATAGAGCGGAGCTGTAATGTCCACACACACAAGAATCTGTCTCAGAAACTTACTATGTGAGTTCCCCTGGGCAATAGATGCTTTCAGAAGACGCTGCATTAATCCTAAATCATTTGGTCCAACAATATATTCTCCATTCTCATCGTACTTGCTGTCTGATCTCGCCCAGCTTTCCAGAGGATTTCTCATTCCTCTGATTGATCCTTCAAAGTTCATAACCTTCGTATTCTCAAATTTCATAACAATTCTCCTTCTTATTTAATCGCACTGATGCATCTTCCAGCTTTTTGTCCGTTGGAATACTTAGTGACTACCTCAAGCTCTACTCTATCACCAATTTTCTTATTTGCAAAGCTGGGTGCATTATCATATCCCTCTACTGCCCCATCATTGATCAGGGTTAAATCTTCATACTTCACAATGACCCGCCATTCATATTTATCGACCTGATCATACCAGTGTCTCATATCGAGATCAGTAATCTTACCTACAACATCCTCTCGGTCATATGTAATATTCTCTCTTTCTGTTGACTCAACGGAATTTTCAGTAGTGCGACCGCACCCAATTAGAAACAATAGAACTGCCAAAAGAAATACAAAATGTGTTTTAGTCGATTTTAACATCTACTCCACCCTGTTCGTCTTTATGTAGATCAATACCTTCAATTGCGGCTCTTGCTTCAAGAACGGTGAGATAATCCTTCATGGCACGAATCTGCAGATCATAAAGACTTTCTGGACAAAGATCTTTTATCACACCGCGTTTTAATTTTTCTCTTGTAACCCAAAGGCTGGTAAGCCGACAAGAAAGTTGCACATATTCTGCAATAAACTTTTCTTCGAAATCCGTGCTACACATAAGTTCACAAGTATCTTTTAATGTCATCATAGGTTATTTCTCCTTATTCCCAACTGATCGAATACCAGCTCTGGTTGTACTGACTTCCAACTTCTACTTTGTATCCTAACTCTTCTAATTTTTCTCTTGTTTTAGGTTTTAAACAGCCGTCTTCGCTATATGAATACTTTCCTTCTTTTGAGGCGGCATTGATTTTAGTAGCGATTTCTTGTAGTTCTTTTATAAGAGCATTATCAACAGCTTCGTCCGCACGTTTTCTTGATTCTTCTGCTGATAATAATTTTCCCTTCGGAGGTTCTACTTTTGGCATTGGGATAGTATATGACGGATTAACATCGTAAAGCATTGTATTACTTCCTCCACATAAATCTCTTTGGTTACACAAGATACACGCATTATGCATTCTGCTATCTGGTGGATGTATACAAATCATTATCGAATATCTCCATTCATTTTTGCTTTGAACAAAGCGCTTAAGTATTCCTGCGGGTTATCTTTTGCAGCCTGGAATCCAGCTTTCTGACGCTGAATATCGTCCATTGGAACCTTATATTTGGGGCTACCAGATACTTCTTTACGATATGCTGCCACTTCATCGCGAGAAACAATACCTTTTTCCACCAGAATACGTAAAGCAACCTGGATATCAATAGCGGTTCTCAGGATGGTTTCCTGAACTTGCAACTCGTGTAAAGCTTCATCAGGTTTATAATAATTATCATTGCTTACTGCCATATATACCTCCCATAAAAAACATATTTTATTCTAAAACACCTACGGCTTTATCCATATTCTCATTCGCCCATTTAACCCATCTTTCTGCATATGGGCGCGTCTTGTCGTTCAAGCCAAAGATTTCGTTTATAAGAATCCAATTCTTTCCGATTGATTCTTCCATAATCTTTGTATTACTATCTATATCATCTGCGTCTAATGGATAAAATTTAGATTTTGTAAAGTATCTTCTACCATATGTTTTTGTGATTGTGATCTTAGTGATCTTATCTTCGATAAGTCGCCAGAATACTTTCCCATCTTTTTCTCTTTTTTGAAGCATTCCAACGGAATCACCTACATTTAATTTTTCCATATTGATTGCCCCCATTTTTAATTCTCAATCGTTTCATCAGAAGGAAATATTTTTATTTTAGACGCCTCTGTAAGTCGTCTATATGTAAGTAAGAAATTATTTGCATTCGACGCAGGAACAATTCTAATTGCACCTTTTTTCGTTCCAGCAACTTTGATGTCAAAACAAACATTATTTCCAATCATACCGTCTTCGTGAAGTTCAGCAACTCTGATGGAGTCTAAGGAAATTCTCATTTCGTCCAGCTCATAATAGTTACCAGTAAATCGCTTAATTATCTCTACTTCGATCAGTCTTGTCATGTTATATCACTTCCGTTTTTCGTAGCTCTTCTTTCTTTTTTCTTTCCCGCCGTTCTCGTTCCAATGCTTGTTGGTGTTTTAGATTTCTACATTTATTACAGTTGTTTTTATCATTGCAAAACCAACAATTATCTGTATCCCACCAGTACCATTTTGCCGGTTGCGGTCGAGGTTTTCTTTTTGCATCGCCCATACCTATAATTCCACAAAATACGACTCAAAATAAATAACTTCCTTCATTTTGTCATTCTTCTGGACAGTAGTAAATTTGAACGAATAATCAGTAACAGTGGATACTGTGCCGTTCCGATGATTGGTCTGAAAAATGTTTGCCATTTTAAACATATCTACCATTTATTTTTCTCCTTTTGAAAGTGCGATTCTATTATATCTATGATGGTAAATTTTCTATGTATTCCATAGCATCCACATACTGCATTCCTCTAATTTCTTCATAAGAGCATTGCTTATTATATTTTTCACAAAACTTTTTCCAGTCTTTTTCGTCCACCATATAAGTTGCACATCTTGCATCACAGAAATCGCATACTCCTTTACTTTTACAGTATCCCATTCTTAGCCTCTATTCCTTTTCCTTCCATAATTCAATGCCACGCTGTTCACAAATCCAGCCGATTAAATCGTTCTTTTCGTAAAGAAACTTCTCATATTTTTTTCTCTCTTGGATATCTACAAAATCGTAACCAAGCTCGATCATATCATCCACCTGACTGCCAAGTGAATCAAATACTCCGTCGTAATATTCTTCCTCTAACTGTGCGTCAGATTTAGTTACAGCCCACTTTAGAATCTCATTTTTCTCTGATTTCTTCATGCTTCTCCAACTTCTTTATAACATATGACCTAAACAAGTTTCCTCCTGAAATTCACGTTTTAATACCGCATTAATCTTCTCAATTGGGTTCGTTTGGTTCTTCTAAGTCCATACCAAGGATACATCCAATTTCATAAGCCGCCCATGATGTTCCAGATTCCATTCCGTCTTCGAAGCAATCATCATAATTGCCACAAGAACGCTCTGCTGTCCAGCCAGTTGCTCTACTATTGTAATTTTCTTCCACCCATTTTTTTAATTTATTTTCTACCATTTTATCCATATTTTATCCCTACCTCCTGAAACCCACATTTCATCAGCACATTTCGTTCCAAAAACCATACAATTTATGGCAACTCCATCCATTTTTTAATTCTCCTTTGTATCGTCGAATTCTCTTACTGGATTGTCTTTTATAATATTTTGACCTTTTCTTTCGATACCATCTTTTATAGTATGGCTTTTGGCGTTTAAACCTTATACCCCAACTGATCCATATCTCATCTTCAAGAGTAACAGGAAATGGATATCCAGAACAATTTTCTGCCAGCCATTTAAGATGACGCTGATGTCGGATATATCTTTCTCTTTTATCATGTTTTCGTCTACAGGAACTCGAAGGTTTTACTACCAGATCAGGCTCATGCATCTCAGAGCAGTGTCCTGCCCAAATGACTTTGCCACCAACTTTGTCGCACCAGCAATACTCTTCTGCTTGTTTTATCGCCTCATCTCGTGACATATCGCCGTAAACATCATTTGGAATCCCCTGTTCTGCAACAATAGCATCATACATATTTACTCTTCGAGTATAATCGTATTCACCATAAGGACATTCGCTGCAACGCATGGAATCACCTACTCTCGAAATTTTTCTTTTATATCTTCGTCGAAAATTACAGACCTATCACCATTTGCCGAAAAGAACTTAAGCGGATGATCATAATAATCTTCCAAAAACTCTTCTGATTCTTTTGCCCATATGGTTACCATTTCATATGAATCATCTCCATTGTCATCCATCCAAGCTACATTAAAACCGAGATTCTCAAGGGTTTTATAATCTTCAATTGTACAAAATTGAGGATTCAATGTAACTTGGTATACCGAAACTCTCTTTAACATTTCTTCCTCCTGAAACAACGGTTTTATTCACTTTCGCAACTTATCCATAGCAGAACAATATTTGATACTAAGCGGTTCTACGTTTGTCGTTAATTTCGTAATAGGCTCAATCGGTGTTGTAATCGGATTAACAAAAGGTGTGTTTGCCCAAACTGGTGATCGATCTCTCTTCCCGTCTGTAAACCCAGCATTATAAATCTCCTCAAAAATTTCCTGCAGTCTCTTATTCTTCACAATTACATAATTATCATCGTATGGTTTAAAATCATCAAAATATACTAATGGTTTCATCTATACTTCTCCTTTAGTTTTTCGCATTTTTTCAAAATCATATTCTCTTAATGGAATAATTTCACCATTCACTTTTATCATTGGTTCAGAATATTTATCACTTAACTCCACGCCGTATTTTTCACATAAATCATAAAATAATTTTGAATCAAACATTGTGTCTCCTATGTATCCAACTCTTTATTACTCACTCGAATCTGTACATAACACCGATCACCAACCATAAAGCCAAAACACTCAGCACCATCAAATTTATATGTGAGTACCAGAGCTTTTTCGCGCATCAATTTCATAAATCGCCGTGCATATTTTCTGATTGCTTGACGCTGCAGGAATTTTGAATGACAACGCAGCCAGTTACCGCACCAAATAGAACCGTATCCTATGCCTTCAGCTTCGACCCATGTGTTATAATCTGGATCATTTTTATCGTCATACCAGAACTCCGTGACATCTATGTATTTATATTTTTTAATATCGGGAATGTCTGCATCACATTTTTTGCAGATAAAAGCACCGCTTTTTTGTAATTCTAACTCGTCAATAATCTTAGCCAGATACAACTAAATCCCTCCTATAAAAATATTGAATAATGGCTGATCATCAGGGTTATTACAAACAGGTTCGCCACCATCAATCATGTCTTTTACGCACTCTCCCATTCTCTGCCAAAAATACATAATCTTCTCATTTACGAGAGAATTGTAAAGCTCTACGCATTCCTCGTAAGTGTCAGCATAATAACGACTCAAATTCGCCAAGACTTTTTTGGATTTTGCGAGACTCTTTGAACTTTTTTTGTACGGAGCAAAATATGTGCTATAATCCTCTCTATAAATTTCACCTTGCACTGGCTTTTGGATAAGTCCATTCTTGTTTTTATTCCCTTGTAGTTCATAAGCGCAGGCCCAGATAGGTTTATTTTTATGTGATTCAATTAACTTTTCGACATCTTTTCTTTCTTTGTAAATCATGTTCCCTCCGTTAATCCAATAGGTTTGATAAAGCTGCTCCCGCTCCACAACCAAGTCGAAGTAGCCATGCCGTAGACCCAAATTTTTCATTTAATGCTACTAAACACGTTATAAATAGTATAAGTCCACAAGTCCCCAAGCCTTTTCTGAATGTTCCCATTTTATTCTTCTCCTATCCAATGGTAAAACCACTATAATATTTATATTCTTTTGGCTCTTCTACTGGAACACATGTATCTGTCTCGTGATCATATTTGAACCACCAGCGTTCGCTGCTATTAGTGGGCATATATAATCCTTCTTCAACCTTCTCGATTAGAACGTAATTGTAGTAGCATTTATCGAACCCACATAGGTATTTAGTAACTGATGAAACTGCCGTTTCATAGGCGCCGTACCAGCCAATCAGACGGCTTGAACCGAGGTCTGGTAAGAAATTTTTAACTCCCATACGTTCACACACCATAATGGCGTATATGAAGTCTCTGTGAACTGTCAGAGGCTGAATATTGTGATATGTAAATCTCATCTGTGGATCAATTGCCTTATAGCCGGTCGGCATGTCCAGTGTAGCTGTGCTAAATGTCATAGGCTTATTCTCCTTTCTGAAGCGATAACCAAGTATGTCTGGAAACACTTTTATTGTTCGTCATACACATTTTAAATGCTGCCGGTTCTGCCAATAAGAGACATCTTTTCTTTGCCCTTGTGATTGCTGTGTAGAGCATACAAGTATCGAGCAGTGTATAATGAGTCATGTCAATAATAATGATGACATTTTTAATACCACTTCCTTGCAATTTATGGCATGTGGCTGCATATGCTAAATCCAATTGATCAAGTTCGCTTTTATCATAAAGAACCATCTTTTTCTGGTCTCCTAATTTGAATTCGATTTCAAGTTGCATTGACTTTTTTCCATCGATCTCAAC
>ERZ1035037.341-NODE-341-length-14974-cov-5.777532_pt1 | contig 14974 bp, 17 predicted proteins | sample MGYA00520618_ERZ1035037 | MGnify/ENA primary metagenome ERZ1035037 (study PRJEB33766, sample SAMN09781741) | gut metagenome | biome: gut microbiome | host: Homo sapiens | place: Madagascar | study: EMG produced TPA metagenomics assembly of the PRJNA485056 data set...
AAGGTATAATAATATCAGGTAATTCGCAATTAAGTTATCGCATCTTAATTCACTGCACGGCGAACACCTGATATTACATATCATGCGAAGTGTCAATTTATAGTTTGACACGAATATAATCGGAAATAAAATATTCTGCCCGTTCTGGGCAATACATTTCCCAACTTTAACGAAACACTATAAAGAAGGGAGGTAGATTTGTTAGCAGTTCTAACATTATTTTTAAAAGTCTTAGGCTGCACGAGTTTATGCTATTTTGGATATTTGATTCTCAAATTAGTAGTAACCATACTAATTTGTAAACATCCAGAACTCAGTAATGAGAAAGTAAAGCATATAACCCATATGATAGCAAAAGACAAGCACCAGTCTAAATAATTCCACCTATGTATCTTAGTTTATTTTTTCTCCTTTTATTCTCCCCACACCCTGAAATATGGGTGTGGCTTTTAATTTTATTCCCAATTATATATTCTCCATTCATTTTCAGAAACTTAATAGCTTATGACAACACAAGCATATTTATCTTTCTGATTTATGTACTGAGCAATCTTATCTTTGTATTCTTCAATCGTACAATAAATCTCATCGTAGATTGAAGAATACATTCCTGAAATATCTAAGATAATTATTCTTTTCATCATTTATGCTCACCTCCTTATTAGTATGCAATAACAATACTACCTTATTTTTCCAAAATAAAGAGGTTTGTACAAAACTCAAAGATTATTGTACATAAATTCTTGTATCAGGTTTTTATATTGAGGTGAAATATGCAAAATAGTATTGTCTCTTAAAATTACATCATCAGCCATAATCTTAGAAACGTATCGCATATTTACCAAAAAGCTTTTTGAGATTCTAACAAAGAATGGGTATATCTGAAATACTTCAGTTTCGACTGTATCAAGCTTGTGATAAAAGCTAATTGCATTATCGTCTGAATGTGCAACTACAATTCTATGCTTCGATTCAAAATACATAACTCTGTTTAAATCAATTTGATTTTTCGTACCATTTTTATTAACATAATAATAATATTTGGTACGATAGTAATGAATCCTTCTAAGTGCCTTAGTAAGCTTATTCTTTAAATCGCTAATGTTAACGGGTTGCTGAATATAGGCAAATGGTTCAGCCTGAATAATATTGAAATCTTTATGACCAGATACATATATAAGGATAGTATCGGGATCGAGATTTTTAATAATCTGACCAATTTTAATTCCATTGCCAGTTAAATCATTATTGATGAAAATAATATCATACTTTTTCATAGAATTAACCTTATCGAGCAAATCTCCGTATGAAAAATAAGAGTCAATCAAAAATATATTATTCCTTTGAAGAGAAAACACTTTATCTTTTAAGAAATTATCACACGCAATACGTACTTTCATTATTATATTCTCCCTTACATAATAATGATAGTGTGCGCAATAGATTGAACAAAAATTCATATTTAGTTGTCAATGTTCGTATAATAAGAAACTTATATTTTGCCGTTCATTATTCTTACCAAATGCTATGTAAGATAACAGAGTGGCGACTCTTTGACGATTTTTATCCCGGTCAAGGGAACAGACCGACAACTGCGTGAGGAGTCCCTTTTACAAGCTGTTATAAATAACAACTCAAAATCGTTTAGACTCTCTGAACACATCCATTATAATATTCTCTTAATTATAATAGAATCCGTTGCTGATTACTGATGTTGTCTAATGACATGGTACTGAGGGCTTGCGCCCGTACCCAAATAACCTCCATTTCTGGATTTGACTTTTCTTGCTGTCACCAACACTCATTTCGAGATACATTCACGCTCATCGTTTCCGATCACGTTGTAGTGGGTTATTTTATATATACAGTTTCCCAGCACTGTGAGATAGCAACTCACAATTACGATTTATTTTAAAACTCCAACAGGATGACTAAACCTGTACTTCCCTGCTCTTGATTATTAATCTTGAGTAAGGTGGGCATCTTCAATACAATTCGACAGTGATATTGAAATGGGCGTACTCACGCCAATTTACCGAAGTTTTTATTTTTAGCCGATAGAATAGCAACTATCGGAGTAATTAAGGATGGTAATACACCAAACTTATCAATGATTTTATCTAAAAAGGTTATAATTTTTTCGCCAGCATCAATAAATCCTTTTAAAAAATCAGATGACAAAAAATCCTTTGCCAATTTTTCTAAAGATGCTTTTGCTTTATCAATTGAATGTTGAATACTTTTTGTATATTTTTCTTGTTCTTCTCTTGCAGAACCTTCCGCATTTGTAGCTTCTTCGTAAGATTTCTTCAGCAAATCAACATTTGATAAAGCTGCTGCTAAAGCGTTACTTTGATTTTTTCCCGCTAAATTTTCAAGCAAACTTGCCTGGTCGATGTCGCTAAGAGTATCCCATTTTTCGGAAATACCAATGACAATATCATAAATATCCTTAAATGTGTTCTCATCCTTCATAATATCAAATCCTGTTATGCTCTTAACAAGATCTCTCAATTTAGAAGTAGATTCTACCATATCATCGGTATCTTCGCCCATTTCAGCAAGTTCTGATTTCGCACCACGGATTCTGGCACTAACTCCATAATTGTTTTAACGTGATCGCAACTCACGCTAGTTATGCTAATAAATTATTATATATTTTATCGCTATTTACTAAATAAGCTTCAACATTATTTCTTTCATAATAAGGGATACAAATCAGTTTTATATTATTGTTTATACAAAATTCTTTTTTTATGGCATCTCTTATCTGCAATGATTTAAATTGTCTTTGAGCTTTCTCTTTATTGTTTGTTTCAAAATCTACTGGAAAATAATGTTGTTCTCCTTGGAATTCAATTGCAATATTATTATCTTCATCAAAAACGTCAAATTTTAAAGGTAGTTTATCTTTACAATTTTTAAAAGTTTTTTGCCTTGTGTATGTAATATGATATTTTTCCATAAAATCTACAATTTTATTTTCTCCTACTGACATATTACATTTCGGACATCCAGCAGTACCATTTAACAAGTTACATGCTATAGACTCAAATTCATAATCATCTAGCAAGCACTTACATTTAATATACTGATGTGTCCCTTTATATGTTCCTATTACTTTAATATTTGGATTGATTTTATGTAAATCATATTCATATTTTTCTTGTGATTTTATCCGCTTTAAACGTTTTGATTCTAATGCACATTTTGGACAACCATTTGGTCTTTTAAAAAGATCTAAAGGTCTATTGCATATCCATTCATAATTACATTTTATACATTTACACCTTATTGGTTTCTCTGTGCCCAAGTATTCTGATGTAAAAATAATATTTGGATTTTTTACCATTGATTGTGCTTCTTGTGTTGTTCGTTTCCTTCCGTTACAATATCTGCAAGGCTTCTTCGAATTTTTAAAATGACTCCAATCAATAGATTGAATACCATGTTCTTTATGTTTGAAACAAATAAAATTAATTATAGTTCCTTTGTGATGTTCTTTGTGAAATCCAACATATTTAACATTAAGTTCATCACATTTATTTTTATAATCACTTTCTGTATATTGTTTACCCATCTTATCCTTTCTTTTATTAGCATAATCCTTATATTTTCATATAAGAGCAGACTATTTCTTCATCCTTTCTAAATAATAGAAGAGGAGTACACCTTTTCGATTTAATGGATTTTCACCAACGCCATTTGCGATTGCGCCCTACGAGTATTGAATTAGATATTCGAGATTAATACTCTTATTTTATTATTCTCCGTTACGAAAAATATCTTCTAATTCCCGACATGGCTCTAGTCGTTTGACACATCCCTATTCAGGACTTTGCGACCAAGCTACCATTCCTAATTTATATAAAATTAGTAAAATTTCTACTTAGGCTTTTGACCATATAGAATCTCTATCGTTGTTTTACTTTCGTTACATTCATATTGGCTTGTTTCATCCAATATTGTAGTGATAGAGCTTTAGGTTTTACTGGTTTTAGATGTATACTTTTATGCACATTTCTGTACATAAAGACAGTAAAATTTTGTCTTCCACATATTTCCTACTTTGTCCGGGTCTTGAATTACGCTATTTGTTGCAGTAACAAGAGCTACGGATTTTTCAAGAGATGTATTTGCAGCATTAAATGAAGCGGCAGAACGCTGAAGAGCTTCGCCTATGCCTGAACTTGATATGGCTTCATTGTTACTTACCTCGTTAAATACATCTACGATATGTTCAGCTTGATCAGCTTCTAATTTAAAACCTTTAAGTGTTGAAACTAATGATTCGTTTGCTTCATCAATATTGATTCCATCACCAACATTTTTGTAAAGTAATGATACTTCTGCTAATTTCTTTGAATCTGGAATATTATAACCATTCTTTGACCATGCTGTGGTGGCAGCAATAGTATCAGAAATAGTTGAACCCATTTCTTTTGCTATATTTGCATAACTGTCAAAATCAGCATAAATCTTAGATATACTATCTTCTGAAACTTTAGCGAGTCCTATAATTTGTGTATTTAGCTCAGTCACCATTTCAGCAGCTTGTCTAATATACATAATCCAATCTTGCCAACTGAGAAACTGAGCAATAAATTTGCTATTTATATCAGTAAGACGATTTCTAATCTGACTAAAGAAATTTTTACCTGTTCTTCCAGTTTCTGAAATTTCTGCTTTTAATCCTGAAAATGCAATTTTAATTTGCTCTATTTGTTCAGCAGTAACTTTTCCAGAATGTGCTAACTCTTCGGCAGAGCTTATCATTGAATTTAAAGATTTTTTTTGAGATGAAGACATATTTGTATTTTCAGAACGATATATCTTCATTTGAGAAATAATATCTGCAAGATGAGATTCTTGTTTTACAAGTTTATTTTCTAATAGTTTTGAATCATCAACTATTTTCTGAATTTCACCATCAATTTCCTTCAATCTAGCGACATCTTTTGGGTCTGTAATCTTAAGCTGTTTAATTTCTGTAATTTTTGATTCAACACGCTCGATAAACTCAGGGGTATAGGTAGATGCATTTGTGTATGAAGATAATTTTTTTGTTGCGTTATCTTGGATTTTTAAAAGAGAATTAGAATCATTTTGTGCATTTTTTTGCTGAATTTCAGAAATAGTTTTATTTATTTTATCCAACCTATCCTGTGCATCAGATAATTGTTTAGACGATAATATAGTAGCAGAACCATCTGCTTTTCCCATAATTTCATTTATTGTTTTCAATAATTTTTGGGAATTTTCCTCATCATTATCATATGCCCCACCATTTGCCATTCGTTTTCTTATAGAAGCATAATCATCTATAGCGGTATTTAATTCTTTGAATTTCTGAATTTGTTCGTCCGTTTCTTGTGTTTTTATTTCATCTTTTCCGAAATTTGCTAATTCGTTGTCAAGTTTATTAATTCCTTTTGTAATAGTCCTAAATCCTGTTGGGAAAACTTGCAAATCAGAACTCAATTTCGCAGAAAAATTACGCCATGTTCCATCAACATCTTTTATTTTTGCAGATACATTTACAAGTTCATTTTCTATGTCATAAGAAATATTGACACTATTTCCTAAAATAGTTCCGCCTTTTTGAGATGCAACTTTATTTCCTACTGCTAAAAATTCATCATATCTATCAAGAAATTCATCACTAGATACCTTTTTAATATTTGCATATTTATCTTTTTTCTTATTTTTTAACTTGCTTCCATCAGCAGAATCCTTAACCTGTTTATTAGCTTCAACAAATTCCTTTTTAGCATCTGCAGCTTTACGAGCAGACTTGGCAATTTGTTCCATTAACTCAGCTTCAAGTTTTAACGGATTTTCCGAACCATCAATAGAAGATTGAACACCTTCATTAGCTGTAGCAAAATCTTTTTTCGCCTGAATAGCTTCTTCGGTTGCTTTCTCTACCTGTTCCATACCTTCTGTTTCAGGTTTGGTTTCTGTAGAAGAGTCAGGAAATGCGTCTTTCATTCCAGATGAAATATTCGATTCTTTAGATGGAAAAGCAGTATCTTCTTTTGGTATTTTTAAATTAGGGATATCTTCTATTTTCTCAATTAATGGATTTAGCGCATCAATAATCTTCTGAATAGATTTAACTTCAGCTCTTGCTGCTAATTCCATTGTATTAGCTTCTGTTTTAATAGCTTCAGTTTTTGTATTAATAGCAGAAGTGAGACTATTAACAGAATCTTCTACTTTGGTGAAATTCTTAGACTCATTCGTAACAGAAGTTTCATCTTTTTTTGAATTCATCTGCTCATAGACTTTGTTTATTTTCTTAATGGTTTCTGCATTATCTGTTAGATCGAAAGGAGTTTTCATACCACCAGCATTTGAATACTTTTGGTACATTTCAACTAATTCCTGAATATCTTTTTTCTGTTTAGAAAGATTTATTTTGCCAGATTCATCAGCAATGGACTTGAATTTAGATTCGATAGAAGACCACTGTTTATCTACATCACTAACAGAAGCATCTTTGAACATTTTCCAAAATGTATTACCAATATCTCTTGTCAGATTTATCATATGGTCAAGGCGAGAGATAACATCATCAAGAGTAGAAGATACTGATTTTAATTCATCATCTGCTTTATCTACAGAAGATGTATCTACTTTCTGAGAATTTAACTCTTTAACTTTTGAAAGAATATTATTTATGATATTCTTGCTATCTTCAAGTTCTCCAATCTTTCCAATAGATGATAACTCATTAGTACCACCCATATTGAGATAATTATTATATTCTGAAGCAATTTTATCTACATTTGCATTTTTTCTAAAAGTGCCATCTAACTTAATAGAATTTTCAATTAACTTAGATACATTCTGCCACTGTATTTCAATATCAGTAACACTACTTACACCTAATGCTCTAGCGAGAGTAGATTCTATATTCTGTAATGTCTTTAACATTGACTGTAATTCGGCTAATTGACCAAGGCTTTTTGAAATTTCTTCTGCGAATTTATCAAACCCTTTAAAGCTAAAATTCTTTGAATCTGCTGAATTTAATAATTCATTAACTTCGGCAAGTTTCTCAACAAGTTCATTAACCTCCTTTTTTGATTCTACAATCTGACCTGTAATGTCAATCTTTTTACCAGAATCGGAAGAGAGAAGTGCGTCTGATAGATTCTTGAATTCTTCTTCATTAAAATCAAAATGTAATCTAATAGGAGAAGATTCAAATATATTTTGGATTTTAGAAATTGTTTCCTTAGAATAAGAAACAGCTTCGTCCATTATAGAAGTAAATGTTTTCTTATAAACACCCTCTAAATCAATAACTGCATCTTCACCAGTTTTTGCTAATTCTCTTTGATACTTCTTCGAATAGGATTTGCTAATAGTACCAGCTTCACCATTTTTTTCAGATGATACTGCATTTGGTGCTACTACAAGTTTTACAGGAGCAACAACGGGATTTTTATTAAGAACATTTTGTAAATCTTCAAGAATAGGAGATAACTTTTTCCATAATTCAGATGAAGCAGTTTCAATTGTTACACCAGTTACTAATTCTGCTGAATTTGGGTTGAGCTTATCTGACATTTTTGCAGAAGCTGCTTTGGAAGAAGTAGGTGTTACAATTCTCTCTAACTCTTCACGAGTTTTAATAGCAGATTCACGAATTTCATCTAAAGTACCTTTTACAATTTTTTCATATTCAGATACTTTTTTATCAACATTGTCATCAGAAATAAGTATTGAATCGCCAAATGTATATTCCCCTGTTTTATCAGGAATATCCATTAACTGTTGAATAGAATCATGTAAATCGGCAGCTTTTAATTTTAATATATTTATTTGGTTAATAGTTTTTTCAAAACCAATACTATTTTTATCAAAATTAGAAAGTTCTGATTCAGATTTCTCGATTAATTCAAGAGTGTTTTTCAAATCCCTTGCAAGAACATCTAATTCTGCTTGAGCTTGATCTGTATCAAATAATTCATATTTTGAACCTTTTGCATCACTGAATTCATCTGTACTTTTAAGTAATTTATTAATTTCTTTTATCTGAGATTTTGCTTGATTTACTGCGCTATCATCAAATGTCATTAATGAAACACCTTGACCATCAAGTTTCTTAATCATTGTATCAATAGCATTATTTATATTCTGTACATAATCTTGAAAATCTTTAAATTGACTACTTATTTTGCTTATATCTAAATCGCCGCCAAGTATTTTTATCTGTGAATTTATAGTTGAAACAGCTAAATTAAGGTTATCAATTTCTGCACGAACAGATTCAAAATTCTTATTAACAGTTTGTTTAAAAGCCTTAAAACTGTTTTTATCCACTTTTCCGATGCTTAATTCAGAAAAAGCTTTTTCCATATCTGCCTTAAAACGTTTTAATTCAGCAATCGTGTTATCAAATTGTGCCTTCATTCCTTTTGATAATTTATCATTTGAAGCCATCTCGGTTAAAGCAGATTCATAATCACGAATCATCTGATTAAGTTCATTCTTATAATCAATAGCAATACTTACTACACCATCTTTTGCCATTTTAATTCCTCCTTATTAGATTTTGCATCTATTCTGCATGTCTTTTATTAGTTCTTTTTTATATTTTTCCATTTCATTATAAATGTTAAAACTCGCCGCAACTCCATATCCACCATGCCAATCACCACCATGCCAAGTACCAGATGAATTATAGATATATGTACTCAATAAATCTTGCCCCGATATTGAATCATTTCTAATTCCTGGATAATCTTTCATAGTAGTACCATCAATGCGAACACCACCATAAAATCTATCAGTTCCATTTTTATAATATTTATGAGCTGATTTATACAAATTGAAGGTACGATTATAGTATGGTTCATCGTATTTATTCAGTTTTGGTTCATAATCGGCATAATACCAATCAAGTAAAGTAATATAATGATTTGTTAATTTTTCAGAAGCCTCATGTGCTAAATTTTTTGCTTTTTCTTGACATTGTTTTTCTATCTTATTTATAAAATTCTGATTTAGTCTAAATGAACCCATTCATCATCACCTCCAAAAATTTCACTATAATTTCACTATTTTTCACTAAAATAGGAGAACAGTATTACCACTCTAACTTTATACGCTTTGACACATACAAAGCCTGTTTATAATATGACCTGCACCTCAATAGAGACACAAGATTAAAAGGACATATTTATATCTTCGCCGATCTGTGGTATAATCCTATTTGTAGGTACTTACATTTTTATGTAACTATTAACCCTATTCGAGTACCTTTGGTACAGAAAGGCGAAGAATTATGATTAATAAACAACAAGAAGATTTCCTGAGTTGGTTATTATCTCAAAAACGAGATATAAATAATACAATTTCCATAAGCAATTCCATAACAACCTATCCTAAGAATTATACTGAAAAAGATATTATTCAAATGCTTAATGAACTTGAAAATTACGAACTTATCAGTATAAAATGGTTGGGAAATAATCATTGCAATCTCGATGCTTATATTACAATTACCTTATCAAAAGATGCTTTAAATTATTTTGATAATAAGAAGAGAAGCAAAGTAATAAACAGAAGAGATTGGATAAAAACTTATGTATCTGTATTTGCACTTATTATCTCAATTATTTCAATGATAATATCATTATTAAGTTTATTATTGAAAGTATCATAGAAATAATACATAATGTTACTTGTAATCGAAAAATAAAATTTGGATGTTTGCCAGCAAAATTGTTCATAGGAATTATAATTTTGTCATATATAAAATCACTCATAAGCTACATACTCCTCTTGAAATTTGAATTTCATCGACTTCTCAAATAGTCAATTACCATATCGAGCGTACACATTGTATTATTATCCAATCCAATTAACTCTCTGAAATTTTCCACTTCAATCATTTCTTCTTTATTATGCTGTAATACCTTATATATAAAACCATCGTGAAAATCAACACAAACAGTCTTTTCTTTGTTTTGGCAAATCAAATCAACTTCGCCTGTGATTTTCTTTTTTACGTATTTCTTTTTATTAATAAGAATATCGGACATTTTAACATTACATAAAGCAGAGTATACATCCATATCCTTATTTATAAAATAAACTCTTAAAAGTTTAATGGCACGTAACATTTTCTTCCTTAATTTATATCTTCTAAGCAAATCTTACACCTCTTTAAAATCGCCCTTTTTAACAAATTCATTAATAATGTCGTTTAAGTTCTCTTTTGGAATTTCGTCAATTTTATCAACCACAGCACTAATAAGTGGTGTGAGAGTAGCTTCACCAAGAGCCTTGAATCTATCTATCTGTCTTTCAATGAACGCCTGTGGGTCAGAATAATTCTTTAAAGTATCTGAAACCTTCATATCCATAATTGTCTTAAATTCACTCAATTCATTCATAGGAATAAGCGGTTCAGCCTTATCAGAACCAATCATCAAAATATCAAGTAAACCAGACGATTTAAGTGCATCATATTCCTCCGCAAATCCACCATTTTCGATTTTAAGATTAGTATATAACTCTATGGCGGAACGGCAAAATTGTATGTATCGGGCAACAGAATTCACATTAATCTTATCTGTTTTTCGATATTTTGTTTTCCCATTGTCATCATAAGCTTCCTGTTCAAACATTGTCTTATTTACAATTGCTTGCGCATATGCGTCTTTCATAACGATTGGTATATAAGACTTAATTATAATATTATCCTGTATAAATTTGTCTTTTAAAGACTTAGTAACAATTGCATTATATTTTTCACAAAATTCTTTTATTGTCATATATATACTCCTTTTATTCCTCAATTATTTCATATAAAGATAGCAGGTAGCTGCTATCAATTCCAGCATTGAAAATTTCTGATGATTTAACCTTAGTGATATGTACATCAACTTCGGTTGATAGAAATTTCTCGTATTCTTCTTTAAATAAATTAAAAGCATTTTCGTCAACATTTTTATCAACACGCACGACATTATTATCATCAAGTGTGCCGTATTTTTCAATCAAGCTATTCTTAACAGTTTCATAATTCTTTATGTATATTTCCAACTGTTTCATGATTGTAAGTAGCTTAAATTTTAATGCAGGGTCAGTAATATTATCATTGTTAATAATCGCTGATAATCGACCATTCAAATTAATGATATTATTAATTGTCATTTATTTCTTTTTCTCCTTTTTAGACTCTCTGCGAAGTTTCTTTAAAGCGTCATATTCTACCCAACCACCATATTTGAGATTTCTGCAAATAAACGTAAGGTTGGTTTCTGGGTACTTAGCCCACATCATTTTTCTTTTTAAAAGTGACATACTATCTGGATTACCCTTCACATCAAAAACCTGTAAAGTTCCATCAGCCCAGACAACATTAAAATCACTTCTATATTTAATAGGTAAAATTGTTTTACCTTTATATTTAAATTTATCTTGAAGAACATATTCTACTTGACGTTCATATGATAATATTTCTCCACTCTTCATCTTGGGTTCGATATACTCTTGTAAAAATTTAAGTTCCGTTAGACTGTCATAGGTTACGCCTTTATATGTTCGATTTTTCTTACCTTGTTCTGAAATATCTACATGATATTTTGATTTTGTTCTTGCTATTTCCGTTCACTCCTTTTCATAATAAACAAAAAGGAACTCCAACAAGCTGTATCACTTATTGGAATCCCTTTTTATTAATATTTTGATTTTTAACTATACTAACGAATTTTTATCTACAAAAAAGCTAACCTGACCTGGAACACCTACACGCTTAGAACTGTTAGTCATTTTAACTCTATTATTGTTTATAGCGGTAGACCATACATAATATGTACCCGTTCTATTTCCAATACTCTTTCCATGCTCACTTAAAAACACAGGTGTGTTTTTAAACTTGTACTTCGCACCAGCAACAAAAGGTGTTTTCTTTACAACTGTAAATGACTTAGCTTTGTTATTGCTGAATGGAAGTTTGTCATTGCAAACATATACCTCGATAGTATATTCTCCTTCGTCATAATCTGTAGTGTCTAAATTAAGAGTGAATCCATGATAACCATTACCATAAGCTTTTAATTTAGCAAGATCTTCTCTATATTTATTTGCAACAACAGTATATGTTCCTCTTAAATGCTTTTTAAGATAAACTTTAACAGTAACTTTAACAGATTCATCATTAATGCCATTATATGCCCAACCAGATATCGAAGTAGACGAAGCAGCGTCTACATAACCAACATAATCATAAGGTATATCCTCGGAGCACCAATAAAGATTACTCCATTTATTCCACTTAAATGTCGTATTGTCATAATAATGCAAAGAACGTTCTACTACCTGCATTGTATTACCAGCACAACATTCAATTACAGTTCCTGTCGATGCGTTATATACTCCAATATGGCTGTTATTCAAATAAACAAGATATATTCCTGCGTCTGGAAGTGTGGAAATATCACCCTTTTTTGAAGCTTTATCATAATATGCGCCAATCCATTCATCGGGTATACCATTTGCTTTATATTTTGGTTCAGCCCCAGCATTGCCAGAACACCAAGGAAATGACTTTATCAAGCACACGCAATCATATGCATATTTCCCATTAATCTTTTGTCCGAATTTTCCTGATATATAAGAAGTCGGAAGCTGTTTAACATTCTGTAAATAATCCCATAAATCAGTCATTGTTTTATACATAATTAACTCCTCCTTCGATTTCAATCTATTTCTTTTAATTGTCTCATAACAGGCTCAATGATAGAGTGGACAAAACCATCCCCACCACGAACATCGTAATCATCAAATAAATCCCAAAAAACGTCTTTATCAACCTTTGTCCATTCTCCGACATCCTTAAATTTATTATAATATCCGACTATTTTATCTTTAAGTTTCTTAATTTCGGTAACATTATCCTTTTTTTTCATGTCCGAAAGGATGGCAACAATTTCATCAACTGTAATCGAAACTTTATTTAAATCATTTTTAATCATCTCATCGTGCCGAATGGACTCTTTAGTATCATTTCGCTGTTTTTCCTCTAAATTATTAACTTTATTGATAGTGTTGACAAGCAATTCATGATCTTCGTCTTTCTTTTTCACCCATTTAAAAGGTTTTCCAACGATTTTCGAAAATTTACCAATAAGTTGAACGGCAGACACAATAAATGTCAAAATCACAAAACATGCTATAAAAAAACTGACAAAGTTGATTTGTAATAATTCTTTAAATGCATCCATCGTATGCCGCCTTTCTATTTTTTAGGTTCTGTATATGTAAGAGCAGCCTCAGAATCTCCAATACCTTTAGTAGTTGGATCTGTGACTGCATTAAATAAGTTAACCAAAGCCATAACTACAACATACGGATTTTTGATTGCTTCAAGGATAAGTTGTCCAACAACCTTCCATGAAGTGATATCCTTGGCTTCTAAGCCAAAGTACATAAGTATAGGCATAATAACAGCTAATGCTACCTGAGAAATAAACATAATATTCTTTTTATTAAATCTGACTTTCCAATTTATTTTCATAAAATTTTCCCTCCTTATTACTATTGTGTAAAACTCGTGACCACGACAAATCTTGTACTTGATTACATATATGGCAGATTGCTTCGCCAGGTTCTAATTCAGTCCAACATCGTGTACATTGTGGATAATATCCATCTTCATTGATGTATGGCTCAATTGGTTTATATAACGGCATATTTTTAAAATCAATCTCCATTCAATCACCTAAGTAAAATTTCTTAATATTTCGACACAATGTTTTAAATTACGACATAAATAATCAAGATCTTCTCTTGTTTCATTTCCGCTAAATGTCATACGAATACCACTATTTATATCTTCATTGTTTATTCCAATTGCTTTTAAAGTAGAAGATGGTGTTAAATCTCCTGAAGTGCAGGCACTACCAGTTGATACTTGAATGTTTGCGGTGTCAAGTAATATCATAAGAGATTCACCGCTAACACCTCTAAAACAAATATATAAATTGTTGGGAAGTCTATATCTAAAATCCGCACCAACAATATAACAATCTGGTATATTTTTCATAATAAATCCATACACATAATTTCTACTTTCCGTTGTGACAGAAGAATAGTCATAATTTTGAATTGCCTTACCAAGTGCAGCAATACCTATTACGTTTTCAGTACCACCAAATAATCCTTGTTCTTGTGAACCATATATAAGAGGTTCAAGTTCTATGGATGGTTTTTTGTATAAAACACCAGTACCCTTTAACGCTCCAAGTTTATGTGCGGAGAAACCCAGACCATCAACATTTAAAGCTTTCACATCAATAGGAATTTGACTAATTGAGCCTGTGCAATCTACATAGACCACTGCATTATAAAAGTGACATATTTCAATAATTTGTTTCACGTCTTGAATAGTTCCTATCTCAGAATTAGCATATTCTATGACTACAAGTTTCCTCATTGTATCCATAGATAGACATTCTTTAAGATCTTGAATATTTATTTTACCTGTGTAGTCAACTTTAAGTGGACACTTATATCTCAATGATTCCACACATTTCAATACTGACTTGTGTGAAGTAGGGGAGTATAATACTTTGCATTCGTTTTTCTGAGTATAACCTTTTATAAATAGCGTGTTATTAGCTGAACCGCCAGACGTAAAGATAATGTCTTTATGATCTGCTTTAATGAATTTTGCTACATTATTTCTTGCAGTTGTAATAATTTTCCTTGCTTCAACGCCTGATTGATACATTGAAGACGGATTCTGGTATATATCCAATAATGATATAATATAATTTTTAACTTGTGGGGTTAGTGGTGTAGTAGCTGCATTATCAAGATACATAAAAATCACCTACCTAATTTAAATTGTATTTAGAATACATTTCTGACAAAGCATCCCAAAGTCGCTTTTCTTTTTTATATTTCCAAACTGAAACTTTCTCCTCGTTCATATATACCCATGTATATC
>ERZ1035037.344-NODE-344-length-14879-cov-156.889715_pt1 | contig 14879 bp, 16 predicted proteins | sample MGYA00520618_ERZ1035037 | MGnify/ENA primary metagenome ERZ1035037 (study PRJEB33766, sample SAMN09781741) | gut metagenome | biome: gut microbiome | host: Homo sapiens | place: Madagascar | study: EMG produced TPA metagenomics assembly of the PRJNA485056 data...
TGCTATTGCAATTATACAATGTATATGACATACTATGCATATGACATACTATGTATAATAATTACAGAGGAGACTCTTTAAAGTGCCGGAGGAGTTTTTTATGAAGATAAATAAATCAGAAATTAATGAAGTAACAATTAATTTAATTAATTCGTTATGTAAACTTAAACAAATTACTTTTTTTGTCTTTTGATGATAATAGAATCATTCATAATCAACCGCAATCGATTATACTAAATGGTATTTCTAATTTTATGCTTATTATTGATAAATCTGGTGAGAAATGGTATTATCCACTTGATTCTATAGATTCAATGACAATTCATAGTATTAGTCATCTATTTTTTAAAAAAGGGGGGGTACTATTTTATGAACATTTAATAGCTTGCGAGGAATCGCAACTCGTGCGTTTTCACTTAAGGCTGCACCGGCAGAAAAAGTTGTAAAAAGGTGGGATAACAGAGCAAAGGCAGCTGTATTTTTATGCATTTGCTTTGGCGAATTGTGACAAAATTGCAATTGAAAACCCTGTCGGCTACATGTCAACGGCTTATAGAAAGCCTGATCAAGTCATTAATCCATATCAATTTGCGGAAAGTGAACGCGATAGTGAAAACTATGTCACGAAACGTACTTGTTTATGGCTTAAGGGCTTGCCGAAGTTGAAAACAAATAACTTACGAAAACCACAGCTTGAGAAATATTTCTCGAGCTATTCAAACGGTTATAAATCCAAAACATGGTGTGAATATTCACATTTCGGAAATAGAAGTGTTGAAAGAAGTAAAACATTCCTAGGAATAGCTAAAGCTATGGCGGAGCAATGGGGTTAAGGAGGTATATAAATGTCACTTGCTGAAAAATGTTACATGGGTGTAACAATGTGTTGTGCAATATCTGTAACAATAAATATAACTTTACTGCTTGCAAAAATTGAAAAAACTCGAGCTCGTTCGCGTGAGCTTAGGAGAGTTAAAAAATTCCGGGATTCTGAGCGAGTGCGAACTCGCTCGCATCTGAGGGATCAAAACAAGCAATTAACAATGTTATATTATGATATTATTGGAGGTAAATATAATGATTAATGATATTAATTGTAATTTATTTGATGACTTATATAAAGAATATAAAATCAACGGTTATATCGTTGATAATGAGCCTAACGAGCGAGAAAAAGATGCAATTTGCGAATCTTTTTATATTTTGTTCCCGTTAATCTTAAGTAATATGAGCCCAAGACAACGCGAAGTAATTACACTTATATACGGCTATAATAAGACTCAGAATCAAGTCGCGAAAGAGCTCAATATAAGCCAGAGCAACATATCAACGCATCTAAGGATTGCATATCAGATTGTTAATAATTATTTCAACATTATATTTAAGGCTACTTTGTTAGGTTTGAGATATGAAAAAGGAAAAAATTAAATATTCTGATATTATTTATGCTTTCGATATTGAGACAACTACAACTAATGAGATAACAAGCTTATATCTATCGAACTTTGTATCAGTTGATTTTAATATCAATCACGAGTCTAACGAGTATATATTACAATCAATGTCTCTGGCTCACTTTTGCCGGAACGCTGAGGAGATTGACTATTATCTTAGTTCTTTGAATGATAAAGGCAAAAAAGAAAATAAGCGACGTATCATATATTGTCATAACTTAGCATATGAGTTTGATTATTTGATTAAGAATGTGCCTTTTGTTATTGAGAATTTTGATAACAAAGATGCACTATTCATTAAGCCCAGAATACCGCTTTTTGTTAGACTTAAATATATAGAGTTTCGTTGCTCTTTTAGATTGCTTAACAGTTCACTTAAAAGTATAGGAGATAATCTCGGATATAATAAGCTTGAAATAGATTACAGGGCTAAATATTATAGTTTTTCAAAATTGCCGCAATTAGAATATGAGTATAATGAGCGTGATGTTAGATTGACATTACTCGGTGTTTTAAAAGAGTGTTCTAAGTGGAGTTATATTCATTCTGTTAATGATATTCCGTTAACTAGCACAGGGTTTACTCGTAGGAATAACCAAAATATCAATACATCATCAGATCGCAAAGATTATGGCGGTTTTTGCGCATATCAAAAAAAATTCAGTAAATCATATATTGATTTTTTGGAGCGAACATTCTCCGGTGGTTATACTCACGCTAACGCACTTTATGTTAATAGAGTATTACATAATGTAGCGAGTTTTGACATCGTGTCAAGCTACATTGATACAATTCTGCATCGAGAATATCCGCGGTTTTTCAAAAAATATAATGGTTCATATGGCTTGCAATTCTTCAAGCACTTGGAGAGCTTAAATAATTCAACTGACTATATGGAGGTACTCAGAAATTACACAAGACCTTTTGAATTTGCTTTTATGGCACACTTGACACTGAAGAATATAACCCCTATAATAAGAAAAAATAATCTTATATTACCAATTAGTGCAAGCAAGTGTGATTTTTTAGCCGGAGTTACTCTCGATAATGGGCGTATCTATAAGGCTAAGGTTTTACGCTTAAATGTAACTGAGATTGATTTTTTTATTCTTAGACAGTTTTATAATTTTGAGGTTGTTGAGTGTGACGAGATTTATTATTCTCATACATATAGACCGTTAATGCCTTATGTAACTAACTCAACGAGAGAATATCTCCACGAAAAAAGCACGCTTAAACATGTGCTCGCACGAGGTGCGCAGCTTAATAAAAAAGATTTTTATTGTGAGAAAAAAGGTGAGTATATATACTCAGAGTCTCAAATTGAACATATATTATCATTACCTCAAGAGGAGCGAGATAAATTACTTTCTGACAATTATGCACGCAGTAAAAATAAACTTAATGCTCAATATGGCATTAATGTCCAGAAGTTACTCAACCCTCGTATAACTTATGATCGTATTAATGATTATTATGTCAATGAGCTTGACGATGGAGTAACCGCAAAAGTGTTATATCGAGACTTCACCAACGGATTGTATATAACAGCATATTCAAGACTTAATTTATTTTGTTATGCGTTATATCTTATAGATCGCACGGATGTGCGACTTATATATAGTGATACTGATAGCTGGAAAGTTTATGGAGATATTCATAACGCTGTAAGAGTCAATGAGCAATATAACCATTTCATTGAGGGAATTGTTCATAATTCTGATGATTATAATATCGGTTATTTTGATTATGAGGAATTATATTCATATTTTGCAACTTTAGGATGCAAAAAATATATTACATCAGACGGAGAGAAAATAAAATGCACCATTGCCGGGGTAAATAAGAAGGCTACAAGTAAGGCATTTACTGAACTTTTTCAAACACTCAATTATGATATAGATATTTTTTGCAAAATAGCATTTAGTCCGTGTACTATTCTCTCACCCTCTATAACAAATAAATTGATAACACTCTATCATAACGAAAATTATAACATAACAGTTACTGACGAGAACGGACAGAGCGGAGTTATAGCGGGGACTAATATGGTAGAGCTTGCTGATTCTGATTATGTCCTCATGGACTATGATAAGAATACAGTTAATGAGTATATTCAATATTTTTCGGACTTACAAAATACTGTTGTTGACTATATTCCTACATATATATATCGAGACTCTGATGGTCAAGTTAAATATAAATATATAACAAATTGGCGAGATGCTCTCAGAGTTCTACGCGGTGTAAATGTTGAATTTATTAATATTAATATTTAGGAGATTTTTTATATGAAAGACAGAGAGAAGATATTTTTTATTTTATCAATTATTTTTAAGCCACATATAGCTTTTTGCATAATGCTTGCACTCGGTTATAACTTAAAGCAACTCCATTACTATTTACATAAATGGGAAGATAAGGGATTTTATGACTTTGAAGACTTGATTTATTCCGGTTGGATAATTTTTTTGAAATTAACCGGAGAATATGACAGAATTTTCAGAGTAATAAAATATTTGTGTTATGATAGAACATTAAAAATGATAGACAAATTAAAACAGATCCTGAAGAGGTCGAGTTTAATGATAGAATTTTAATTCCCTTAAAAAACATATTATTGAGAAATATATGGAGGGCTTTAAAAATGATTAAAGTAAATTTAACAAATGCTCAAATTGCCACTCAGAGGGTTATTAACTCTCTGGAGCGCGGTGAGGAGTTGCTTGCACGCGCGCAGCTTAACGAGCTTAAAAGGAAAGCATATAATAAATTATATCGCGCTGAGAGAAAATATGAAGAGACAATGCCCACGGGTGTAAAATATCAAGTAATGCAAGCACAAATTAAGCAAGCACGAATTGAAAAGCAACAAATATATAATGCTGTTGCTGAAATTCACAACTACATTAATAATCCTGATGAGTATAAATTTGGCACAGAGCGAGCTAATTACTATAAGCTCAGACGAGCATTTCAGCGCATCAATTTCATTGAGGAGAGAAAACAGGCAGAACGCGAGACAGTTCGACAAGCTCAGAGAGAGGCGGGGACCGTTATAGGGATAACGATAACGAGCATCCGCAGAACCGCAAAAATAAATGCACTTTTTGAAAATGTCGTTTTTAACAATCAAATGTATAATTTTAATTCTCAGGAGCTCGAGGAGCTCGCGGCTAAAATTGAGGATATAACCGGCTATAATGTCTTAGAGGATTTTTACTCACATTTTGATACTCCATCACATTATGAAAGCGGAGATGACGGACAAGGCGGAGCTTTTTTTGATTTTGTGCAAGATACAAGCACAAAATTAAGAAATATGCTTACAGCCTATAAGGACAGCGAGGAGCTCTCAGAGCTTGAGGAGCAAGTAAACAAATTCTTAGCTATGGCGAGAATGTAGGAGGCTGGTAAAAAATGAGTTATTTAACACCACAAAAACAAGAAGAGGTATTATCTCGGGGTTATGATATTAATATCTGGATTAGTGACCGAAAAGGTAGAAAAAGTTCAACAAGTCAAGAGACTTTACTTTCAGATGCCTTAAATGGCTCGCCTTTTATTCTTTTGCGTAATAAAAAAGATGAGCTTATTAATGAAAGTTGGTTATCTGAGTATATTGTAAATAAATATAGCGATTATACTTTTTACACGGAGAAAATTAATTCTAACATTGTTGCATTAAAAGTTAAAACTCCTGATGATAAGGTATTTATATATTGCTATGGCTTATATATATCCTTAGCGCAGAAATATAAAAGCTCATATTACAAGGGCTTTGAGGCAGTTAAATATGTTGTATGGGAGGAATGTATTCCCAATACTCCACTCATTCAGAATATTAAATATATTCGCTCGCGTTGTATGGCTGAGATATATAATGTGCTCAGTATCACAAGCACAGTTGCGAGAGATAATAAAGTCCAGCTTATATGGCTCGGTAATGATATATCGGATAATATACTCAACCCTGTTACAATAGCGTTTAATCTGTTAGAGCGACTTTCTCCCAATATGGAGATTGAGGAGAGTATAATTCTGAATGATCGTGAGTATAGTTTTTATTTCAATTATTTTGATTTTGAGGGTGCTGTTAATCATTGGCTATATAATAAAAATCTACATATTGCTAATAATATTGATAGTAAGAATCTTGTTAGATATAATATACAACTTAAATCAGAATTTAAGACCTATTATATCTATAATGCCGGTAATTTTTTTTATATATCCGATAAATACTATGCAGTATCTGAGAATTTGAACTCTGGTATTTATTCAACTGTTGATTTTTTTGCGAAATATAATGCTCAAACTCTTTTAAGGGTGTTCAAATTGCAAGACGCATTAAATATGCTTTGTACTTTCTATGGTGTTAGCCGGAGAGAGATAGCTCACTACTTCGGTAGGGAATGGTATCGCGGTAATATTGATTTTGTCCCGGATAGTGTCTCAGACAATTCAATAATTATTGACCTCGAAAAAATAGTTAGCATGTCTTTGGCTGATATTATGAGGCTTAATAATTATTATGACATTAAGAATGTAAATGAATTAAGGAAAACGAACTCTGTTACTTATAGTAACATTAAGATAATGTTACTAATGGAGGAGCTCGGTAATATATTATTGTTTACTTAATATGCTTTGCATATTAGTATATATGTGCTATTCTTTTTAATAAAAAGAATAAATAAAAATAAGGAGGAAAAAGTAATGGCACAGAAAAAAACAAACACAAAGGGAAAAGGTAAAGGCAAAGATTATGAGGTAATTCCTGACTTTTCGGCTGACTTCATGACAGAGAACGGTGCAACTGTTAAGCTTGCACTCTATGAGAACGGAGATGATAAGCAAGATAGAGTTAAACTTGTTATTGGTGAAGCGTTTATTATTTATTGCTCGGCTGTCGTTGTTGATAAGAGTAAAAAGGAAAAATATGCTTTTCTTTCTTATCCGAGCTTTTACAGCAAGAAGTCAGAAAAGTATTTCGAACAAGCTTATTGCTTTGAAAAATCTCTTATTAACGAGATTAACGAGGAATTGACAGATTTTTATTTCAATTATAATGATTAAAAGATATTAATCTAAATCAGGGAGTCCACTTGACGGTGGGCTCTTTTTTATATATAATATAGGTAAAATATATAGTACAATTTTTTGAACACTCAAAAATTTAACTAGGAGTTGTTAACGCAAATAATTGTATGATATGTTTAATTAATTTAAAGGAGGTAAAAACTATCTTGGATAAGATCATTGAATTACTCAATGGTATCACAGAGGACACCTCTATTGAAGAGGCTCGCCGGATTATACTTGATGTCGTGGAATTGTGCAAAACGGTGGCTGACGATATGCAAGGCTTAAAAGATATTATTGAGGAACAGCGAGAGAGTCTCACCAATAATGATTATGAAATTGCGAGACTTAAAGAAGAGAACGGACGTATATATCGTGATCGAGCTGAGCGATTAATGGAGAACACCGAAAAGAAAATTAACAAGGTTGTCGAGAAAACGCAAGCCGAAACCGAGTCCGAACTCATCGCAAACATCGATATTTAAAGCATATCAAAATATAAGGAGGTAATAAAATTATGGCTTTAAATTCAGCACAAAGTATTTTTAACTTAATCAGAGTAAGAGCAAGTAAAGAATATCAGGACTTTGTCCCGGCTCTTACAGAAAAATCACCGATTGGTGATGTTGCTACCCCTATTTTAACAAATCCATTTATTTTTAAGGAGTTTTCTATTCTCTTGGGTGCTCTCCTCGAGGTCGAAGTTGATAAGAGAGTGTGGACAAATCCGCTTGCCGAACTCATCAGGAGCAATGGTCGTCCACTCGGTGAGTATAGCGCAGAGGTCACTAATAACCCGGTAACTCCTCGACAATACGACCCACTCAACCCTGAAAAGGTTCTTGAGTATGCAATGCTTGATGATAAGGTTGCATATTATGTCCGTAATGTTAAAGAGCTCTTTAAAGTTTCTATCGCCCGTGAGGATATGATGGGTGCTTTTCAGTCTTATGATAACTTCAACGATTATGTCTCAATGAAGCTTGCAAGCCTCGAGTCTGGCAGACAAATTTCAATGTTCAATCATGTCTTTGAATCTATCGTTGCAAATTACAACGCTGGTGCTCTTGTTGTGTCTGATGTTCACACCGGCGAGAATAATTATGCCGCGTGGACCGTGGCAGCCAAAAACGCTATTGACGGATTTCAATATCCGAGCTCATTATATAACAAATATGGCTCGCTTGCCGGCGCTAATGGCGACTTTAAGGGCTGGACAAAGACCGATGATATTTACATCATGGCAACAGCGAATTGGATTAACTCGGCAGATGTTAATTTTTTGGCTACACTCTTCAATATCGACAGAGCAGAGTTACAAAAGCGTATCATTAAAGTGATTGACTTCGGCTATGATGCTTATAAAGAGGTTTCCGGTGAGACAGTGTTTGATAAGCATGTAACAACGGATATTGACGCAATTATCTTTGACAGGCGCATGCTCCACTTTACAAGCGACCTTGATATTGATGATACTTTCTATAATCCCGAAACGCTTGTAACTAACTACTATAAGCATTGGTGGGCAACTTATCAGCTTTCACCTTTTGCTAACTGTATCGTTTTTACAAGAGCAGAGGGAACTACTCCGAATGGCGCGACTCCGTCGGTTGTTACAATGTCCGCAAATGCAAAAACCGCAACTATTACTTTGTCACCTAAGACAGCGGTTGTTACTGCTGAGGACATCACTTGTCTTTCATTCACAAATCTTTCGGGCGATGCTTTCGCAAGTATTACCACAGACGATTGGAAAGATGCTTTTGTTCCGACAATTTCGGGTAATGTTGTTACACTTACACTTAATTCAGAAATTCCAGTTGCTGATACTGATACTTGCGCAGCCGTTATTAAGATTGGCGGAGTAATTGTTCAAGTTATTTACGACGGCAAAAAATAAGTAATCTAAATGGGATATGGGTATTATCTCATGTCCCTTTTTTTATATCAAAGGAGGAAAATACATGGCTTTTAATCCGTATTTTTATTGCGATTCACCATTACCTATGGAGCTAATTCAAAAAGCTTTACTTGAACTCAATACGCTCTCTCCTACGGTTGCAGAGGTAAAGGAAAAGCTTGATGCTCTCGTTGTTGACCTTGACGGGAGTATTAAAGATGAGGTATCTAAGGTTATTAATAATATGTATGAAAGCGGAGAACTCGGGGCAGTTATCGCTCAAGCAATAGCTAATTCAATGTCAGGCAAAAGCGGTAATATTGAGTTATCACATATGGGTTATATACTTCACAAGGCGCATAGCTGGGCATTTTCACATTTGCCACCAATAGATCAATCATTTACTATTGATGAGGAGTATTATAATGCTTTGCAAGGTAACTCCGTTTTCATGATTAATGGTAATCTATATTGGGCTTGCGCCTATGTATGTCAAAACGGCTCTCATTTTGAAACAAATAATGCTATTAGAATGTATATATATACTATTAATCAAGATGGCTCACTCTCCTATATTACTGATAGAGAATTTGCCGGAGTTGGACACGCTAATGGCGTTGGCTATTGTAATGGTTATATTTATATCACAAGTAACTCAATTGCCGGCTCAGGTGGTGGTTTAACAACTAATATTTGCCGTATTAGTTTTGACGGAGAAAATCTTGGAGGAGTCTGGAGTTCAACTTATAATAAATACACTGTTGAAGTAAAAACACCAACAGGAGTTGAGGGGGATTTTACAGATTTTGTATGTGGATACAATGATGTTATCTACTTCGCCGATTCTAACATGTCAATTTATACATTCGATTGGGAGAGTGGAGTTGCAACAAAAGTATATAACAGAATTAACGGCATTGAGGGTTATACCGGCGACGGAATGAGCATAACAGAAGATTATATCTATATGGGGGCATCGGGTTACAGAATTAAACGATATAACAAGCAACTCGGATATGTTGATTGGGTATATCAATTGCCCACAAAGCCTAATAACGGAGCTTTCAAAATTGGCGAGGTTGAGGGCTTTACTGTTATTAATGGCATCTTATATCTTGCCGGCGGCTATAATCTCTCAGGGTTGAGTACTAAATATAATACATATTCAGTAACTCATTTTTATCGTCAAAATTTAGCAACAAATGATATTACAGTACCGGCTCTTATCAATTGGACCAACGGCTATATAATGGAGAATGCTGTATTCACTGCAACCGGAGCAATCCCCTCCGACCGAGACAACCCACGTCATATAGCGAATACACTTGATTATCTCAATACTAACTCAATTCAAATGGCACTTGATTTAATTGAGAGTAACGACTATATTCAGAGAGCTACTATCTCTATCAGACAGAGGCGAAACACTGAAACTATTGATATACGAACTACTAAACCAATTACCATTGACGGATCATATTATCGGACAAATATTGAAAATGGAGTATCGCCCTCCATAGGGCATATATACACAAATAGTAATACTTCCTTATATATTCTTAATATTATTATTAATAATAGATTGCCAGAAGATATTAGCAACTCCAATGTGACAGATAATTGCATTTGCTCAATCGGTGGTATTATTTCGATTTTGAATTGCGCATTTTCGACCGGTTTAATAACTAATAGTGCTAATGTAAAATATGCAATTAAAGCATATCATGGCACACTTAATGCCAGAACTGATGAGAGTTACTCAACTAATCCCGAGCAATGGGAATCCCTCAGAGTTGGACTCGGAGTTACCGGAGCCAAATATACAGCCGGTAGTGATATTATTCGTAATATTAACCAAACAGTAACAGCTAACTAAAACACCGAGCTCTCACTCGTGAGAGTGGGAGCTCAAACTCTTGGAGGTATAAAAATGCTTGAAATTATTAAACAATTATTAATTGAACAGCGAGCTATATTAATTATAGTTTTAGTTGCAGTTATTCTTGATTTTATCACGGGAATAACAAAGGCAATTTTTCAAAAAAATATACAGAGTGAAAAGCTCAGGAACACGATCCCTAAAATAATGGGATATTTTGCAATTATTATTATTGGTATATCTTTGCAAATTGTTTTTAACATTGATTTTATAACGAAAATAATTTGCTTATTCATTATTGTTATTGAGTTTATATCGGTTATTGAGAATATTAACAATTATGTTACTATTCCCAAATTTTTAACAAAATTACTTGACGATAAAAAGAACGAACTTGACAAAGGAGACAACGATAATGAGTAAATCTTTAACTCCAAAGGAGCGAAATATCGCGCTTTGCTCTCAATTCCTTACGATGAGTAAAAATCAATCTCTCCATTGGGAGGATCTTATAACTTCCCTCGGCAACTTTGTTCCGTATTATGCGCAATATACTAACTTATGCCTTAACTTTTTTGAGTGGGAATTACCTGTTGACAATGAGCAACTAAACGGCGATTTTATTGAGCGTTTGCTTTTCTATAAAGGTCGTTGCGCAGTTGTTAATGATAAGAGCAAGGGGCTTATCGTTTGTGACTTCAGAACAGTTGACGGACAGAGTAACATTTTCGGCTACCCAACGAAAATACAAGCTCTTGATATATTCGACTATAACAAGGTTATCGGAGAGTATAAGAGTAAAGATTTTGTTATTATTCCAAATAATAAACTCTGGTATCCTACCAATATAACAGTATTAAAGTACGCGATTGATATATCTAATATTGCGGATGCAATGAATCTCAATGTTGAATCACAAAAATTGCCTATTATATTACAATCACCTGACGATAAAGCAAAGCTCTCCATGGAACAAATCGCAGATAAAATTGAGACAGGAGAACGATATATTTTTGCAAAATCAGACTTTAACATACAAAATGCGGTGCAATCACTTAATATTAATGCTCCATTCATTGCCGATCGTCTTCAAGACTTGCATCAGAGAAAAATCGCGGAGCTCTTAACTGCAATCGGTATTAATAATCAAAACATCAACAAAGAGAGTGGAGTTACTACCGATGAGGTGAATTCAAATAACACACTCGTTAAACTCAATTTCGATTCTATGCTTATACCACGACAAGAGGCGTGCGATGAAATGAAAGAAAAATTTAATATTAATGGCTGGTGTGATGTTAAAGATTACAACACTAATGATTTATTCAACGCGGAGGGAGGCAATAACAATGTCACAGTATAGTATATCACTCAAATCAATTATTAATATTAACTCACATGGTGAGCCTCATAATGATGATGTATTTGCAAACTCCCAAAAAAAGATAAAACGTGGTCGTGAAATTTTCTTTAATTTTGATTATGCCGGAGATGAGAAATTCAAAGAACTTTTTGAAAATAAATTCATTATTAATTATCTAACGGAAAATATATTCTGCTTGGACATTGATTTATTTTTGCTCGCTCTTCAAAACGATGTTAAAATTAAAGCTCCTATTTATTATAACAAATATAAGGCTATTGAGCAGCTTAAGGACACTGATTTATCTCTCGGAGATAAAACAACTGTTAACAGACAACTTGACGAGGAGCATAAGGACAAAGCAAACGCAACAACTACGGGCTCAGGCTCTACGAGTGGCAAAAGTAAATCGTCTCAATTCCCTCAAGACATTGTAAAGTCGAGCTCGTTTGACAGTATTAATTACATGGACGGAGGCAATGCCTCTGAAACGAGTAACAGTTCAAAATCAAGTAATACATCGGACGGCAGCGGAACATCAAAGCATGTAGAGAGCTCGGAAACTGTAAGGACAGTTAACGCGTTTGACCGAATCGAAAAGTATCTTGAACTCCAGCTTGATGTAATTACAGATTTTGTTATGTCATTTAATAATCTATTTATGAAGATATGGTAGGAGGTGACAAGATATATGTCCTATAAATCAGGAACACCGAACGGCACACTATACGCTGGTAATGTTAAGTGGAGTAACGATTATAAGCATGTTATGCTTTTTACTTCACAAAGTGCTCGCAATGATTTTATGACAAGTCACTTATCAAAATTAAAAAACAATGTTATATATTATAACCCAAATAGATATATTGATGTTGCCGGCAAACTTCAAAATGCTGAAAGTTATAACTATGTTTTTTATACAAATGATAGTGACATATCGAGCACAAAATATTGCTGTTTCGTTACCAACTATGAATATATTGCGCCTGATACAACTCGTCTTTATATCGAGCTTGATGTTTTTCAAATGCTTATTTATTCTGCAAGCTTTTACCAATCATACATTGAACGCGCTATTATCTCAAAGAGTTCTGACAATGCAAATACAAATTATCTCCCTGAGCCAATTACCGCGCCCCTCGAATATGAGAAAAAATTAACGGATATACTCGAGTCAGCTAAATGGGAGCCGGCATGGGTATTACACATGGCAAGTTATTATAACAGCGCAACAGGCAAATATGATTATAAAGGCATTGGCACAAATAGCACGTATGGCGAATATGGTCGATTTATCGAATCACAAAACGAAATGGATAGAGTATTAACAATGTACGGCAGAAAAGGCATTAATGAAGTCTTAGAGGACTTTAATAAAATGCTTGACGATACAGTTGATAATTTTACTCAAAATGGTAAAGAAGTGTTAAAATCGGTTATACAAGGCATATTCAGTGGCGGTATCTCAACAACAGAAAACTGGAATAACATGACAGGACTCACTGCTATATCTAATATAGGTTCACTTGCTGATTTTCAAGACCATAGAGATGAGCTCCTCGGACTTTATGCTATTCCTCAATGGCTAAAAGAGGCATATGTTGCAGACGGCGGCAATGCTAATTTTGCAGACAATCGCCGGAGCTATAAAGATGTTGACTTGTCAATCAATCGAAATTCTCTTGCAAATGGATACACTCCCAGAAATAAAAAACTATTAACGAGTGTATGTCGTGGTTATGTCCTCGCTAATAAGACCGGCATGCGTAAAGCATTTAAGCCGGAGTTATTTGATGACAATCCAACAATCAGAATTTCCGGCATAACAATGGCAACATCAGGCTATCAATGGCATATCAATAACTATCATGAGATCACAGACTCCTATGGTGAAGTCCTATACAACTCGGAGCGTAGAGTTGGCTACGACTCTAACACCGGATTGAATAAGGCTATTAATACCATGGGTGCTATATCATCAGTTGCCGGAGGAGTTGGAGCTCTTGCCGGTGGAATAGCAAGCAAAAACCCGGTTGGTGTTATTGAGGGGGTTAATAGTGGAGTTAATTCACTTGTTAATGCTGTTGATATGATTGGTAATCAAGAGCAGCATATCGGTAACAATGGCGACTTACTCAGAGTCACAGGAGGACGCGCACAGCTAAGTTGGTATGAAATTTCGCCCACACGATCCGAATGTGAGAGCATTGACAACTTTTTTGATATGTACGGATATACTATCAATAAGCACGCAAATCCGCGCTCATACTTTAACACTCGCTCGGTATGGAATTACATCAAATGCACTAATGTTAATCTATCGTGTGATGCGCCGGCAGATTACGAAAATAAATTAAAAAATATCTTTTCATCAGGTGTGACATTATGGCATAGCTACTCTGATTTTGGTAACTATGCGAAAACTAACTCATAACAAGGAGGTAAATAATTATGAATAAAACAAATAAAGGACTTGTAGAATATTGCAAGGCTCAACTTGGTAAACCCTATTGGTACGGCTGCTTTGGACAAATAAGCTCAAAGGCACTTTATAACACTAAAAAGAAACAATATCCGAGCCAATATCAATGGGAATGCCCTAAAAATCAAATCGGAAAAAAAGTACATGATTGTATAGGACTCATTAAAGGATATCTCTGGAGTGAGACTCCAACAAGTAAGCCAAAATATAAAAGCTCCCAGGATGTGAGCGCTAACGGTATGTATGAAAAATGTAAATCTAAAGGCAAAATTAACACTATGCCGAATGAGCCCGGAGTCCTCGTCTTCATGGATAATCATGTCGGAGTATATATCGGCAATGACTATGTTATCGAGGCTCGTGGGCACGCATACGGAGTTGTAAAAACAAAACTCTCTGAACGCAAATGGACAAAATGGGGTGAGTGTCCGTGGATAGAATACTCAGCAATCAAGAGTAATGAATCACACTCATACTATCCACGATATAAAGGTTTTTCTATTTCAATTGTAGATGCACTTCGGGCTATTGGTGTTAAGGATGTAACACTATCACATCGTAAAAAAATCGCAAAAGCAAACGGCATCACAAACTATAAAGGCACTGCTAGTCAAAATTTGAAAATGCTAAAGCTACTTAAAAAAGGCAAACTAATTAAGGGATAAAATTTTACACTACAACAACCGCGTTACATTCGATATGTAGCGTGGTTTTTT
>ERZ1035037.347-NODE-347-length-14788-cov-1646.256080_pt1 | contig 14788 bp, 20 predicted proteins | sample MGYA00520618_ERZ1035037 | MGnify/ENA primary metagenome ERZ1035037 (study PRJEB33766, sample SAMN09781741) | gut metagenome | biome: gut microbiome | host: Homo sapiens | place: Madagascar | study: EMG produced TPA metagenomics assembly of the PRJNA485056 data...
AGAATATTGTTAAACCTTTGTTTGATAATAATATTACAATTGACTGTAAATCACCCATATAAATTAGTTGAGAATTTACATAACATTCATAGCAAATTATTTTACTAGGTAAATTTATAAAACCTACTTCTTTATCACTGTCATATATTTTATAATATGTTTTGAGTGCTCTACTATTTAAAATGTTAAAAATTAATCTATGTTTATTAACAAAATATAATTTATCTGAAAATGATGTGTTTTTATTAAAATAATGCTTTACACATTCTTTAGATAAATTTTCTAATTCATTACTGCTATCTATAAATAAATTTTTGTTAAGTCTCTTTTTTAATTTATTATTTTTCATTTTTATTACTCCTATACATTTTCAGTAATTCTAAGTCCTTTATCAGCTAGCAACCATAAAATCTCACTAAAATTATATCCTGTATAATATTCTAAACGGTCTTTTATTTCAAGTTCATATAAATATGAACCATGTTTATAAATTCCTAAGTTACCAACTTTTGTAAAAGTGTCAACAACATCATAATGTAATTTTCTTTTTTTAAATTCAATCACATTGTCTATAAAAACAGCACATGTGTGAAGTCTATTTTTGTAAAGTTTTAACCTTTTATCGTAACAGCATTTATGTGTTTCCAGTTGTAGCCATTTTAAATATTCTAAATTTTCATTAAGCGTGATACATTCAACTCTGTCTATTATCTCTTTATAAGTTCTCATTTTTCTACCTCCTTAATTTTTTCAAATAATGGTTCTTTACTACATTTTTTAGTTGCATCTTCCATGCTCATCCAGCCAACTCTTTCATGATAAAGATATAAAGTACAAAATGTCTTTTTTCCAAATACCCCAGTATTCTTTATAGAACCTATTTTTTCGCCAAACACGTTTAAAATAATATAATCTGGGTCTTTTGTCTCTTTAAAAGTTAAATGATGAATTCTGTCATACTTTAAAGACAACATAGAGTAAGTAGTCATAGATATTCTATTATCATTCATCTTTTGCACAATATCCCTTTTTAACTGATTCAGTACGCAAACTGGAGTCATCCAGCTTGCTTTATTTACTTTTTCATTGATTTCTTTTAATGTGCACATATCTTTTTTCCTCCTATTTTATAATTTTCAAATTCTTTATATAATGAACATCATATTCACAGTTATTTAATTTTTCATAAATTTCTAAAATATCCTCTATCTGCTTTGTCTCATGGAAGTAATAGAAATCCTCTGTATTAAAGTTTTCAATTATTATTTTTGCTTTTAATTCGTCAATTTCAATGTCAAAAGTTTTATTATATATTTCATATGTAATTAAATCCATTGCTCTATATTCAATTCTTAAACATACTGTATTTCTCATTATTTCACCCTCCTTATAAGCAAAATGCTTTCATCTCATAATCTGCTGATTCATAATCATTATTGAATATTGCTGTTACTGCATTTTTAATCATATTGCATAAGCAACTTTCATAATGATTTCTCATGTAGTCATAATCACCAATGTGGTTTACATGATAATACATATCATTAATATTTTCCTCCGTGACGTTTGGTAATTTGCCCTGTTTGTATGCTCTGTATATAACTCCTGCTTGTTTTCTAGTTGCCATTTTCTTACCTCCTTATTATCTCTTCTTTAACTATCTTTATTATAATATAAAAAAGCAGAAAATGCAATACTTTTTTTGCATTTTCTGCGATTATTTTTATAATATTAAAGCTAACCCCTGTTCTAATCTTGCTTTAATTTCTGGGGTACAGTACCGCACATTTCCTAGTTTATAATTTCTAGCTAGCCATTTTAAATGCGTGGAAGTACTGGACTTTGTTAATAGTGTATTTTCTTTGTGGTCAGAAACTGTAAGTGCAAATCTGAATATGCATGATGGGTCAACTTTGCTGTCAATAAAAATTAATCCTATTTTAATATCAGACCACACTCCATAAGATTTTCCATTGTATTCCAATGTCAATATATACTTTGAAAAATCTGTTCTTTCTGCAATCATACTATAATCATCATAGGAGTAAATACCACCATTTGCATAATCTCCATAGTCTGTGTCTTGTATCATTCTAACAAATTTTGAACTAGCTTTTTTCTCTTTTAATTCTTTACTTGCTTCTGCATACTGAAAAAGGACGTTTTCAGAAGTCCAGATTTTTCCTTTTTCAATTTTGGGAATTTTGAAAGCTGGGTGTAAGTGGTAAGGATTTTGAAATTTTATAGTGTTCGCCAACATAAAAAGTATAACTCTATCTTCTTCCCTGTCTACGGTATGATATAATCGAAGTAAGGCGTCTGGCTCTTTCCAGCCTGTAAAGTATCTATCTCCCTTTGATTCTTCTACTATATATTCGTCAAATATCATATATTTAACGTTTGGAAAAGACAGCTTTTTTGTGTTCACGTTGTCTGAAAGTGCAAGGCAGTAGCCAAGTAGCCTTTTATTTTCATCCTCTTCAATGTACATATTTTCATTTGTAAATTCAAATGAAAAATTATTAAATTCATTTCTGATTACTTTTTTATAAGCATCTGCAAATACTCCCCTATCTCGTTCTGTTTTTGTTCTTACAATATAAATAAATTCACAGCCTTTTTCTATGCATTTATCTGTTATAAATTTCTGTGTAGTATATGTCTTACCGATAGAACGCTCTGAATTTATTAAGTTAAAGTTCCTTTGATAAGGCAATATATCATATATATTCCAATGAATGCCGTCATAACAATTCAAATTTTATTCCTCCTTAAAAACAAGAAATCCAGCTATTCACACTGTAGGCGTTACCCCCACCATGGTTGGCAGGTTTCACCCTGCAACATCCAACACATGCCAATGTAAATAGTTCTGGATTCCTTGTAAATTAATATATCACTTTTTTATAGTAAAGTCAATATCTTTTAACACAATTCCACCATCAACATGTGAAGGCTGTAACTTTCCAGCAAATGAACTTCCAGCGGTAAAATTGTCCCAAGTGACACCAGAATAGCAACCCTTAGGCATACCAGCACAAGTTATATTAAGTTCACCGTTAATATCTTCTATATAAGTTTTCTGTCTTATAAATTTAGCTCTTGAAAATTCACTTTCCAGTTTCCACGCTCCTAGTTTTACAGGGTCAACTTCTAACCCCTCTGGTATTTTTGTGCCGATTAAATGTAGACTATCCGTATCAGCGTATGCAAACCGATAAAAAACTTTCTGTGCGGATGAAATAGTCTTGTATCTTGCATGAGCTGTCACAAATACCCCTATTGGTATGTATAATGGGGTTCGCAATTCTTTTTCTCCTAATCTGTATTTGACTATTCCATCCTCTAAGTACGGTATTTTGCTTTGAACGTTTGGATTTAAAGCAAATTTACCATAAAGAGCATTTAGCATTAATTTAGCTAGCTGTCTCATTCCTTTATTACCATTTAATGTACTTTCATTTTTTACAGTAACCCACTTGTCTATATAATCCGTAAACAAGCCAACCGTGCTTTTGAATTTCCACCCTGAATGATAAGTAATGTTAAATACATTGTAATGTTCAAAAAATAACTTAAGGTCTACACTTGTCAAGCAAAGTGTAACTTCCTCACCATTTGAACTTGATAAGTATTGTGTAGGCACAAATGCAAGACTATTTTTAATTTGTAAAGTGGGTATATACCCCTTTTTCAATTCAAATTCGCAAGTAAGCATCTGTACATATAAATTGTACAAATTGTCATGCTCATATTTACCATTGAAAAAGATTCCCTCTCCATAAGGTAGGGGGCAATCGTGCATGACCCAAGGATATAGACTGTTAACGTCAAGTACAATTCCTTTTCCAAGTTCTTTATTTTGAAAAGCAGGGTTTACATAAGTAAATCCCCCTCTATAAGCCTGTCTTACATCATAGTCATAAGCAGGTGGGGGAAAAAGTTTTTTAAATCGTTTTGCACCTGTCATTTTCTTATAGTCATGTAGGGCATTACTTCCTTGTGTAATCTGATTTAACCCCTCATCAAATAAGACTTTTAACGCTCTTGCCATTATTTCAACGTCATTTGAGATATAATCTTTTTCTATCTGTGTTAATTGGTGTCCTTTTTCTCTCTTTTCTTTATAATCAATTTCCAATTTTGAAATAGGTAAACCAAAAGTATCTGCAACCTGTTCTACTGAAAATGGTATGATTTTCAAACTGTCATAAATTGTGATGTATCTTTCTTTTCCAAAACACAATTTAATAGAATAAAACATACCCTTGTCACTTATAAGGGTAGAAAACTCTTTTTTTCTGTAAAACTTTCTTTCTGTTGTGTGTGTCCAACCATTTTTTAATAGATAACTAAGAATGAATTCACCATCAAATTTTAAATTGTGAAAATATAATATATTGCCTGGATTGAATTCGCACCACCTTAAAAAATCCTCTATGCAATTTCCGTATATCTTCTCTTTCCAATTGTCAATATTGCATAGACAATACGCCCAGACCCTGCAATCCTCTGTATCTGTAGTAGTTTCAAAATCAGCTGTAAACTTCATAAGTTATTCAATCTTTCTTGAATACTTGTGAATTTCTGGAAATACTCTAAAGGGTCATAAATGAAATCAAGTTCCATTACAGGGTCATTGTAATATAAATCTACCAATTCATTAGCAGCAATATCTTTTAATTTTTGTAACACAGAATCGAATCCAATTATATACCCACTTCCAAACACATTTATAAATGCACTTATATAATTCCGTTTATACAATTCCTTTTTTTCATCAAAATAGCTGGATTTTATTTGCTTTTCAACATTCTTTTTAAAACGTTCCCAACTTGAAGGCTCAATCGTATTTATATCATACTTTTTTGGTTTCAATCCAGCATTTTCAATGGTACCCATTGTGCCTTTTTCTGTAGATACGTTCGCTTTTTCTCTTTCTGCTTTTCTTTTCCGATTTAAAAGAGCAACTTTATAACCAACCTCTTTCTTTTCCCATGCCGTAGTGGTTATTCCAGATTTTGAAAGCACTGGTTTTTCCGCTCCTTTTTTACTAAATCTTTTCAAACTTTTTATTTCTCTGTTAAAATCCTGTCTTGTCTCAATATTACTTTTTAAATCTTTTACGCTTACTTTTCTGGGTAAAAACTCTTTTAATTCTGGGTGTTTCTTTTCTAATCTCGTTATTTTTTCATTAAAGTTTTTTACTGTTCTTGTAAGGGTTTTACTGTCTTGCAATCTCCATTTAATACTATACCGTTTTGCCACTCAAAAGAAACCCCCTTTGCTGTTACCTTAAATCCTCTATTCTCAATCTTTTTATATAAAGTTAAATCTGCAATAAGTTTTTGTTCAATCGGCAGATTGAAACGCTGTGAAAGTGATTTATTTATTTTTTTCCTAAAACTTTCATACTCTTCTAAGAATTTATCTTTGTGTAGTAAAGATGAAAAAACAAAAGTCAAACCAGTATCTTCCATTTCAACTTTATAAAAGGATTCTTCAAGATTGTAAAAAATTCCGTTTCTTGTCATTGCCATTATTCATACCTCCTTTGTAATGCTAAAGGGGTAGGCATAACCCCTTTAGCTTTGTTTAAATTTATTTAACCATGTTTAAGGTTAAAAGTTTTCTTTCACCCTTTGAAATCTGCTTTACTTCCAGCTTTACAGGTTTTTTCCATGTATGTGGCTGTCCTTTTACAGTAAAGATTTTTTTCAACGCTGAGAAAACACCAAGACTTACAGCCTGATAGCCTGCCCCCTTATCATCAATTAAGACAATTCTAGGACATAAGTCACTTGCTCCTGTCTCTTTATTAACACAGGTAACTACCTCACAGTAAACATGTTTAACATTAATCACTTTATTAATGCAATCCCCGATTCTGTGCTCTGGATTGTTCATAGCGTTATAAAGAATGATTTCTTCATCTTCATTTTCTGGAACTAAACTGCAATACTGTGTATGGCGTTCTGCTGTTAAATCCATGATAAAACGCTCATCTTCTGCAACTGCTAAACCTGTGTTTAATGGTGTTACTCCTGTAACTTCCTCATTGTTAATAACTTCTCCTGTGAATGGGTTTTCTGCTTTACTCATATTCTTTTCCTCCTATTATTTAATGATTTTTGCGTTTGCAACAAATGTTACTAAATCAAGACTGTATACATTTTCTTCTTCTTTTACAGAAGTGACAATGTACTGTGCATCTCTACCGTATTCTTTTCTAACCAGTTTCAATGCTTTTTCATTGTCCACTTTTTCCCCTGTAATAATTACAGGGTTGACTTCCTGCGTTACTACTTCTCCATTAACAACCTCTACTTTCTTTGCTGTGATTGTTGTTGTTGAAATTGTTCTTGTAATACTTTTCATGTTCTTTTCCTCCTTAATCTTTCTTTATTCTTGTAGAAAAGCCTTTTCCTTAAGACACTTATAGAATAGCATACTTTTAAATAAAATGCAAGTCTTTTTTATAAAAAACTTAAAAATATTTACAACTTTTTTCTTATGTGCTATGGTAAAGAAAAGGAGGGCGGATGAATGAAAACAAATGTTTGCATTTTAGCAGGAGGGGCAATAACCTTAATAAGTAGGCTCTGGGGTGGATTTGATAAACCGTTTATATGTTTGTTTGCGCTTATGACAATTGACTTTATAAGTGGAATTATTAAAGCGGCAATGGGAAAAAGTAAAAAGACAAAAGGCGGCAGGCTGTCAAGTAGTGCATTGTTTAAAGGCTTATGTAAGAAAATGCTAATGCTACTTTTTGTGTGTTTCGGTTATTTTATTGAATATTGCTTTGAATTGACAGGCATTAGAGATATGATTGTCATATCATTGTCAGTTGGTGAAGCTTTATCTTTTTTAGAAACGCTCGGAGAATGTGGCGTAAAATACCCAGAAAAAATAAGAACAATGATAGAGACATTGAATAAGGAGGTTTATTAATGAAAATACTTTTAATTGCAGGACATGGACAGGGAGATGCAGGGGCAGTAAGTAAATATGGACACGAGGACAATTGTACAAGGCTTTTAGCAAGCGGCGTAAAAGACAACCTTGCAGGATTGGCAGATGTAACACTTTATCCATTTGAAAAAAATTGTTACAAACAGGTAAAAAATGGAACTTCTCCGGATTGGTCAGCTTATGACTATGTGCTTGAGATTCACTTAAACAGTTCAAACGGTAAAGGTACAGGTAGTGAGATTTATATATCACCTTTAGAAGTAGCAGACACAGCAGAAAAAGCAATCTTAAATTCCCTTTGCTTACTTGGCTTTAAAAACAGGGGTGTAAAAAGGGATAAACCAAACCTTTTAAATATGAAAAAATGCAGAGCAAGCGGCACATCTTACGCACTGTTAGAAGTTTGCTTTATTGACAATGAAAATGACATGTGTTTATTGAATGCCAATAAAGAAAAAGTATGTCTGTTAATAGCAAAGGGAATCTGTGACGGATTTGGAATTGATTATAACCCAGCTATACCACAGCAATTCAGTGGATTTTTTAAGGTACAGGTTGGCGCATTTATGGTTTATAAATACGCTGAAAAATTAAGAGATGAACTTTTAAGCAAAGGCTACCCATGCTTTATAACAACCGTAGACAGCTTATATAAGGTGCAGGTTGGAGCGTTTAGCGTTGAATCAAACGCATATGCAATGGCTGACGATTTGAAAAAGCATGGTTATGAATGCTTTGTGAAACGTCCAGACGGTAAATAAATATGTGGCATTATGTTATCACAAACCAGCTAGGACAATTGACCGTTGCAGAAATGCAGGACAATGCAAAAGAGATTTACAGTATATTAAAGGATGAATGGACACTTGAAGCCATAAGCGGTATGCTTGGCAACGCCCAGCAGGAAAGCGGATTGAATCCAGCACAAACTCAACAGAACTACCCAATTGGAGGGGATTCTGGTGGGTACGGTCTTTACCAGTGGACACCCCCACATAATTATAAAGATTGGGCGAACGCCAATGGACATGACGTTACTGATGGTTATTGGCAGGTCATAGCAATGAACACACCAATTCCAGCAGGACAATATATACATACAGACACATACCCACAGTCATTTGATGAATTTAAGCAAGTGACAGATGTTGAACTTGCTGTAAATATCTTTTTGAAAAACTGGGAGCGGGCAGGCGACGCTTATTTAGATAGACGCATCAAATATGCGAAAGAATGGTATGTGTACCTAGGTGGCTCACTTCCTCCCAAACCTATAAAAAAGCGGAAAATGCCCTTATACTTTTACAGGGGGTTATTATATTAAATAAAGGAGGTTTAAAATATGGCACTATTAACTAAAAAAGGGTCAGACGCTCTTTTGAAAAGAATCTTTGAGACTGGGGGATTAACCCCAGACATGGAGAAAGATATTCAAAGATTGAAAGATGACTTTGACGAACGAGAGGGAATCTTGAAAAAGTACGGTGAAGATTATGACGGTGACTTAGAAGAATATGACTTTAAAGAAAAAGCTGGGGTAGATTCTTCCTCTGTGGATGAGTACAAAGCTAAATATGAGGATATGAAAAAAAGATATGTTGACCGCTTTTTCAATGGAAATGCAGGAGAAGCAGAAAAAGCAATTGAACAGCAGAAAAAGGATGTTCGGCAGGATGAAAAAAACTTGCAGGATGAAAAAGAAACTGATATAACCATTGATGAATTATTAGAAAAAAAGGAGGAGAAATAAAATGCCAACATTACCAAAAAAGACACCTAGTGTGAAAGAAATGGGTAGTGCCAACATCTTGAACGCTATTAATAATGATTTAGGTGGTGACTACGCCAGCAGAGTACCGCTTGCAATTAGTGGAGATATTAAATCCTTAAACGCAATCGGTGACGTACTTATGAATTTTGAGCCACTTAGAAACGCATTTTTGAACGCTCTTGTAAACCGTATTGGACGTGTGGTTATTACTTCAAAAATGTATGAAAATCCGTGGGCGAACTTTAAAAAGGGTATTCTTGAATATGGCGAGACTATAGAAGAAATCTTTGTGCAGTTAGCAAAGCCTTATCAGTTTAATCCTGATGATTCAGAAAATACACTTTTCAAGCGTTATATCCCAGACGTAAAAAGTGCGTTCCATACAATGAACTATCAGAAGTTCTACCCTACAACCGTAAGCAATGACCAGCTTAGACAGGCTTTTCTGTCATTTGAGGGAATCACGGATTTAATTAGTAGAATCATTGAACAGGTGTATACTGGTGCGAATTATGATGAATTTCTTGTAATGAAGTACATGATTGCTAAACAGGCGTTAAATGGTAACATTTACAGTGTGAACATTCCGGCAGTAAACAAGGAAAATGCCAGTGATGTAACAACAGCAATGGTAGAAAAAGCTAAAGATTTAGCATTTTTATCCAGCAAATACAACTATGCTGGTGTTAAAACTGTAACAAATCCTACAGAACTGTATACTATTTTAACAAATAAAATCAGTTCTATCTTTGATGTACAGGTCTTAGCATTGGCTTTTCATATGGAAAAAGCGGAACTGTTGGGTAGACAGGTGGGAGTTGACAGTTTTGGAGAATTAGACAACGAGAGACTTACAGAACTTTTCAAAGATGACCCATACACAACATTTACGCCATTCAATGAACAGGAACTTGCTGAACTTTCTACAATCATGGGATTAATGGTTGATGTTAATTGGTTCATGGTTTATGATAACTTTATTGATATGACAGAAGTTTACAACGGTAAAGGACTTTACTGGACTTACTTCTATCACGTTTGGAAAACTTTTTCAATCTCACCTTTTGCAAACGCTGTCTTATTTACAACAGAACAGCCAACAGTCACAAGTGTGACCGTATCACCGGATACAGCTACAGCAGGTAAAGGCTCACAGTTACAGCTCACAGCTACTGTTATTACAACAGGCTTTGCTGATAAAAGCGTGCACTGGGAGATTAGTGGAACTGAAACACATTCAACCGTAAGTCAGAATGGACTTGTAGTTATTGGTGCAGATGAAACAGAAACTTCTCTAACCGTGACCGCAACCAGTTTATTTGATGAAAGTAAAAATGCAACCTGTACAATTACAATTGCTTAAATATTAAGGAGGTTTGAACGCATGAATATTAATCCTATGACACCAATTACAGCCGTAAAGGTCTTACAGGCTGTACCCTTGGACAACAGTTATAAGGACACTTTAACATTTAAAAATGTAAGTAGTCAAACCTCCTTTTTTACTGGAAAAGCAAAGGCAACTTATACAAACTTATCACCGATTAATCTTTATAATGCTATCCGCTTACCTGTATGTGCTGATGATATTTACGATTGCAATTATATCATGTTTCAAAATGCTAACTTCAAGACTAAATGGTTTTACGCATTTATCACAAAAATAAACTATGTAAATCCAAACATGTGCCAAGTTGAATTTGAAATTGATGTAATGCAGACATGGTATTTTGATTATACAATCAATCCCTGCTTTGTTGAAAGAGAACATACCAATGATGATAGAGTAGGAGCGAATTTACAGCCAGAACCTGTGCAACTTACTGAATATATTAATGAAAAAGGTTTAAAAACACCATGCTTTGATAACTATACAGCAGTTATTTTAACAGCGGATAACCCAAATCCAGACAACGCCACCCCTTATAAAAGGGGTACTGTTGGTGGTTTATTTAGTGGCTTATATTATGTATATGGAGGTAATATTGATGATGAAGAATCAACTAATACGTTACTAGGATTAATTGATTCATACACTGATTTGAATAAACAAGATAGTATAGTTTCAACATTTATAGCTCCATCATACTTTTTAACGCAAAATAACACCCCTGTAACTTATCAAATGTGGATTGATGGTAAACCAGAAAAAATAGGTGATTATACTCCTGTAAATAAAAAGTTATTAACACATCCATATAATTATCTGTGTGTAAGCAATCAAGAGGGTCAGAACTGTGATTTTAGATATGAATATTTCAATTCATCAAATGAAAAAGGTGAAGTGCTATTTTTAATAACTGGTGATATGTCACCAAACCCAGAGATATTGTGTTACCCTGTTGATTATGAGTTTCAATTTAAAAACATTGATAAGTCTCTATCAATTAGTGGATTTCCTCAATTCGCATATGCGATAGATACATTTAGGGCATGGATTGCACAATCAGCAGGAAGTAATATTCTTGGATTAATAGGAAGTGGGGCAATGTCTGTTGCTTCTGAAAATCCCCTCCCGTTTATTACTGAAACAGCAAATCTTGAAATGACATACTTGAATAAACTATATGCAGGAGACACTGGTAAAGGTACTCAAGGAAGTAGTGCATTAGTAGCAATGCGTTTAAAAAACTTTATTTTTTACAACAGGCATATAAGGGATGATATAGCAAGGTCAATTGACAATTTCTTTTCAATTTATGGCTATACAACCAATATTGCAAAAGTTCCTAATATTACAGGGCGTAAATCTTGGAACTATGTCAAGACAAAAGACAGTAAAATTACAGGTTCTATACCTTTTGAAGATATAGAAAAAATCCGTTCTATCTTTGACAATGGCGTAACCTTTTGGCATGGTGACTATGTTGGACATTATGAACGTGACAATTCAATTATAGGAGGTTAAAATGGGGGCAAGGAAAAAAAGGCTTGAAGCCACTTACATGAACGTAGCTACATATGATGATATTTTTTCACAGCTTAAAGAAATAGCCTTGAATGTTTACCGCTGGGAAAATGTACCAGAAAGTGTTGATATTAGATTTTTAGAATTGTGCTTATTCAACAGGGGTTATGCTGTATATTTTAATGACGAGATTTTAGGAAATCTTGCTCTAAACTGTGCAATTGGTGGAGCATTAAACGTTTACAACATACCAATAAACAGAACTGCATACGCCAGCAATGGTTATAAACGTTTTTTAAGTGCAAGCGACAGCGTTATAATTTTTAATAATTATATGCACAGGGCGACATATCCGACAATTGATATGTACGCAAAAAGATTGACACAGATTAAAAGGGCAATTGATGTAAATATTACTCAACAGAAAGTACCTAAAATCATACAGTGTAACAGACAACAGCAATTAACTTTTCAAAATATGTATGAGCAGGTAGATAATAACGAACCTGTTATAATTCTGGATGAAAGTGCAGATTTAAAAGCTGTTAGCGTGCTTGATAATACTGCCCCGTATGTTGCTGATAAATTAAACCTTTTATATAAGGATTTATGGAATCAAGCCTTGACCTTTTTAGGTGTTGAAAATTCAAACGCTGATAAAAAAGAACGTCTAGTCTCGGATGAAGTTGGCAGTAATTACGGAAATGTGGAAGTACAACGAAATGTTATGTTAAATGCAAGAAAACAGGCTGTAAAAGAAATTAATAAAATGTTTGGAACTGAAATAGAAGTGAATTTTAACAGTGATTTAATTACAATGCTAAATTCACCAGCACTGTTAGTTAAGGGGGGTTCAGACATTGAGTGAATACACAATAGAAGTTAGAGAAGTGGTAGACATGTTTTCAAATTCAAAAGACGATTTGAATACAAAAATTAAAACTGCTTTACCTAGCATTTTCAATTTTGACTTTCCAATCTGGATAGAAAGTTATCGTTCTATTTTGGAAGAAAAAATTATAAGACATTTTTTTACTAGAGAAATTGGCTTAGAAACTATTGAATTATGGCAGTTTTACCTTGCGGAAAAATTAAATTTAATCATGCCATATTATAATAAAATATATGAGACAACAGTAAAAGATTATGATTATATGAATACGGTTGATTATACTGACACTTTCAATGTTAATAAAAATGAAAATAACAAAGCAGAACTATTAAGCAATGGTAGCGGAAAGACAACAGGCACAGAAAGTGGAAACACTACTTCTAATGGTTCAACTAATGAAAGTAGCACATCAAATCTTTATCACTCTGATTTTCCGCAAGGAAACGTAAATACTTCAACAGATTATATAACAAGTGGGGATAGTACAACTGCAACCGCAAGTGGTAGTTCCGCAAATCAAAGCACAAGTACAAATTCAAATTCTAGCACTTCTGAAAATGAAAATAAAAGCAACAGCGAAAATACAATGCTTTATGCGGAAGATTCGAAAAGAAAAATAAAAGGAAATAACGGTACGCCATTTACAGATTTATTAATAAAGTATCGTGAAAGCCTTATTAACATAGATATGTTAATCATAAATGAGTTGAATGATTTATTTATGGGAATTTATTAAAAGGAGGTAGAAAAATGGAAATGTGCATTTTCCCCTCATGGGGTACATCAAGTTATGTTTACAGTGACAACTTGACAGTTCTAGAAAAAATTTGCTGGTTAAAAAACAGACTGGACGAACTGGAAAAGTATATCGCTGACGGAAAAAATGGACTATTAAAACCAGCTTTTCAATATACAGATGAAAAGGTTATTGGTCTTGACCATAAACTTTCCGCAAGCATTTTAGCTAACACTAATTCAATAAATTTAGTTAGTGAGCAGTTAAACAATGCAATTGTAAATTTAAATTCACAGCTAAACAATATTTACAATTCTATGCAGGAATTAGAAAATCGTACAAATGCTAAATTGCTTGCACAATATCAGCAGATACTTACAGAAGTTGAAGAATTGCTAAAAGATTATTCAATTATTGTTATTAATCCTGTAACAGGTAAAAATTCCACAATTCAACAGGCGTTAAACGACATTTATAATGTTGTGAGCGTGAACGCATTAACAGCTATTGAATATGAGAGTTTAACAATTACAGCGGAAGATTATGAAAAGCGAAAAATCACAGCTATTGATTATGAAAGAAAAGGTAGATTTATATTTATCAAAGAACTTTACTTTTCTATGATTAGTCCGTTTACAGGATTAAAAGAAACGTGCTGTAATGTATTAAAAGAAATTGTATCGTATTTAAAGAAAAACGTTGCAATCACAGCCGGAGAATATGAAGCATTAAATTTAACTGCTACTAACTATGATTCAAAAAACATTACCGCTTACAATTATGATTGGAACGGTAAAAACATATTATCTTAAAGGAGGAATTTTATATGAGTGCTACACAAAAAACTACACATTATGAATTACCATTTTACGCAAGCGGAGATGAAACAGGTTGGCTTAGTGGATTTAACCCAGCAATGCAGACAATTGATACAGCATTGTTCAACATCAATCAGACAGCGGAGGATTCTAATGGTACAGCTACAGAAGCAAATTATAATGCTCAACAGGCTATTAATTCAAATCAGGCAACAGCCAATTTATTAGCACAGACAAACAATACTGTTACTGAATTGGTTAATAAATTAACTTTTCACAGTGTGAACTTTGACCGTCCAGACCTTACAACTTTAATTGTTGGAGAATCAAACGCCGATAATTCTATCACTACTATTTCAGTGTATATCACATCAACGGAGGGTATACCTTCATCATATTTAGTAAACGGAACACATTTTTATGAATTCGGTAGTTGTTCAGAAAAATTGTGCAACAATGTTTTAAGCGGTTCAGTTGCCAATGGATTTACTGGGGTTATGAAGTTAATCGGTTACTTACCATGCAAAGTAGGTGACACTAACGAGATTGACGGTTTCAGATGTTTTTATGATAATACTGCTAAAAAAACAAGGTTCGGTTTTACCGCTTCACGAATTGTCAAAGCAAATGATTCAATGTCAAGTTGTGCTAATATGACATTTACAAACACACAGGCAGTCTAACCCCC
>ERZ1035037.350-NODE-350-length-14656-cov-4.590713_pt1 | contig 14656 bp, 27 predicted proteins | sample MGYA00520618_ERZ1035037 | MGnify/ENA primary metagenome ERZ1035037 (study PRJEB33766, sample SAMN09781741) | gut metagenome | biome: gut microbiome | host: Homo sapiens | place: Madagascar | study: EMG produced TPA metagenomics assembly of the PRJNA485056 data set...
ATCTTATCTTCATCGACTTCAAAGCGCTTATGGCAACCTTGGCAGTTTAGCTTTAGAATAGCCATAATTATACCTCTTGGTCTACAATCTCGACAATCTCTTGCAAAGCGTCTAAAGCAGTTTGAGATTGACGAACTCTTCCCAATCCAGAAATGCGCTGAGCAATATCCTTAATATCTATAAGAGCACGTTGAGCTGATTCAAGGTTTGCTTCATAGGAAGTCAAGTTCGTATTTAGTAGCGTTAAATCGTTTTGAACGTTAATAGGTTCTATGCAATTCTTGAGTTCTCCAAGAAAATCACCACCCATATATTGATGGATATAATAATAACAATCGTCAAGGTCATCAATAATTGCTTGACCGCCATTCTTAATTGGTGTTACTGTCATTCTTTCACCTCCGTTCTTCTATTCCATGCTTCAATTACTTGTTCTACAGCATTCGTTTCCAGAACCAGATTATCAACCAAAACTTCTGAAGAAGCACTACACTTAGAACAAATTACTCTTACGCCATTACTTGCAATCAAGCGTGCTTTACCTCCGCAAAAAGGGCATGGTTTTAGTTCAAACATTTTCTTCATTCTCCTTAATCGCCACACGCAACTCAACTGTTCGACCATCTTTGAGTGTCCATTCCCAACCGCTCGATGATGCTTTTTGGCAACCAAAACCACCAAGTAGTTCCATCACCATGTGGTCACGAACAGCTTCAATCGCTTCTTCGGTAACGTCCGATTTGTTGCGCCACATGGATTTGTTCTTTGGTTCAAGTGTTCCTGCGTAAATGCCAAAAGCGCCACACTCAACATGATATTCAGCCATCGTTTTCACCTCCGTCCATCTTCGCGCCACAGTTGGGGCAGTAAGGCTTGCCGTACTCTTTCGAGAAATTCCGGCAGCGGGTGCACTGCTTCTCATAGTTTCCCGTTTCCAGATTGAACCGTCCCGTGCCCCACCGTCCACGCACTACCGGCGCAGCGGCGGCGGCGGGCACAGCGTTAATCGCTTCTTCGATTTCTTCCCACTCGCTCTGGAACAGTTCGATAGGGGCGTTTTCTACCGCGTTAATCGCGGCCTTTTTCGTGATGTATTCAGCCATTCGTTACCTCCATCTCTTACAAGTCGGTTTCATTCCCTTAGCCATTGTCAGCCCTCATCCACATAGCACCAACTCTGGGGCGGGCGGCGAAGCGTCAAAGCCCCCATTTTTGCAGATACCGTTGTTGTTGCTGTACATGGCGCAGGCCGCACAGTATGGGTCATTATGACCAGCCGCCGAAACGCCGTCAGCTCCCGCGGCTGGTCATAAATGCGCAGGCCGACGATATGCCAGCCGTAGCCGGTTCCCTTTAGGTAGTTCACAATTTCTTCTCGTGTCATGCAAGCTTGCTTTTCTACGTCATCCGGTGCATGATTAAGGGGCGCAAGTTCATAAATCCGGTCACAGGTGAACTCGCCAATGACCTTGCTATTACACCAACCAACGGTATTTGTGCGATAGCTGAGCTTGTCCAGTTTCCCGCAGGACACAGAAATGTAAGGGTGATTCATAGTGCAATAGATATAGCACTTGAACGGTGTTTGTAGCTTCGGGCGCGTTTTTCGTACCTCGATGGTTTTCTTACCATTGACGATTTTCTCACACCATTTCAGGCAGATGCTCAGCATAACAGCCTTAGTGTATTTCTTAGTCACTCTCTGCACCTCTATTCATCTTTTCGCGGAGAACAAAACATCCTGTCAATCCAAGCTACTTTTCCATCGTTACTCGTAGCACATTTCTTCGACTGGCAAGTGCCGTTCGCTTTGTGGTAATAAACGCAGTCTTTGCACGGATTTCGCATTATTCTTCGCTTCCTTCCATCTTTGTGCCACAATGGCAATATGGTTCTGGTACGATAGAATATCTACCGCACAAGTTACAAAAATACAAGTATACTTGCGAAAGATTAAATTGCCATCTTCTCCGTATTGCACAGGAAAGCATGTTTCTTTTTGTTTCTCAATCCACTTTCCGTGCACCACTGGGGCGACATCGGCGGCAGGAAGTTTTCTAATTTCTGTCTACGCAGCAGCGTAATCCCCGCACGTTCGTGTCGTGATTTCCAGCGCGTTCTGGCGCTCAATGTATTCAGCCATGCTCTTATTCCTCCTTCGGCTCATAACCGTATCTGTAACTTTGTAACTCCATTGTACCATCATCTTCATTGATTGTCAAGATTTTTTGTAGCTTGTGTGGGAAGATACTATTCTTGTAAGACTTAACGCGGAACGTATCTTCACTACGATAGCCAGTAAGGACAAGACCTTGACCGCGAGTAAACCAGCTTGTGTCCATTACGGCTTTTGTGCCGTCTGCGTGTTGTTCGCTAATCTGTTGCTTGTAGAAAGGATAAGAGTGGTTATCAAAACGAGCCTGTACTACGTTGTTATTAGAATCAAGTACAACAATAGTTGAATGAGCATCATTACGCGCTATCACCGTACCCATAATTCGACTAAGCTGATACTGTCGCCATTCACGCTTACCATATTTCTTAGTAACAAACACTGGCTCAGTAGGTAGCTTATCAAACGTGGTAATATTGTATCTATCAGCGTCAATACAAGCAAGTTCATGCTCATTAGAGTAATAGGACAATGCTTCAAAACTCCAATGATTAACGTTCATGTTAGGTAGCTTATCACGCATACGAGCCTTAATAGATTGTTCGTTATACATCTTTAGGAACTCTGGCTGGTTAATATAAGCCTTTAGTTCTTCGGTGACGTTCTTAAATAGCTTCTCAAGCGACTTATCTACAACAAGCGTTCTGCTTTCTTCGTCATACCACCAGTCTACATTTTCTTCAAGTTGATTACGACACATTGAATCGAAGAAAACTAATGCTCGTTCGTCAAGCCAATAGATTTTCTTTGACTTGAACTTGGGATGATTACCATAAAGGAATTGCTTTGAACAAATGTACTTTTTGAAGGCAAGCGGCATGGTAAGGGTGTTGGGTAGCTTACAGCCAATACGTTGTAATTTAGCCAAATTAGCAGTGGTAAGCGTTTGTTTGCGAGGTGTAGAAAGAGCAAAGTACGCTTGCATGACACGCATACGGTCAGGGCAGAACTCATCAAAACAACCAGCCTTGATTAGCTGAATAAACTTGGATGGCGTAATAAGTGTACCTTGGTATGAGTTGCGTGTATAGAAGTCGCGGAAAGAAGCATAAGGGCGATTGGAGATGATTTGTTGAGCAATTTCTGCATTAATGGATGAGATACCGCCTAAACCGAAAAGAATCGTGTTATCTTTTTCTCTTGGCGTGAAGTCCATATCTGAACCATTAGCTGAAGGAGCGCTAACATAGATATTAGATTGACGCATTTTATAGATAGCTTTAGCAATCTCTGAATAATCTGTACTGCCCTTACGTTCGACTTCTGATTCAACACCAGATGCTTCAGTAGATAGACAAGCACAATTCCAATACACACGAGGATAAAAGTAATTAAGGTTAAGTTCTTGTAAAGCAATAATTGAATAGGAATAACTGTGTAATTGGGAGAAGGAATATCCCATACTTGCCGCAAATACAACATTCCAAATATAATCAAGGAACACTTCTCGCGTACCAATTTTACGTCCATATTCAAAAAATTGTTGCTTTGCTTCTTCTTGTAACTTCACCGATTTCCTCGCGATGGATTTGCGAAGTTTGTTACTTTCTTTCAAAGTATAGCCAGCTACACGCTTATCCATAGACAAACGCATAACTTTTTCCTGCGAATCTGCAAGACCATAAGCGTCTGAAAGATATTCCCATAGAACTGCGCGTTCTTCATCATTCAGTCCAAAGTTAATAGTATCTTGTACCCATGCTTCATGACTGTTTTTATAACGAATATAACGGTCAATAGGTGTTTCGTCTGCATTATCTGGTTGTAAACGCAATAGACTATTAGCCGCAGACAAATCCATTACTGAACGAGGTTTGGTTGCAGATAGTGCTTTAGCCGAAATCGGAGTATCAAATTGAAACACAGAATAAATAGATGGTAGAATATCCCACATCTTAGAATCATTGTATTCTAATACATCAGGGTGTAGCCATTTATAGTATGTTGCTTTAAGCGAACCTTCCCATGTAATTTTGCCGTTTGCTAACAGATAGTCCATTGTTTTATGAATCTTATCTGCCGCTGATACAGATAACATATCCATTTTAACCAGACTTGCGGCTTCACTGTCCCATAAGTCGTAACAAGTGCTTAATGCTCCATCGGGTGAACGAATAGCAGAAACATAATTAACATAAGGTTCGTTACAGAGCGTTACTCCTGCGGCGTGACGACCTCGATTAGTAATCAGCCCTTCAAGACCGAGAGCGGATTCTTTAAGCCCTTGATATTTAGCCATTTCATTGACCATTTCAGCAATAGGTCGTTCTCCAAGTAAGCATTCCTTTAGACTTGCTACTTTACCACGGTTGACAGGAACAAGAGATTTAAGATAACCAGCCGTATCATTTCCGATACCCAGTCCTTTACAAGCGCGTTCAATAGCTGTTTTTGCAGAAATCTTAGAAAAAGTAGTTACATTAAGAACTTTATCTTCTCCAAAAAATTCTTTCATTTTATTGACAATTGCTTTCTTTTTGGATGCTTCAGAATCGTTATCAATATCTGGGAGTTCCACACCTCTCATGTGATTCAAGTGTCGCCAAGACGGCATATAATCACCGAGGGGGAGGGGGTCTATCTGAGTAATCGAAAGCAAATAGCAAGTTTCAAAACCAGCCGCAGAACCACGAGCGGGCATTGACAAACTGCCAGCGTCCCAAATCAGTTCAATAATTTCTGTCATCGTACTGTAATAAGACGGCATTGAAGTATGAAGTTGGTCGCTGATAATGTTAAGTTCTTTCCATTCTTCATTCAAACGTTGAATGTAAGGTTCTACTTCCTTTCCTCGATTTAGTACCTTATCAATCAAACCTTGTTCAGCTTGATAGAAAAAATATCGTTCATGGATAGGACGGTCAGCACTTGCATAATAACCAAAGTATTCATATTTATCATAATATTCTTTAAACTTATGCTGAATATGAAAAATCTTTGGTAATTTGTCTAATGGAATTTGAGGGATAATAGGGTCGTGTAGAATGTTATATTCTTGCACTCTATCAGCAATCTCATCACTCCAAGCAAACATCTTGTCAATTTGCTCATTAGTAAAATCAATAAGCAGATGTTCACGCAATTCTTGTTCACTCATGCAATACGCCGTTGCATAGAATGAATCTACTTCTCTATCGCCTTCTTGTGAAAGCAAATAGGTCTTGTGAATAACCGCATCTTCTTTTCTAAGATAATGTGCGTCAGTTGTGGCGATGATAGGAATATTTGTCTTTTCATGCAGTTTCCACAACAAACGATTAACCTTGCTTTGGTCTGTATCGGCTTCGCTTGCTGGCTGTACTTCAAGATAAAAATTACCCTTGCCAAAAATATATTGAAAATAATTGGCTTCTTCTACTGCTTGCTGAAAAGAACCTTGCAAAAGAAGTTTATCAATAACCGAACCCAAACAAGCGCTACTTGCTATTACATGACCACGATTACCACCAATTACTTCTTCAAGGTCGGTATAATACGTTGGTCTACGATAAATTTTACCTTGCTTCCATGCCCTTATCCACGCTCTTGTAGACAATTCACGCAGTTGTCTATGACCTTTAGTATCAAGAGCAAGGAGAATAAAGTGATAATACGGTGTAGAGTTTGGTGTTTCGCGGTTAAACAAATCATCTTCTTCTCTAACAGCATAAATCTCATTACCTAAACCAAGGGTAAATGGTCTATCTTTCTTCATAGACTGCCATTTCTTCAAGGCTTGAATATGGCTACTGATACCTTCGTGTTCAGTAATACTGATACCACGCAAGCCAATATCATAAGCGTATTGAATCAAATCTGACAATCTATTTACTACATCAGGGAATCCAAGCATTGCATTACTGTATTCCGAATGCGTATGATTATTGTACACTTCTAACCCCTCCTTAAAACAAAAATGGGAATAGCTTTAACTACTCCCATTCTATCACATATTTGTTCACTTGTCAAGAAGTTCTTTTATCATCAGCTTCAGTTCTTTAATTTCTTGTCTAAGCGTGTTGAACTCTTCCATAATTATTGTGTTTGGTATATCTATTTTTCTATCGTTAATCTGAACAAAGCCTTGGTATAAATCATTAAGGCGACCTGTCCATATGCGTTCATCTATCCAATCCTTTGGAGCGTTTACGAATGACAAAACTATACAATAATCATTATCATCATTATTCAAAGGATAGAAGTCTGTGATTTCAAACTTATCTCCATCTTTAGAGATAAGAATATCACCAATGTCAATATCATTTACATTCATGTTATCACCCTTAACTACATATCTTCTATCATACGTTTAAGTTCTGTTAATTCTTTTATAGCTGTAATTTTTTGCGTCAACACAAACATTAGGAATATAGTAGATGTTCTTCTTTACGATTTCCATAGTTTTCACTCTCCTTATGTGACTATTGTATCATATTTCTAAAGAACTGTCAAGATAAATCTCAATCAATCCTTTCTTCAGCCGTGCCAAAGTCAGTAGTGTAAACTACTCTTTTAACGCCCAAACTCTTAATCATCTTCATGCACCCAGCACACGGTCTTGCCATGCCATTCTCACCATCACATTTTCTTTTACGAGCAACATACACTGTTACTTTAGACCACTCAATTTCTTCGTTAAGTAGCGGAGCAAGCGCGTGTATCTCTGCATGAAGATAATGCGGTTTATCATCTTCTGGGAAACGCTCTCTATTATATTTCTTCTGCAAAGGATGAGTCTTGCAAGTATTGAACGCTGTGTTGAGCACTGTATTCTTCTGCGCCACTACACATCCCATATGGTATCTGCCATAGTCACTACAATCAGCAATAGACAAGGCATGAGCCAGCATTTTCTTATCATTCTTGTTCATAAAAATAGTCACTTAATTATACTATACCAATAAAAAATCCAGAGAATGATGATGGACAGAGAAGCAAAGATAATAATGCTCCAACTTCTATCACGGTAATAATACTCCCATTCATCACGGATTGTCCATATTGCATTTACAGTTACAAAAATCAACGCGAATAAAGGGAAAGCAAAAAGAACAAACATTATAATTTCACCTCACAATTAGCACACAAAAAGAATAACCCACGCAACCATACATAGTAAAACAATATACCATTCAATCCAATTTCCCCAGAATAGTACGGGTGTTTGACAATTTTTGTACTAATATTTCATATTTTTATATACATTATATGAACTGACACCAAAAGCAAGCAAAAGAATTGGAACAACAGCCCAATAAATAAATTCTACAAAAACATCATCAATATTCATCATTTTCACTCCCAATCAATCAACACTTCGATATATCTCATTCTACACTGGTCATTCGGCACATCACCAGACACAACCCTATATCCCTTTTGCTCAAGCGCTCTCATAAGTCGCTGTTCAGCCAATACAGAAATAAAGTTGGCATTGTACACGATACGAGGGTTAACCGCCTGTGCATCGTTAATGCGTTTCATCATTTCAACGTGCATGGTAGTCTTGAGGTAAGAGTAGCCACTTGTGTCCTTAAAACCTTGCTTAGTCTTGACCAAATTATTAAAGATACCGATGTTTTTACGAATCATCTTCATATATTCTTCCTTGGTCGGAAGTACGTTAAATGTGTTTGCCATGTTTATTCTTCTCCTTTGTTGTTTTTGCGGTCAACATGATAATTCATACCAACGTTAAAAGATTCAATCAACAAATTCTTAATGATTTCTTGTTCTTCTGCGCTGAAATTCTTTAGGGTGTTGTTGTTAATGTTCTTTTTAATATAAATCCATGATTCTGTTTTAGGCAAAACATAAGGTTTTAATTCCTTTTCTTCAGACCAAGTATTAAACATACTTGTGTTTTCTCCTATGACCAAGTAAATATATCCATTACCATCACACCTTACTTGAGACACAATCCCCAGCGGAAATTCAGGATAAATGTCTTGTAAGAATTTTGGTACTTCCTTGGTTACTCTATCACCAATCTTAAACTTTGCCTTCATAAACTTTAACTTTGCCTTCATAAAAAACAACCTCCTTAATGTAACATAGCAATATACGGCATAATCATCAACCAAAAAGATAGTACACAGTAACAAGAGAAGTTACAAAATATGCTATTAAGACGCATCCAAAAATAAGCGCATATTCTGAAGTGATGGTTAAATATAATAGCGCTGCGAAAATAATAGTCCACAGCGTAATACCCAACGAAACCATAATAATTGTACCTACCATAAAAACAACCTCCTTTGTTTATGTATCAATGATACCACAAAGGAGGTTGCCTGTCAAGGGATTTTGTGAAATTTTTAAGCCGTATATGTCACAAGTTAAGTTTAATTTAGTCCAATATGAAGAAATATTATTAACACCAACTGTGGGGGTAAAATCCGCTTGCTAATTTATGTTTTTTATGTATTGATAAAAACAACCTTATCGCCAACATTAAGCATTATCTTGTGCTCCCTTCATCTTGTTGCAAAAACGCTGAAAACCATCGTGAACATAGTCTTTAGCAAGACACATAACAGGGTGGTCAGCTCCATCAAACACTATCCACGCTTCCCATTCGTCCTCTTCAAACGGACACCAACTTCTATTTTCCGTGTAAATTTTGAGAACCATATCTCCAGTAACATCATGTTTACTACACTCGATATAGTCAAAACAACATTCATCACTGTGTGCATAGAAACCCCTATTTGTTTTCTTCGAACGGCAGAACAATGACGTTTCTTTAAGCATCTCACTCGCAAACTGAATGAAATTGTCAACGGGAATAAATGATTCTGTTCCGTCAATCATGCCGACATAAACCATCAGCTTATCTTCGTGCTTCAACACTTTACCAAAAAACATATTAAATAACCTCCTTGGTTTGTTTGTGAGTACATTGTATCACATACCAAGGAGGTTGTCAATAGAATTATGAAATTTTATTAGTCTTTCTTTGGTACGGTATAAGACTTCGCATTAGTGCTATCCCCCATACCAAGCACGCCATTCTGTGTAGTTGGGTCAACAAGCGCGTTCCATACGTTGACACAAACAAGGAATAGACAATAAGGGTTACTGATAGTACCCTTCAGCACATTGAGCACGCCCGCCCAAGTTGTCATGTCTGCCGCTGTTAGCCCTGCATAAGCAAGCGCAGTAGCAAAAGCACCAAGGACGATATTCAACCAAAACGCATAGTTTTTAATTCTAATCTTTAGATTCATTTATTTATCACTCCCCATACATACCAGCGCGGTCATTGATAACAAGAACTCGTAGCAAATCTTCACTTAGGTCAAGACCCTTGCCATTACCTTTGAGATAACCCTTGTCTACCAGCTTCTTAATAGTGTCCTTACCCCAGTCTGGAACTGAAGTAATACTATCATATACCTTATTATACTTAGCGTACACTTCTTCAGCTACATTGCTAGCAACCTTCTTGGCTTCGGTCTGAGCAATAGCTGTGGTTTCTGCCTTAGTCATGCCATTCTCCTTATTCTTTACCATATTTAGGAAATTAGTCCATTGTTCATAATGTCGCACAAACGGTTCTGGGCAATACTTCCGAGTCACCGAATAGTGCATACACACATGGTTAATATCAATACCATACTGTTCCATTAGCCACTGTACCAGCTTTACAGTGCGCTTCTGGGTTTCCATAGTAATTACATATTCACCATTCTTCCAGTCGCTACACATTTCAATACCAATGGAATTAACATTACGACAGCTATTGTAATAATAGCCCGTTTCACTGCCACAATGCCATGCAGTGTTAGCAAGGTTTACAGTCTGCCAAATTTCATTTTCATCAACGAAGAAATGTGCGCTTGCATTAAGCCCACTGCAACGAGCAAAATAATCTGCATTGTTCTTTGCAGTGTCGCCCTTACCAGCAGTAAAGTGAATAACAATCCATTCAATCTTATGCTTTACACCATTCTTTGTGCGACCATACATGAAATTAGAAGGATTACATTCTTTAAATTGAAAATATGGTTTTTCTGCCATTATATCGTCTCCTTTCTTTAAGATAAAAGGGGAGAATATATCTCCCCTTATTTCAATTAAAGACCGTTATCATCAAGCAGCTTACGATAATTAGCGGATAGGAGAGTTGCGCCAGTCTTTTTTTCACGCCACTTGATATATACAGCGCGTGCAAGGTCGTCATGAGGGATATTGTGCTTGTTGTCCCATTGGTTAAGTTGCACGTCAATGTCACCGGGGAGCTTTGCGATGTGCCGATGTTGTAGTTTGTAATTGTACATAATGTTTTCTCCTTTCTTTGATAAAAATTATTCGATTGTGCCTAATTGTACTTTAGAAATACAGGTGCTTATACTATACCCTGTGCGCAAAGTCATTAAAAAATTTGAAGTTTCTACAATAAAACCAGAAAAAAGTAAATCGAAATTACCGGGCAACGAAGAATACACAATTAAACGCGCAACAACATCTCGTATAGACGCACTATCGTTTATCGTGTCAAACGTATTTAATCGCATTGTATGACTAATCCCAACTTTATCTATTATTCTTAAATAATAATTTGGATTTGTTTGTAAATCATAAAAACCCGACATATAGAACTCAGAAGAATTGTTTGCAATATATTCTTTTTCTACGCTAAATGTACCTTCTTGTTTCTCTACTTTACCTGTAACTATACCATTCATTGCTCAAATTCCTTTCTGAGCAATGAGAAGTTTATTCAAAAGTGCCAACAGCTATTTCTTTAATATAAAGTGAAACGTAATATGAATCAGTTAAAAATAAATAATACTTGTTGTCATCAGGGGATTTGTCTATATTTACTTCAGCCCAAAGGCTATCGTCATTTACACGATAAACTTGAAATTTCAAACTATAAGTATTAGAATAATTTGTGCCAATATTACTACAGTTAACATAAGAAATGTTGTTTTGACCGTCTATCAGTCTAAAATAATAAGGCGCATACAGATACTTACTATCATTTACGCTCATTGTAAGCGAATCTGTGTGGGTAGCGCTCATAGAAATAATTGTTTTCCACACCATACTTCCAGCCTGTTTCTCTTGTTTACCAGTCACAATACCGTTCACTCTTGAGCACCTTCTTTCGGTGCATACTTCTCATTGCTCAAATAATTTAGTGGGAGACTATGCCCCCAGTTGAAACTGAGGTTGACTTACAAATACACATTTTGTGTCTCCTTTATTATGTGTTGTTTGTAATTTGAGCAATGGGAGGGGTTAAGAAAATAATTCAAAACCTAAATCACTATATTCATTAGTAGTAATAGTATTAGTATTGAAATTTATAGTAAGTGTTGCAACTGAAGAATTACCTATGCCATTAAGAGTGATAACCGATTGCTTATAAACAACCCCCGATTCATATCCAGAACTGCTATTTATAACAATCGCATATTTCTCTTGAGGAAAAATCACACAATAGGTCGTATAATAACTACGATATGTTTCAGTAGCAATAACTGAATATTTATCTATATCAGTAATCGTTGCACTACCATTGTAATATTGCCGAACAGCGGAAGTTGGTATTTTACTACCAGTTGTTTCAACTTTACCTGTTACAATTCCATTCATCCAACAGCACCAACTTTCTTTAGTGCTGTTCCATTGCTCAAATTAAAGTTTAGGAGAATGCTAACGCATTGCCCCCCCCAACCGAAGTCAGGGTTGACTGAATGTTAAACATAAATGTTCTCCTTTTGTGTAGTTTTTTATTTGAGTAATGTGAAGGGAATTATTTTATTCTAAAGTACAGATTGAAACAGATTTCAACCGTGTGTTTAGATTAACTGGAGAACCTAATTTTAAGTATAATTGGCTGTCATTAAGATATTTAGATATTATAAAACTCATAGTGTTATAAATATCAGTATCTTCATAAACGCTTACCGCAGTAGAAAAACTTGATTCGTATCTTTGTATTTGAAGTATTTTAATTATTGATATATTTCCAGCAACATCAATAATTTTAAGATAATCATTTTGAGTATCGTATCTTAAATATGTTTCTTGTTCAGTTAACGAAGCAAAAGTTTTATCTTTGAAAACTAAGCCTTCAGATTTCTCAATCTTACCAGTAATAATCCCATTCATACAGTCACCTGCTTTCGGTGACTAACATTGCTCAAAAAGGACTTTCGCCCTATTAGGGAGTTATTGCCCCCCCCCAAGTGAAGCATAAGTTCACTCAGAGAAAACTTGATACGCATGGTATCACTCCTTGTTATTTAATTGAGCAACGTGTGTGATATGGGTATGTTAGGTGATTTCGAGAGTGCCACGCTCTACAGATGTGAGATAATAACGCAATGCACCACCACGAGTTGTTTGTAAATAAAAACTGTAATAATCTTCTTCCCAAGAGCAATGAAAGAAAGCTGTATCATACGAAAGTGAACCTGAATCGTTATAATACCAAAGTGTCAAAACACCGTCATAATCTATGCTATCTCCTCGCGGAGCGCTTCGAGCTTTCATAAGAATTATATTTCCTGCTTTATCTACAATTTTAAGATATTGATTCTTATCAGGAATATAAATATTCATTTTAGTGTCATTTGGGGGAATAGGTTGACTATATTCACTCTTAAACACCATACTACCAGCAGTCTTTTCAATCTTGCCAGTTACTATACCATTCATCACAAGACCTCCTTTCGGAGGTTGCCAATCCTGTTGCTCAAAGGAAAGGCGTTAATGATTGCTGTTACGCAATCAGAAGAACGCCCCCCCCAAGTTAAAGCGAAGGTTCATAATTTGTTCTCCTTTATTTGGTTTTGAGCAACATTTGAGAATGGAAAGTTAGATGGATTTTAGCCAGATGCCAAGAACGTTCATTCTATCATCGAAATAACTGGTATCTCCCGACCATCCAGAAACGGTCGTACCCGATAAATCTATTCTAAAAATTGTACTATTACTCGGACGGCTATAACTATCTACTAAAGTTACTGAAGAGTTATTAGTAACCTTATAAATATTTATAATCGCTCCTGTATCTGGAAGCCAGTTAGGATTACTACCCACTAAACACAATACATAATATTCAGAAAGTGCACTTGTACCGCTCCAAACTAAATTTAATGTATTGTTGTTTTCGCTTTGGTCTTTGGCAGTATATACGGCAAGAACATTATCCCCTAAAAAAGAGGTAATATTTTTTTCTTCGGCAATCTTCTGTATAATTCCATTCAAAGCACGCTCACCTCCTGTTGCTCAGAAAGGCAAGCACCCATAAGCACAGGACTTACCCTATGCCCCCCCCAAGTGAATGAGAGTTTTAGTTTTCATGTAAATTCTCCTTACATATTATCTACGATTTCGTGCATCTTATCTTCTAAATGAATTGCAACGAATGATAGTAATGCCCACGCAAAACAGAAGAATAGATTGCACTGACCAAAAAAGAAGGTAAACGGTAAGTGGCTATAATCCCACACACCCATGTGCAAGATGTTATTCAGCACTACACCAGTCATTCCTTCAAGAACCGTGATAATCACAGTTCCAATTACTACTTGTTGCCATTGCTTGAATTGGTGTTTACCTTCGTTTAGCAGTCCTACAATGACGAAACATAGTCCGCCGAGAACCGCCATAGTCCAGTTGGTTGGTTTGCCTTTCCAGATGGTTTCTATCAAGAAGTAAGCGCACCCGCCCATCACGCCAAATAGCGCATGAACAAGTATTGAATTTAATTTATGCTTCATAGCTTTAAGCCAACTTAGCAAGCATAGCGTCCATTTGAGCCTTTGCAGAAGCCAGTACCTTGATTTCTTGCTCTGCCAACTTACCAGTTAGTTCAGTTGCAAGGGTTACTGCCTTAACAGCGTCCTTATCTTCACAGCTATTCACATATTGCTTTAGCAAGTTACCGTGTGTAGTTAGCTTAGTGATAAGCGTTTGCATATTCACGTAAAGCGATACAATATCAGCCTTTGGATAAATCACACATTCCTTACCGTCAGCGTGGTAAGGAAATTCTTCAACGCCCATAACAACCGCATTAAAGATGTTGCCAATGTTGGCTTGGTCATTTGCTGTTAGACTGAAATGTTCATCACCATAAGAAGTCTTAACGTCAACGCCAGCATAAATAGTCTGCTCAACTGAATTGTTAAGAGAATTGATAACTTGACCACGAAGCTCTTCGATAGTCGGCTCATAAGGAGCAGGAGCTTCTTCCTTATCCCAGTGAACTGTGTTACCTACGCATTCCCAAATCTTATAATCTGACTTTTTGAGAGTGCAAAGTTCTTCGTCAATGTCAGTGACAAAACGAATTGTATCACCAAGTTCAATATCATGAACCTTATCAAGCGTAATGTAGCAACGTTCAGAATTGATGATACCTTCTACATTTTCATATGTTTTCTTATTAGTAATTAGTTTCATTAAACTACCTCACCTACTACTTGAACAGTAAAATCTACTGAAGGCTTTGTAGAGCCAGAAGTTCTTAGAGTCAAAGTA
>ERZ1035037.352-NODE-352-length-14600-cov-30.075146_pt1 | contig 14600 bp, 22 predicted proteins | sample MGYA00520618_ERZ1035037 | MGnify/ENA primary metagenome ERZ1035037 (study PRJEB33766, sample SAMN09781741) | gut metagenome | biome: gut microbiome | host: Homo sapiens | place: Madagascar | study: EMG produced TPA metagenomics assembly of the PRJNA485056 data...
AATATAATATGAGTGAATTAGATATTGTTATTAAGAAATTTTAATTATTTAATAAATGGTGATGGTATAGTCTAAACCCAATTAAATACTATGAAAATAGGGGTATAAATTGCACAGGTTACTTAAGTTCAGACTATAGAAACTTTAACAAAGGTAAACAACAAGAATTTAAGAAAAGAGTAAAACATAAAATAGATAAAGAATAATTATATATCATAACTAAGGAGGTATATAATGATTATATCAGGAATAGAATATGAATCTATTGTTGATGGACCAGGCTTAAGAAATACTATATTTGTTTCAGGTTGTGAACATCATTGTAAAGGATGTCATAATCCTGAAACATGGAATCCTACAAATGGTTATGAATTTACGAAACAATTACAAGAACAATTTGTTAATGAATGTAAAAACAATTTCTTATTGAAAGGAATAACTATTAGTGGAGGAGATCCATTATATGTTTATAAACATGAAGTATTAGAGTTTCTTAAATGGTTTAAACAAGAAACAAATAATAAACTTTCAGTATGGCTTTATACAGGCTATACAATGACAATAGAAACATTAAAAGAATTATACAATATAGTAGATGTAGTAGTAGATGGAGAATTTGAATTAGAAAAAAGAGATATAACACTAAATTATAGAGGCTCACCTAATCAAAGAATAATAGATGTAAATGAGAGCATGAAACAAAATAAAATAATGGAGATGGTGTTATGATATTAACAAGAAAATTGTTTGAAAACAAAATAGCACATTATAAAGATGTTGCTATGAAAGAAAAAGACTCCTATTTAAAAGCATATGCTTTAGGTGTAAAAGTATCATTAGAAAACTTATATAGAGATTATGAAGAATTTGAAGGAAGAGAAATGCTCTCCAATATAACATTAGCTGAATCTGTATTTGTTATAGACGCTATAACAGCATATGAAAATTTAATGAATCTAGTTAATGCATTTAAATCTATAGACATCATGTATGAATTTATTGTTAGAGGATATGCAGGTGCTGCAAAAATATTAGCAAAAGAAATATTTAGTGATAAAGTGTATGCAAACATATGTGAATCATATTTAGAAAAACAAAAGAATTCTATAAAATCAATAGATGAATTACCAGTATTAGACAAACAATTATTCGATATGTATCTTAAACAATTAGAACCAATATATATGGCGGTCAAAATATATGAGTAATGTTATTAAATTAGAGCCTAATAAAACAATAGAAGCAAAATATTGTTTTGAAGTAGAATGTTGTCGTGTTTGTGAAAGTACTTTTATTATAATTCCTGATAGTAGTATTAGACTAAAATATTGTCCATATTGTGGTTGTAAATTCTACGAAGATCCTAATCAAATAATGTATAGTAATGGAATAGGAAACGTAATAACAGTTTTGCCACGAAACAAAGTTTCTATAGAATTGTTAAATATAGATAGTATAGAAACAAATAATACTTATTCTGTAGAATGTACACACTGTAATGAAAACTTTATAATAGATTGTGGTGAAAATAAAAAGCCTAAATATTGTCCAGATTGTGGAACATGTTTATATCATATAGAGTTTAAATTATGAAGGATGCATGACGATGATAATGGAGGAATGATATTATGAGTCTTATATTTAGAAAAAGCTTTAAACTAGGCCCACTTAAAATAAACCTATCCCGCAATGGGGTAGGTTATTCTGTAGGTAATAAAAGAATAAGACATACAAAAACAGCAACAGGTAAATCCTACAATACAATAAAGATATGCAAGGGTTTATCATATAGAACTAAACAAAAATAGGAGTGAGTAGAATATGATATTTTGTATAATAGGCAAAACAGGAGCAGGAAAAAGTACAATAGCAAAAGAAGTTAGTCGTGCTTTAGATATTCCAATAATTGTATCTTATACAAGCAGACCAAAAAGAAGTAATGAAAAAAATGGTATAGATTATAATTATGTAAATAATGAATACTTTGAACTCTATTATAAAGATTTTATTGATTTAAGAGAATATACAGTAGCTACAGGAGAAGTGTGGAGATATGGTATAAGAAAGAATCAAATACAGAAGAGAAAAGATTATATAGCAGTAGTTGATGTTCAAGGCTTCAATAATCTATCTAAACATTTCGAAACTAAGGCAATATTAATAGATTCACATGATACTGTTATTTTTCAACGTCTTGCAAAAAGAGGAGACTCTAAAGCAGAAATTATGAGACGTTTAGAAGACGATAAAAGAAGATTAACTGAATTTATGGACGTTTTACCAATAGAAAATAGAATTATAGTATATAATAATGATACTATAGCATCTGCTATTGATGATTGCGTTGCATCTATAATAATGACAAAAATAAATCTTTCCTACAAGAAAACAAAAATGCATTCATTTATTGCCATATTTATAGGAGTATTAGTTTTATTATGTTATATATGTGAATTATTTATATTACTTAGTGGCAAATAGGGAGGATATTGCAAATTGTTAGATACTATATATAATAACTTTATGAAATTAAAGGAATGTAACACAAAAAAAGATAAAGAAACAACATTAAAAGAATTAGGAAAAGATGATAATAGTGTTTATGTATTAGACTTCTTATTAGATAAACAATTAAAAACAGGTATATCTAGATCAAAAATTAATAAAGATATAAATACGGATCTTCCTACAAATATGCCTACAACAATAACAGATTTAATATTATATTTATTAAATCATAATACAGGAAGAGATATTGATATAGCAATTGCTCAACACTTTATAAAACAATTAGACAATGAAATGCATCAACAATTTGTTAAACAAATAATAACTAAAACATTTAAGTGTGGCGTTACAGCAAAAGTAGCATCAGAAATAATACCTGGTATTAGTAGACCATGGGAAATGAGAAAAGGACACGCTATTAAAGACATTAGGAAACAATTAAGTAATAAAGACTTAATAGTAACTCTTAAAGTAGATGGTTTTAGATATCCTGTTATTAAATATTCTAATGATAATATAAAAATATATTCATCTACTGGTTATGTTGATGATACATTAACAGAAATAATTAATGAATTTAAAAATCCAAATATTCCTACAGGAGTATATGATTGTGAATGTGTAGCAATAGGAGATTTTGCTACTTCTACTGAAAGATATAATGCTACATCTAAAATATTATCAACTAAAGCAAATAATAAAACAGGTATAGAAATGGAATGCTTTGATTATATAGAAGATATACAAACTTTTCTTACTTATAATAAATATAATGTACCATGTGTTGATAGAAAACAGAAGGCACAAAATATAATACTTAATAAAGATAATACAAGAAAATATAAATACATTAATTATTTAATGCCTATGGCTCATATATCATCTAATACATCTGTTGAAGATATAGAAAATACGTTAGATTCTATTTTCGAAAAAGTAGTAGAAAAAGGTGAAGAAGGATTAGTAATAGATATAGCTGATGCTCCATATGAAAGAAAGAAGGGCAATACAATGTATAAGATGAAACCAGTATTAACTGGTGATTTTAAGGTTGTAGGACTCAATCAAGGTAAATCAGATTCTAAATATAAAGATGTATTAGGAGCATTTGTTATAGAATATAAGAATAATACAGTAAACATTGGTTCAGGTATACCAGACGAGTTAAGAGAAGAAGTATGGAGCAATAAAGACTATTATATTAATAAATTAATAGAAGTAGCATATTCATTTGAATCTGAAGACGAAAACGGTAATCCATCATTAAGATTACCAAGATTTATAAGATTAAGACACGATAAAGATCCAGATGATATTAGTTATGATTAGGAGGGATATATATGTTTAAAATTTGTGAATTTGAAGGAAGATGTACTAATGAGGATATAAATTGTGAATTCTGTCAATATAACGATGATGCAATCTTGCAAGATTTCTTTAAGTGGAATGGTGAAGATGAAGAACCTACACAAGAAGAATTAGATGACGCTATATGTCATTAAATATATTTTAAGAGCCAGCTAATCCTGGCTCTTTTATATTGGAGGGAATAATATGACCAATGCTGAAATTAAAAACATTAATTACGATAAAGCATTAGATAAAGCCATCGAAATATCGAATATATATGGAAAAGATAATATATATTTAGAATTGAATCATGGGAAAGCTTATCTTGTATATTATACATTAACAGAATATAAGATATTATATGAAATTAAAGCAAACAAGCTAAGTTTATTATCTAAAATGACAATAGACTTTGATGAAAGTAATATTAAATTGCTAATAAATATAGTTAATTAATAATGCATCAAAGAAAGGAGCTTAGTAATTTGTATACTTTTTTAATAATTATTAAAAAGGAGTGATTTAACAATGATAAATAATAACAATGAGAGGATGTTTATATATCACGTATTTATAAACCATGACCCTAAAAAGAAAGATAGTATAGGTTTTTGCAGCACAATACAAGAATTAATAAATCAATTAGATTATATAGAGTTTATGGGATTTAATACAGTGATGTCTAATCCATTATTCCCTTGTAAAAGTTATCATGGTTATGATATAACAGATTTTTATAATATTGACCCTAATGTAGGGACAATGGAAGATTTTGAAGAATTATTATCTGAACTAGATAAACGTAATATGAAATTCATATTTGATATTACACTAGCCCATACAGCAGATATACATCCATGGTTCTTAGATTATATTAATGGTAAAAACGACTATTATATGTTTAAAGATAAAATAGATAATGATATCTCTACTGATATGCATCCTACAATACATTTTTACAGACATGATTATAAAAGATATATATTGGGAGCATTTGGAGGCCATATGCCATCATTAAATGTTCAATCTGAATCATTAAAAAAGGAAATAAAGAGAATACTTCAATTTTGGATTAACAAAGGAGACAATTTAGGATTAAGATTAGATGCTATATATTACAATAAAGTAACAGCATTAAATCATGATGGTATACCATATTGTGAATATATAAGAAAATGTGTAGATGAGATAAATCCTAATTGCGTCCTTATAGGTGAAATATGGGATAATAAAGAAATGTTAAATAAACCTGTTAAATATTCTGAAACATTAGGAAATGTATTTGACTTTTATAATAGCTTTGGAATAATTAATCAAGTTAATCAAGGCGTTCCATATGAACAAATAAGAATAGAAAATCCATATAAAAGAAGTACATTATTCTCCTGTAATCATGATACAACAAGATTATATACAATGCTAAATAATGATATAAATAAAGTAAAAACAGTATTGAAGGCAATGATATTAAAAACAGATAGCGATATAAGTATTTATTATGGTACTGAAGGAAATTGGTACGGTATGGTATGTAATGGTAATGATTTACCTGTAAGAAGTAAAATGGATTATGAGCATATGGGAAATTTAATATCTGGTAAATATAATAGTTTAATTTATTATATAAAGGATTTAATAGTACAAGCGAAGAATAATAATATTAATAAATAACTTATCTGTTAGCACTGAAGTATACAATTACTATTATATTATGAAAATATCAGGAAATGAAAACACAGTATTAAAATTATACAAATTAGGAAACAAAAAAGATATTGCAAATTTAGAGTTTAAAGAAAATACAGTATTAAGTAATGTTTTTAAAAATAAGAAGATTAAAACATTAGAAGTTGTTATCGATAAATCATTAAACAACAATAATATACAATTTATTGATAACAATAACAAAGTTATATTAGAAACAAACTATGAAGTATTTGAAAACTCATTAGTTTAAGGAGGCTATATATATGAAAGTACAAATAATAGCGCATACACCAAACCCTGAAGAGGTAGTAGCACAAGCTGCTAAATTATGTTATTCACAAGTAGGTGTAGATGGAATAATGGAAAAATTAACTCCAGAGAAAATAGAAAAATTTGTTGACCATTTAGCTACAATAGGCCACGAAAGTCCGTTAGAGCACGTTACATTTACCTTCGCAATAGAAGGAATCTCCAGAGCCTGTTCTCACCAAAGTGTGAGACATAGATTAGCATCGTATTCACAACAATCTCAAAGATATGTAAAACTTGATCAATTTGAGTATATAATACCACCAGAGATAGCTAAAGACTCATATGCAAGAACTATATTTATAAAACATATGGAAGATTCACAAAAAGCATATGATGAATTAGTAAACGTGCTTATAGAAAACAAATTAGATAAAAAATATCCTACATGGATCGAAGATACTGAAGAAGAATATATGTCTTTAAGCTCAGAAGAACAATTACAATTAAATCAAAATATACGTAATTTATGGGCAAGAAACAATAAAAAAGCATATTCAGCTATAGAAAAAGAAGCTATAGAAGATGCTAGATATGTATTTCCAAATGCATGTGAAACAAAAATAGTTATCACAATGAATGCTAGAAGCTTATTACACTTCTTTAATGTAAGATGTTGTAATAGAGCTCAATGGGAAATACGTGCTATGGCAGATGAGATGCTTAAAGAATGTAAAAAAGTAGCACCTACATTATTTAAGAAAGCTGGTCCAGATTGCACATATGGAAAATGTGGAGAAGGAAGCATGTCTTGTGGCAATCCTAGAAAACCAGAAGAATTTGAATAAAATAAATAATCAATAAGAAAGGACAGAAATATGGAGTTATTAAAACTATTAGCAAATAGTGATAACCCATTAGAGTCTGCAAGAAAAATATTAGCTCCTGCATGTATGAATAAATTAAATGAACATATCATTAATTGCAATGATTGTAAGACATGTAAGAATAGTAAGAAAGTATTGGCTAAGGGCAATCCTGATGCCAATATTCTTATTATTGCAGGAAATGCAACAGGAAATAAAGACATAATTGATTTTTTGCAGGAACTATTGGATTATTCAGAAATAGACCAAAAAGATATATTCATTATTAATTCTGTATCTTGTATATGTACAAGATATGATAAAGGAGAAGAAATAGAAAGATTATCTTCTACAACAGAATCTAATAACTGTAAGTATTTTTTAGACTATGTTTTACAATTTGTAAGACCAAGAATCATTGTTTCGATGGGAGCAACTGCATTAAATCAATATGTACCAAATTCAATATTAACAAAGAACATTGGCAAAATAGAAAAATTCAATGGGATACCTGCAATAATAACCTATTCTGCTAATGATCTTTTTTTATTGGCACAAACATTAGATGATGATAAATTGCAGGAGTTAATTGATGAAACAATAAATGCTTTAGATAAAGCGCAAAACTATATTAATGAAAAAAGACAGAATAAAGGAGAATGATATTATGGGATTATTAAGTACAAAAAAACCAATACCTAAAAAGAATGTAAAACCACCAAAAAAACCAAACATAAGAACAGTAAAAGAAGCTGAATCTGTTGATACAACAACTATAGAGGAAAAAGGCTATAAAACAGTAGAACCCGATATAGAGGAAGAAAGCTATAAAGAAGCAGAAACCGATGTCAATGATAATTCAAAAATTGAGTTTGTTGGTGGCGAAAATTTAGAAAATGAAAAAATTTCTGAAACTGATAAATCTAAAGAAGTAATCGTAGAATCATTAGAAGTTAAAGATGAAAATGATAATGCAACATTAACTATTGATTCTAAAGGTGAAATAGAAGAAGTTGCTAAAGAAGAAACAGTTGAAGAAGTTACTGATAAAGAAGAACCAAAAGAAGAAGTTGTAGAAGAAAAACCTAAAAAGAAAACAAGAAGAAAATCTACAGCTAAAAAAGTTAAAGAAACTAAAGAAGAAATAACTGAAGAAGGAGTAACTGAAATAAAACCTTGTGCTGTTATAACTGATGCTAAAAAAGCAGAAGAATATCTACAAGATGTTTTAATTTATTCTACTGAAGAATGGGAAGCAGAAGAAGATGCATTAAGAAATAGATTAAAAGAATTAACAGTAAGAGCAGACCTTAATCCAGATGAAATAAGAATATTATTAGGTAAATTATCTGAATCATATATAGAAGTTAAAGATAGATTAATATCTACAGAAAGAATTGCAGATTCATTAGAAACAAAAATAAAAAATATTAGAACATTAGCTTCTGTAGGTGGCACAAATGCAGCAGAAAGAAATGTAAAAGGAGTATTAGCTGTTACTTGTTTCAAAAAAGACCCTAAAGATAAAGAAGGAGTAGATTTAGAACAATATTTATTAATGCTTAAACATAAAATTAACTTCTATGATTATTGTGCTAGAGCTATGGAATATAATAGACAGTTATTAATAACTTTCTCTTCTGTATTTAAAATAGAAATAAATAATTATTAATAATAAGGAGATATAATATAAATGTTAAGACCTATTAATTTAGATAATAAAATAAGAACTCAATTATCAGCAGAAATAGATAAAAGTTTATTAAAAACAAGAAAATCAGGTGGGCAAAACTTAACATATATTAGTGCTAACACCTGTATAGATATATTAAATAGAATATTTGGTCACAATTGGTCTATGAGAATCATAGACCATTGGATGGAACCAGGTTATGATCAAATTATAAAAGAACAAACAGACTATAGAACTAAGCAAAAGAAATGGCCTAACAATCTTACCCCTCCTGAATCAGAAATAAAAGTGGATGGTTCAGGTACAAGATATGTAACAATACCTCAATTACCTACAGCATGGTGTATAGTAGAATTAGAAGTAAACTTAGTTGATGACGATGGTCAAACTTATACAATAACTAAACAAGGTTTTGGTTCACAGGCTATTAATGGTAATCAGTCAGTACAATCAATTAATGGATATAAAGGCGCTCAATCAGATGCATTAAAAAAAGCTGCTACATTATTAGGAGTAGCATTAGAATTATATAGAGATGATAGTGAAGCAAAAGCATTTGAAGATATACGTGGTGAACTAATTGATTCATGGGGTACTCCAGGTATAAAAGAACAACATAAAGATTTATGGGAAACTTATACAAAAATAAGAGATAGTTATGGATGGACAGATTATGATATGGAATATTATGTACAACTAGTAACTAATGATAAGATAAGTGATATTAATAAAATGCCATATGATTTAACTGAAGCATTAATAGATGCAATAATAACAGACAATGAAGGTGAAGGAGATGAATAATTATAATGAATATGTTTAATGATGATATGGTTGCTTGTCCTAATTGTGGTAGTAATGAACTAAAAAGAGAATATATAACAGGATTAAACAAAGTAACAAATACTAATATGTATGAACAAGTTCAACCAGTAATTAGATATTCCTGCAACAAATGTAATACTAAAATACTTGATGTAGCTGTTAAGCATAATACTGAAATATTTACTGTTAATGATATTGTAAGAAAATATTAGAAAGATATTAAGGAGGATATAATATGTTACCAGCAAATGAAGGTCTTAGATTATTTGATATCAATTGGAAATGTAAAACTGCTGGTCCTTCTCCAAATAATAATGAAAGAATAGAAGTATTCTTATTAGGATGTGAAAAAGCAGCAAAGGGTAATCCATGCCCTGGCTGCTTTAATTCTATTACATGGGATGCATCTAAAGCAGAGTTTGGTTGGAATCCTATCGAATTAGCTAATAAGATATGCAATTATACAACTAAACGATATATAACAATAGGAGGAGGAGAGCCGTCAGATCAGATTAATAATCTAATTCCATTTGTAAAAGAATTAAAGAAACATAACTTTCATATACTTATGTATACATGGCAATCAATAGAATATAAAGATAATAAATTCATATTTCCAAGAGCAACAGAAGATACAAAAGAATCATATGATTTACTACCTAATTATGTAGATATAATAATAGATGGTGCATTTGACCCTACACAGAAATTATACATTAATGATTCTTATGATGGACTATATGGTTCTGTAGGAAGTGGTAATCAATGTATCTGGGATATGAATAAGAAAATAAAAGCAAGTATGAAAGAATTACAAGGAATAAAACTAACAGATAATAATGAATTAGTTTATATATATAAGGAGGGTGATAAATTAAATGAGTACAGTTATTAATTTTAAAGAACCATTCAAAGTAAAAGATTCTAAAGACACTGTATCATATATAGATTTAAGCAAAGTAAATGATGGTATATTCTTTTTATCTAAGAAAGCATATCTAATAAGTGGTACAGGATTAAAAGATGTACGTTTTACATCAGAGATAGTATATAATAAAGAATTAGATACATTAGAATGTGTAAATCAAATACAAGAACTTAAAGAAACAGTTAAATTTACTATTGATAAGGATAATATAGAGCCTATATTAAAAGAAGTCATAGAAGAAGATGAAACGATATTTAACAATAGTTGTATCAATCCAAATGTAACAAACGCAATAGATTCTTTGAAGGAAAAAGCAGAAAATGCTGGAATGATTTTATTATTTGAAAATGAAGATATAGAATGTAGATATGGTAGAATAGATGATAATATAGTATTCAATAGAATACATATAGATGATAAGAATAGATTATTATTAGGTGAAGTTGTTAAGAAAGATAATACATTTGAACCTAAAGAAATACATTTATATTTAAATAACAATAATAGATTAGATATAACTTTACCAAGTAGTTCAGAAAAGAAAATATCTAGTCTTATTGAACAAATAAAATATATAAGAGTAGAAGGTAAAGTAGAATGGAAATATAATACAGAAAGTGATTTAAGCTCAACAAATAAAAGATTCTTTATACCAACTGGAGTAAAATTACCTTCACTTGATAAAAATAACAGACCTGAAACATTAGGAAGTATAAGTAAATTACTTTATAGAAACATAGATTCTGCATTAGATGAAATAGTTAAAAAGAATAGATCATTCTTTGCAATAAGATTAAATATAGCATCATATATGTTATCATAACATAAATAACAATAGTAAATAAGGAGGGATATAATATAAAAATGATTAATAAACTAAGAGAATGCCTTAATATAAAGAAAGAGGCAATATGGATAAAAACAAGTCAAGAAAAAGAAACATTACCAGCAATACTTAATGCTTTATTAGAAGAAGATATAGACAATGTATATATGTGGTCTATAATAAAAACAGTAGAGAAAGTAAAAATAATATCAGAAAATAAATATACAAAAGAAAGATATACAGAAGCACAAGTAAGCAATCCTGCACAGTTTATTAACTTTTATAATTCTTTACAACAAGATCAAGAAATACAAACATCAGCTATAATATTAAGAGATTATATTGACTGTTTAGAAACGAATCCAATGTATAAAAGAATGATAAAAGAAATAGTAGAACAAAACAATGATAAGTATATACCATTAATATTTACTGCATCTTCTTATGATGTACCTGCAGATTTATTAGATACTTTTACATTAGTAGAATATAATGCGCCTTCAAAAGAAGATATAGTAGATTTATTAAATTTATACGAAATAAAAAATAACATAGAAATAAACAATAAAGAAGATATAATAGATTGTTTAAATGGTTTTTATTATAGAGAGATAATAGAAATGCTTGACACTTCTTTTTATAGATATGGTAAAGCTAATATATCTATGTTGAAGGAAAAGAAAATAGAATTAATCAACAAAACAAATCTATTAAAATATGAAATACCTACAACAACAATGGAAGATGTAGGAGGTAATGAAAAATTCAAAGAATGGTATAATGAAACTAAATATTGTTTCTCAAGAGAAGCAAAAGAATATGGAGTAGATACACCTAAAGGTATGTTAGCATTAGGAATACCAGGATGTGCTAAAACATTAAGTGCAAAAGCAATAGCAAGTGATTTGCAGGTGCCATTCTTAGAATTAGATATGTCTAAATTATTATCTTGTAGAGTAGGTGAATCTGAACAAAGAGTATCAAGAGCAATAGAATTAATTGAATCTTGCGCTCCTTGTGTATTATTAATAGATGAAGTAGAGAAAGCTATCGGAGGTAAACATATAATTATTAATACTTATACATTTAATTAATAATTATTAGCCGTTCTGGGCCAAAACCTACAGAAGACCCAGAATGATTAGAAGGGAATTAAACTGGAAAGCGGGTAATGTCCGTAATCAGAGACCGAAGGCGATTCATATAAGAATCTAAGTTATATAAGTTATTAATAATAACGAAGTTAACGATACTGGTAACAGTAGTCAGGCGCAACGCATAGTAGATGATACCTATACAACTGATATAGGAGTATAATTCTACCACGAGGCCCTTCTTTGGTGTAGGTTAGTAATTTCAAAAATAGCTATGCTGGACTGTCTATGAATCAACATAGAGTAATGGGTATAATGCCCCAGAAATTAGGATAAAAAGCCTAATGATAACAAATCGTATGCTAGCTCAAATGCTTCAGATTCAGGTGTTGTAGCAAGAATATTTGGTAAGATATTACAAATGCTAAACGATAATGACAAAGGAATATTCTGTGTTATGACTAGTAATAATGTACAAGATTTACCACCTGAATTAACAAGATCAGGTAGATTAGATGTAATATTCTATTTCTCTCTACCTTCAGAAGAAGAAAGAAAAGACATTCTTAATATACACTTTAATAAAAGAGGATATAAAGTTAGTAATTCAATACTAAAAGAAGCAGCTAAGATAACTAAATTATATACTGGTGCTGAATTAGAACAAGTAGCAAAAGAATCTATTAAGAAAGCATATGTATATAAAGTACGTCAAAACAATGAAGAAGTAAAAATAACAAAATCTATAATACAACATGCAATACAAAATGTAATACCAATATCTAAATCTTCTAAAGAAAAGATAAATGCATTAGAAACATGGGCACAAGGTAGAGCATTATATGCAAATGAAAAATCAAAAGTAGATTTAGACAATATAGACGATATAGATGTAAGTGATTTTGATGTAATGTAATTTTACTTACATCTATACACTAGTATAAGTTATAAGAGAAAAGGAGGGATAAAAGTGGCAATAAAAATGAATCTACCGGGCAGCAACATTGATAGTAATGACAATAATATAAGTAATGAATCAAAAGAGATAGACAATATTAAACAAGCAATAAAAGAAGGTTTATTAGATACAAAGAATAGATCAGAATTAATAGATTCTCTATTGGATAATATAGAAATCTATGGTGTTGCAGGAATTAATGATAAAACAATATTGCTATTACAAAACATGAACTTTGTATTTAAAAATACAATTCCCGCAATATTAAAAGGAGATTATGAATCACTTATAAAGAATAATAATGATAGTACAATAAGTGATGAATCTATTGTGTCTATATATAAAGACATAAGAAAACAATTAGTATCAAATCTAATTAATAAAAAATAGTAAACAATATATATTAATAAAACAATAATTAAAAAATAATAAAGAGGTTGGTACAGCCTTTAGGTCAAATTGTACATTGAAAGGATAAAAATAATGAGCGTATGGAAAAAATTAACAAGTAATGCAGTAGGAAAAAACGTAGATGAAAAAATATTAGATTCAGCTTTAGAATCATTAGGTTTAGGATTAGATAAAACAGTTAAAACAGTAAGAAATAGTTTTGGACATGATAATTGTTATGCAGCTATAACAAAAGATGGTAAAGTAACATCTGTAGGTATAGATTTTACTGAAAATCGTGGATTACAATTAGTAGGAGATCCATGGGGTACAGGACTTGCTGGAGATGGAGGACATCAAGAAATATTAGATAAAATATCTCAAGCATATCAAGTAGAACATATAAAAGCAAAAGCTTTAGAAAATATGTGGACTATAGAATCTTTAACTACTAATGCAGATGGTGAAATAGAATTAGAATTAAGTTCTATGTTCTAGAATTAATATAATATAAGTAACAATAATATAAAGACCCATACTAATCTATGGGTCTTATTAATTAATAATAATAAAGAATTAATGGAGGATTAAATATTATGAAAAAAATAAAAATGACTGTAGACAAACAAGGTAATGTGAACTATGATTTATTAGAAGGATATTCAGGAATGAGTTGTGAACAAAAAGCAAAAGGTATAGAAGTATTAGTTGCAGGAGTAAGTAATTCTGAAACACATCAAAAACCTGAATACTTTGAAGATAACGGTGATGAAATGATAGATATATTCACTGGAAAATAAAATAAAAACTTATTCATTAGAGCCACTCTTGTATTGATGTTTGAGTGGTTCTTTGTTTTTGTGAAAGGAGTAAGGTGTATGGTATTTGAAATAAAAGATGCAGAAGAAGCATTAGACGTGTTGCGATATATTACAGAGAAAGATTATACCTATGTTATAGGAAATACATTAGACGAAGCCATATTAACAAGAGAAACGATAAGAAAACTAGATTATGTATTAGATGACCATTATTTAGATGGTGGTGTAATAAATGAGTTCCCTAATTATTCAGAACAAGAGCAAAATATAATAAAAAATTATATAATTGAACGCGTGGTAGAAAATGGACTTCAAGTGGACTACCATAGTATTATAACAAGTAACATAAGTTTTTATCTTAGTAAATATTTTAGAGAGCATCCAC
>ERZ1035037.353-NODE-353-length-14574-cov-6.033405_pt1 | contig 14574 bp, 24 predicted proteins | sample MGYA00520618_ERZ1035037 | MGnify/ENA primary metagenome ERZ1035037 (study PRJEB33766, sample SAMN09781741) | gut metagenome | biome: gut microbiome | host: Homo sapiens | place: Madagascar | study: EMG produced TPA metagenomics assembly of the PRJNA485056 data set...
CACATAAGCAGATTATTTTGGTAGAAATCGGTTATGAGCGCCAAGATAACGACAAAGTAATAAATATCTTACAGTTTGTTTTAGTTGATTAATGGATAGTCAAACCTATACAAAAGCAATTTATCATTTTTTATTACTATATATCACAGGTAGTATTTCTCTTGAATTATATGAAGGATTGGTTGAAAGATTTGAAATTTCAAATTTAATAATAAAAAAATAAGAGAGAAGTTGTTAGCTTCTCTCTTTTTCTTTATCACAAAATATTCGACTGGTTTCACGTAAGTCTTCTACCGTTCCGTTATTGGTTACAATAATATCATAGTTAAAGTTTTCCACATTAGAATCTGCGTGGTTGGATTCGATTGAAATTCCTGGTCTACGCACTAAGATTGTAGTAGCGTTATACTTATCCTTTAGACGCTGAATTTCTTCAGGTTCGCGGCAATGGATAAAGTAGAAAGCATCTTCGTCAATCCAATCTCTGCCCTGATAATACTTAACTTCTTGTTGTAGCCAAGTGAAAGGATAATCATTGTATTGCGTGAGAAGGTCTTTTAAATCAGAAAGAAAACGTCTATCTCTTTCATATTTAGTTCCATTCCATCCGCACATTCTTGCAATACCTTTAATCGGGTCAATAGTAGAGATATTAACCACTTTATTATCTCCAAGATAATCCCGACAAAAGTTTACAAAGGTATCTTTTCCACTGCCGCCAACGCCATTAATCACACAAACTCTCATTTCATTCTCTCCCTGATTGTTTTCTCATCGACATACGTTCCAGTTGCTAGTTTATCTACAATATCATTCATATCCGCGCCAAGATGACCTTTTACCTTGAAGAATGAAAATCTGGGATCATCAAAGAATGGAAGAATGCGTTCCCAGAGGTCTTTATTTGCGATAGGATTCTTAGCAGCATTTACCCAACCATTTCTGCGCCACTTTTCATACCATTTTTTAGTGTAGCAATTAATAAAATATGCTGAGTCGGAAAACACACTCACCTTATCGTTTTCATCACTTAGATGAGTGAGTGCAATCTCCATTCCTCTTGCTGCGCCAGTAAGTTCCATTCTTTGATTAGTGGTATTTTTATCGGTAGCACAACCATAATCAATTAGTTTATGCTTTTCATCATATAGAACAAATCCATATCCGCCTTCATTAATCTCATTTTGATTCCCTTTGCAAGAACCATCTGTATATAAGAAATAATTCATTGTAACTCCTTATGGCTTATAATATCTGAAATAAGTATCTTCGACTACTGTTGATGGAAAACTCCCAACTTCTTTAATGTTTTTGCTCATATTGGCTACTATTGTTGCGGCAATAACATCAAAACTAATTTCACCATGAGTAAGATTCATAATTTTCTTACTCGCGCGCCCTAACTGCTTTCTTTCATAGAAGTTAGAATGAAAGAGATAAGAGAAGAAAGGAACTTTAACATATAATGTTGAACGATTAAATGAAAGTCCTTTAAAGTTATTGTAAACAGATAGTAGTGTTAAATGCGCTGGGTTCTCTTTATTAAAGTCAGTAATTACAATATCGTGAAATTCTTCTGTTACTTTCGCAAATTGAAGAATAGCTTCTTGAATTACAATATTATTATATTTCTCTGGATAATAATACATAATATTCTCCTTTTGATTTTTCATTAATAATATTATAACATTTACACTAGAAAAAATCAAATCCTAGCTTATATAAGTAGAAAAAGATTCTATGTTTACTTTAGAGAAAAATTTGACAGTCCCGTTTCTTCATTATATAATAGGTGGGTAATCTGATAAAAAGTTTGTTAATTTTGAAAAAAGTTGGCTAGTAACTTTTGCAAAACTTCTAAATCTTAGATATAATATATATGTAAGATGAAGAGAGGAGATACAACCAATATGCGAGTAACGCAGGAAATGATTATCCAAATCAATGAGCTTTATAGCGAAAAGAAGAATTATGCCGCAGTTAGCCGTATTGTTGGAGTATCTCCGACAACTGTTAAAAAGTACGTTAATCCAGAGTATTGCAAAAAGGATGATAAGGAAGAGAAAGAGCTTTGTCTTAGTGAGAACGAACTTAATGTTGAAGCCTTTAATCATCCTTTCTGGAATATGTTGTTGGTGTTGACTCCAGGCGAACAGCGTAACATGGAAGAGCTTCGAAAGGAGATAGTATTTTAATGAGCAGACGAAATTATTATATTGTCGATGAAAATTCGGGTGTCTTCTTTGTTAAGTTGGAAGAACTGGAAGGACTTCCTTTTCACAATCCACAGGGTTCATACAATGTTTTGAAGGCGCGCTTGTTCAATTGTTGGTATCATGAGTTTTTGAAACTCGCGCGAGACAAATATCATGCAACACTTAAAGGCAAAAAGGGTTTTATTGTAGAATTTTTCCAGAAGGAAAAAGATGCACAAATGTTCTGCAAAGAACTGAACAGTAGATTGAATAAAGTTTTGGACTATTATCATCTATAAGAAAGGGAAATAAATAAAATGAGAAGCAATATTCAGTATTTTGTTAATGAGCAGGAACAGATTGTAGTGGCGAAGCTTACTGGTTTTAGAATTGATGCTATGGAAATGGCGGAACGGGTTATCTTTGGTAAAGAAGCAGTAAAGTCTATTATTTTCGATGACCAATTTGTTCATTCTACGGTGATGCGCTATCCCGATTCTTATTGTGGTATTGCGAAGTGCAATAAGAACGATGGTGATGAATGGGATGTAGAGTACGGTAAGGCTCTCGCGAGGGCAAGACTTCTGAAGAAGGTTTCCAATGCAAAGTCTAGGATTCTATATAGCGTGAAGAAGCATATGAGCGCGAAGGTTGACGAGCTTAATGAACTCCTAGAGCGGTCTAATGAGAAGGAATCTCGTTATGAAGCCGAAGAACAGGCTGCGCTAGCTAAGTTTAAGGATTAAGTTTATTTGATTTTACGACAGAAAAAAGATATAATTAATATATAATCTTGAAAGGAAGTAAAAAATATGGAAATGACTGCAAAGGAAAAGGCTGCTCTTCGTTCTGACCTGTATAATATTACTGAAAAGGCTATCCGTAATTGGGGCGCTGTCAATGCTGAACCTGTTCAGGGCGGTATGATTATTGAACTGAATTCTGGTGCATTTGTAAAGGTTGCAATTAGTGTTTGTTCTGATGAAAAGGTTGATGAATGGCGTGGCGAGTATGCTGATGTGATGCGTCGGAAGGCTGAGAAGGCAGAACTTCATGCTCAGCGAGAGCAGATTAAGGCGCAGAAGGCCGCAGAGCGCGCCAATAAGAAGAAGAAGACTAACGAAGCTGAAGAGGAATAAGATAGATAAAGGATAGCTATTATAGCTGTCCTTTTTTCTATATAAAAAACGGGACAAATTACTTTGACAGAAAGGAGGATTGAGATGCAAGATTATATTGGTAAATATGTTAAGAGTTTTGAGAGCGGAAAGAAAGGAAGCTCCTGCTTAGATCAATGTGGGTATGATTATGGTCTAAGTTGCGGGAGTTACCAATTGACTTTACGCTGGGGAAATTGTATTGATTTTTTAAAGAGGTTCTTTCCTAGAGAATCTTCTACGCTATACTTTAATAGTAATGAAAAAGACTTTCCTAGTAAAACATGGCCTGGGCGCCATTACTGCTCTAGCCCAGAAGAAGTCGCGGCAGTATGGAAGAAATGTATTGAGAAAGTTGGAGAGGAAGATTTTTTCTTCTATGAGTATAAGTATATTAAAGAAAAATATTATGATAAGATTTGCTTTAGACTAATGCCATATTTAGATTTAAAAAAGGCTTGTCGTGCCTTCCAAGAAATGATGTGGTCATATAGTGTGAATGCTGGAGTTACTGGCGCGCAGAAGGGCTTTTTGGAAGCTATCAATAAAATAGGAAATAAATGGACTTCAGAACAATTATTCGATGAAATTTATGATATTCGCGCGCGAAATAAAAAAGCATCGCAGCGATATACTAAGGGAAAGAAAGATTCTGAGAGAGAGGTCCTACGTCCTTTGCTCTATCGTCAAGGCTTCGGCGTTAAGCAAGGAAATTATATTGTAACAGGTTCTTCTGTTAATATTCGTGCGCTTCCTGATAAAGAGTCAGAAGTAAGGCAAATCGTCCATGCAGGAGATCAATTACATATCATCTTAGAGAAAGGAGAATGGGCAAACGTGGAGGGAAAAGGATGGATAAGCAAAATGTACATTGGAAAAACTTCGTAAAAGGGTGGAATAAGTTTGAGTTTTCCAAGTTGATTGTTATTTTTGAGACGATATTAATTGCAATTTTAACTATTAAGATTTTGTCGTTGATTGAACTTTCTATTAGAAGTCAATTTGATGGGTTATTCCCTTACTTAACGACACTAGTTTCTGTTGCGTGGGCGGCATACGGTACAAGTGTGTCTTTTTATTATAATAAAGCAAAACTTGAAAATAAGATTAAGCTTGAGAAATTGGGCGCGAGTAAGGATTTGTTAATGCAAGAACCTTATATAAAAGAGCCAAAGGGAAAGATAGCAGATGAGACTGATAGCGTTGACGTTAGTGATGAAGAAGATGATGATGGAGCTTTGGGATAATGGCAAATTATGATAGAGAAGGAAGAGATTTATTTAAACTAAAAGCTCCTATTCTAATTAAGAGTAAGAAGGCTGCTGAATGGAAAGAGTGGCAGAATACTAAGCTTTTGAAGCAGGGGCAGATGGGCTTTATTGCTGATAAAAACTTCTTAGTTTGCGGCGATGGAACAAATCCTAATGTTTTATTAGAAGGAGAAGTTGGCGAAGCTAATAGCCGTTTTGAAGTAAAGAAAGCGGATGTAAATGGAACTCAAGAGTATAGGTTGGGCGTAAAAGATATGCTTAGAGTTCCGTTTATGTTATTGGTTCCATTGTATGGCTATCGCTATGATAAAACCACTGGCGCGCCAATAAAGGAAAATAATGTTCAGTATGTGTATAAGAGAAATAAGGATGATTATTTTCCAGTAGATGGGGCGCTGCTTCTGTTGTATGATAATTATGATGATTTTCAGGAAGATCAAGTTTATCCTGATGATAGGAAGTGATGATAGATGGCGATAGAACTAACTGAAGGGTTGCAACTATACCCAACTTATCCTATTGGAACTCAGTTTACTTTTACATTTTCAAAACAGTTAGCAGGAGAAACTAGAGAATCTATTGGTGTTGTACTTGGGGTTGGTTTTACACTAATAGGGCAAACTATAGAATATAAAATCTCAGGTGAAAGCTACGGTTCATCAACATCAACTCTAAAGTACGACAAAGAGACAAATAAAGAGAGTTCTCCCATTGTGGCAGGCTTTAACATGCCTTTCGTTTTCTCTATTACTTCTGTTTCTAATTCCTCTATCCCTATAACCTTTAGTAGAATTCAGTTTGATGATACTACCCCAGTAAACCTTGGTACTCTTTCTCTTACAAATAATACTTTTGAAGAAAAAACAATTTATGTAAGTAAAAATTCTTATGGATTTTTAAAAGTTACTATTCAAGATAGTATAAAAGGAAAATATTATGTCAGCCTTCCAGATGGTGTCTATGCTTGGGTAACAAAAACCAAGCCAAGCACTACCACAAATTTTACTACCGCAGTCCCAGACAACGGACAAACTGGCAAAGCGTATTTAGAATTTCCCTCACAAGGTATCTATTATCTGTGCATTGGTAGAAAAAATGAAGGTGAAAGCGCTCCTATTATTTCAACTTTTACGCTAAAAAAAGTTCCAATATATACTGTTACACTTAGAAGCGGAAATAAAGCAGAAGAGGTAGATGCGCAAGCCTTTGAGTTTACTTTACCGGCTTTTTCTTCCCTTACTCAAATTACTTCGCCAGATTCCACTTATGGTTTCTTAGGATGGTGTGAAACTACAAATTCTTCACAGATAGACTACGTTGATGGAGCAAATTTTATTGTTCAAAATGAAGGTACTTTTTTTTACGACCTATTTGCTGTATGGGGAAGAAATAATATCGCCACTCTTAACTTTGGCTATCCAGTCTCGCAGACAGAAGAAATAAAAGGGTGGCAAAAGGCATATAATAGTAATGTAGATACATTATTTATTGAGAGTGGCGCGACTGCACGATTACCAGTAAAAAATGATGCTTATGACCATTCTGATGGGCGCATTTTCTTAACAAAAGGTTGGCGTCTATTTCGAGAGGGAAAATTCGTATTGAATCAAGATATTCTTTTTGAAGATACTTTTACTACAATTCTTCCAAACGATATATTCTATATCATTTACTCTAATAATGACTTAGGCATAAAGTATCTTGCAAATGGAGACTATACTGTTACTGGTGAAGTTCCTGATGATTTTAAAGAACAAACAATTATCGGAGGAACGTTCTCTAACGCTTCGTTTGCTATAAAGCAAAACGGATACGTTTATGGAAAAAACAAATTTAAATATTGGTGTGATACACCAGATGGAAAAGGCACTCGCTACACCCATGGTCAAGAAGTTACACTTGACTCTCAATTAACCCTTTATGGAATATGGGATTATGTTGGAGTAGGCGGTGGCGGCGCCACCTTATACTACGGATATAAAGGAAAATGGGTAGAGGTTAACTTAGGAGGTTAATATGGAAAAAGAAATTATTTCTTTGCTTTTACAAGCATTTGTTGTCGCTATTATTTCTGCGGTTGGAGTAATGATACGAAATTATCTTATTCCATGGCTAAAGAAGAAGATGGAGCTAAATGACGTTCAAATCACTCAGGCGCAGTTGGACATGGCAACTCAAATCATTTCCACTCTCGTTCAAAGTGCATACCGTAAGAATCTCGCTGGTGGATTAGATGACCCCAAAAAGTATGTTATGGATTTAGCGAAAAAGCAATTAAGTACAGTTGGAATTGAACTCACCGATGAAATGATAGATGAAATTCGCAGAGCCGCGCTAGTAGAATGGGAAGCCACAGTAAAAGATATTAAAGATAATTTGATTACTGAGGGAGAGCAGCCTTCTCTAGGAGATAAAGCGGAAGGATAAGAATTTGAATATAACATAAAATTATAATATACTATATATAGAAAGTGAGGGAGAGATATGAAAAAGAAGAAGCTAAAACGTAGTGACTTTGAAGAAACGTATTTTTCTCTTAGAAAAGACTGGGGTAATATTAAACCGACTGTAAAGATTATTCCTAACAAAAAGAAAACTCTTGTTCAGAAAGGTTTCAAGGAGGAATATTAATGGATGATTTCATGACTAATATCACTGCTGAAGAAATGTATGCTGATGAGATGATGGAGTTTATGTGTCTATATGATGACGAAACAGCAGAACCTATGAGTATGTATGACGACGATGAAGCGGCAGAGTACGCACATGAGATGAATCGAAAGAATAGTCGGGCAAAGAAGATTAGCAGAGATGACTTCGATGTTATTCGTGACCCAGAATATGATTATGATGATTACGCCGCGTCTTATTATGGAAGGGATTATGAAGATTAATGTATAAAAAGACATATGAGTGTCGGTTATGCAAGGAGATTGTGGAAATCCCTGTTTCCAGAGATGAAGCAATCTCCATGACGCGGAATATTATAGGAAATGACCCATTCGCACCAACAGAGGAATATCATCTAATCCATAAATGCGCGAATGGCAGTAAGGGTGTAATGGATTTACTAGGCTTCCGTTTCTATGGAGAAAAATAATATGGAAGAAAAGATTTATACGGAAGAAGAGCTAAATGCTCTTTTCGCGGAATTAGAAAGAAACATTAAAAGTGAAGCTGACGCAAGAGAAGGATATTATGTACTAATGCTGAAGTATGGGTATTTGCTTACTCCTGCGGAACACAATCAAATTCGAGACATTATTTCTGAAGAGCTAAAACATACAGAACTTCTTAATAAGATGCTGGTAACTAGAAACGGTATTTTACCAGAAAATTCTTAATGTTTTCGTTTACGTTTATGGCGCGAATGTGTTCTGTCGCGGGAACCATTTAGTTCATTACTAAAGCGCGTCACTATTTGAGTAGAATAAAAGCTAAAATAAAAATTTTATGTAATAAGGACGAAATTTTTATCCAAGCCTTGTGAATCCATACTCTACTCAATATAATTTGAAATTCCTATAAAAATATGCTATTCTATATATAGAAAATGAGATAAGCGGTTAGTAAACAAGCATTAAAAGTTACTAAGACAATAGGAGCCTCATCCGTGGGACTGTGCGAGAGTGCAACCCATAGAGGAATCGTGAGATTGAAACTGCTCACCTAACCGCTATTTTCTACTGTATTATGAAAGTGAGGAATGTGTAATGTCGAAACTCTTTGCTATCTATGCTTATGAAGAAATGTATATGGGACTTCATGGTAGGCACAATTACTTGATAACTGAAGCCAATAATATGGCAGAAGCAGAAGAGACTGCAATAGATTTGGCAATTAATGTTGTAGAGTCTTATCACGACATTAATACGGAAGTTTTTAATAATACAGTAGCAGATTTTTGTTCTCTTGATGAATATGAAGATATGACAGAGGATGAAAAGGCTAAAATTTATAATTCCGAAGAGTTTCTCCTTAAATACGTTGAAAATAGAGATGAAATTCTTCGGTATAAGATTGTAGAACTTGATGAAGAAGCTACTCGCGGACTTACTCTTGACTATTTGAATAGTTTGTCTTTTGATGAAGTTTGTGATGAGTATGGGAAGTGAGAGATATTGTGGAAAGATGTAGCACTAATATTCTTAATAGATATGGTTTTAATGTAAAATTAGTTGGTTCTGCAATGTCTCCCATTACAGGTAATATTCTAGAATTTTACAACCAGAATAAAGACTATTTAGAAGATGAAGATGATTTTTATGCGTGCGCGGGCTTAGCCATTCTTTCTAAAACTGAAGTTCCATTAAAGCTTATTCTACGCGCGGCCGATAATTCTATTAGTGATAGTCTTAAACAATTAAATACGGAAAAAATTGACGCTGTAAAATACATTAAAAGCATTTTGCAATCTACCATGGACAGGTTTGGCTATAAAGATGAAGTTCATAGTGTTTTTGGAAAGAATGCAGGTGCAAATTGGAAAGAACTAACTAACCTTCTTAGGGATTCTTATATCATAGCAGTGGGGGCAGATAAACAGCGCCATTTCAGTGGAATAATTACAAAAGCTAATGAGTATCACTCTGTTTCTAGCAGTGAATGGATTCGCGCATTTAAAATACTTACAAAAGATGGGTATTATTGGGTTGACTGGCGCGACATCAAAGAATCTTTGATTTTCCTATACTTTAAAATTTGATTTTATTAAGAAAACCTACTATAATTAATACATAAACTTGAGTGTGTAGCCAAGTGGTATGGCTTTTGACCTTTAATCAAAATGTCGAGGGTTCGATTCCCTCCACGCTCACCATTTTAGAGAAGGAGAAGAAAAAATGAAACGCTTTATTCTTTATATTGCCGGTATTCCTATCGCTTCTTATGCCCATAGACTTACTATTTACGAAGATACCACAATGGAAGACGATGATGATATCATTTATGAATACACTGGCGCGCAGTATTTTCTTCCTGAACTTCAATCCTTTAATTTTATGTATGTTCTTTACTATCCTGCACAAGGACTCTTTGAGTTCTTTTCCGATCCTCAAAATGAAGAGCCTTTTGCGAGAGTGAGAATTTCTTCTCTAAAGTCTTTTCGAAGCGCAATTAAAAATTTTGAGGAGGATTAAGTATGAGAGTTAAGATTCATCTTGAAACTGCCAAGGATGCGACTGAATTTGCAAATAAGATGAGCCGCATTGATGGCCGCGCCACCATTACAGATGGCGAAGGTCATTGCGTAAATGCAAAATCCATTCTGGGCGCGCTTTATGCGCTAGAGTTCAATGAACTTTGGTTTGAAAGCGATAAAGACCTCTACTCAGAAATTGACAAATTTATCGTAATTTGATATAATTAATATATAAGGTGGAGCGAAACCAGCCTACTCTTTTAAAAATGGTTGCTGCATATTAGAAGCAAGAATTCTAAGCGTTCTAAAAGCGTTATCTACAAAGCTTTTAAGTTGTTGGTGCTTCGAAGTCCAACCAGTTACACTTTGACTGGGAGCGATGGTGCGTTCATGACGAAACATGATAAGGTTTTGAGAGTTTTCCCTTATTTTCAATAAAAAATTCTCTTATTATAGTCGCGTGGTGAAGTGGTTAACACAAACGGCTTTGACCCGTTTATTCCTTCGTTCGAATCGAAGCGCGACTGCCATAGGCAAACACAATATTTCTTATAAGAAATATTGGAGCTTGCTTAATATAGCGCTGTAGAGTAAAGGTAGCTTACGGGACTCATTCTCCCGAGATTCAGGTTCGAATCCTGACGGCGCAACCATTATTAGGTTGGTAAACCTCTCTTTGGAGAAAGCTTCCATTTTATGCGCCCGTAGCTAAGTTGGTTGTAGCGGAGTCCTTATAAGGCTTGTTTTACCTGAGTTCGAGTCTCAGCGGGCGTACCAAAGGCTACTGTTTCATTGCCGCTTTCATACGTCTTTCAAAACATTCTAGAAAGCGGCATCCCAATAGACCCAGTGAGTTATGCTCTTTATGAGAAACTCGTCAGTGCGCAATGATATTCTTCGGATGCTGGGCCATATGGTTCCATAGTTGAATGGTGCAATGACTGGTTCGTAAACAGTTGATAAAGGTTCGATTCCTTTTGGAACCTTATGCTGGGTTAGCTTAATTGGTAAAGCCACGGTTTTGTAATCCGTAGACTGGGAGTTCAAGTCTCCCACTTAGCCCAATTTCCTAACTCCTCATCGCGCGAATAATGGCAAAGGCTGAAATGCTGATGTCTAGAGGAGAGGGGCGCCAGAACTGCCATAAAGCTGTGAGCAGAGATGAACTGCAAAAACCATGAGAAACGAAGTGACACTGATAGTAGTTGCGGTAGGTTTCTCATTCATCACTTAGGAAGTTGGCTGAGTGGTTTAAAGCAACGCTTTGCTAAAGCGTCGTGCGGCAACGCATCCAGAGTTCGAATCTCTGACTTCCTGCCATATAAGCGCGAGCATCTCCTAACCATATGCGCTTATAAATTTGATTATATCAGTAAAACCTGATATAATTAATATAGAAAGTTGAGAGCGAGGACATCTTAACTTTCTTATGTGGGTGTAGCTCAATGGTAGAGTTCCAGATTTCCAATCTGGTTGTTTTTGCGAGTTCGAGCCTCGTCACCCACTCCACCAGCTTTTGAAGTAGAAAATGCGCTTCTACACCTTAAGGAAATGTGGGATAGGGCGCACCCACCAAAAGCTAAATGAGGTGGCTTTCATAGCTCAACACCTCTATAAATAAAACGTAAACTATGAACCGTTAACACGGATTCTCACTAAACTACCACTGGCGCGCAGAGGACAGCGATATGTGGCATTAGCGAAAATGACGGGATACAAAAACGAAGTAAGTGAGATTTTCATATCAGCCATCTCCTAGGCTGGTATGATATGGGGAATTGGTGGAATTGGCAGACACAAAGGACTCAAAATCCTTCGAAGAAATTCATACGGGTTCAAGTCCCGTATTCCCCACCATTAACTTTACCTCATGACTGAAAGGAGTCCCCATGAAGAAAATTCACGTTTATGCACCGCTTGAGTATCTTGCTGGACATCTGCGTTATGGCCATTTTGAAGGCGATCTAGAACTGACGGATGAAGAGTTTGAAAAGTTCGAGAAAGACCCTCTTAATTTTATAAATAATAATGACTGCTATTTTGACTTAGATTTGATTGTAGATGATTATGAAGTTTATGATCGTGGTGAAATTGAATCTGTAGACTGGGAAGAATGCCCCGATCCATCCGTTTAATAACACTCTATAATATAAATAAAGGAGTAATAAAATGGGAAAAATTCTTTTAAACTGTGAAAAATGCGGGAAAAGCTTTGATATTATGGAAGCTTCTATTGCAAAAGAGATAACTCGTTTTATTCCTCCGTCAACATATCATTACGTTGAATCTTATGTCTGTCCTAATTGCGGAGAAAAGTATCTCTCTAAGAAAGTTGTTAAATCTAAGTTATAAATTGTAAGTTGTGACTATCGTCTAACGGATAGGACAAGAAACTTCTAATTTCTCGATGGAAGTTCAATTCTTCCTAGCCGCGCCAACAGAAGGAGATTAAATATGAAGACTAATACTATTCATACCTATGCTTGTGAAATTTGTGGACGCACTTATTTTGATGAAGCAGATGCACTTGAATGTGAAGAGAAGTGCAATAAGAAGAAGCAGGAAACTGAAACCCGCAAGAAGGATGATGAAGCAATCAAGCAGGCTTTCTATACTTTGAAGGATATGGCTAAGGACTACTGTGAGAAGTATCACAAGATGCCCGCTATTCTGGCTCTATCCACAGATAAGGTTGAAGATGAATTTGATGAAGGGGAGCTTGTTGATGGAACCGAAGAGAAGACTAATGAATGCGTTTGTAAGCATGACAAATGTGATTGCCAGTCTAACACCGCATCCTCGTGCGAGAAGCCCTTCGGAACAACTTATGTCTATAAAGTAAATCCTATTGAAGAACTACTGCGAGAATTCAAAATTTTTTAATTTATGATTTTCTCGTTTTATATATAAAAGTAGGAGGCGCGCCTATGACAGAAGTTATTATGGAATATGTTGATTTTCTTACAGATGAACTTATTACAGAAGAACCTCTCGAAAAGAATTCCTTTCGTGGAGTAAAACGAAAGAAAGACTACTATAAAGCTCGCCGTAAGTACAATATCCTTAAGCATATTCAAGGATGGAGCGAGGATGAGTTAAAACCCGTTCACTACTATTCCAAGAATAAAGTTCATTGTTCGTGTCCTTTGTGCGCGGCAGACCGAAAGCTTGGTTATGTCACTCTTCAGGAAATGAAAGAGAAAGAACGACTTAGGGATATGATGAAGGAAAATTATGAGGAGTAGCACTACTCCTCTTTTTTTATTATAGAAAGAATAATAAAAAATTACATTTTCAAAGAAAGGAGGTTCAGCCATGATTATAGACTTTACAGGAGATCTCCTTACTAAAGGATATGTGTATTATGATAGGTTGAAAGATAGTGAAGACCCCAAGGCGCGAAGACTTTATAAAAATGCTTTGAGTTCTCTTCAAAGAAATGTTGATTTAGTTAGTGATAATGAATATGCTAGTAATACTTTATTGGCAGCGGCGCAAGCTGAAAGAGCTAAAGAGTATGCGGTATTGCAAAAATGTTTTGGCGGTAAGATTAATATTGATCTGGGCGCGCAAGACGCAGGAAAGAATCTGATACAACTATTCAATGAAGTTTTATCTACGAAAGAAATTTATGAAAGAAATATTAATCGTATTCTGGGTATAGAAAAAGATGGTAAGAAATTTGGCGCGCAGAAGCAAATTGATATTTCTACTTTCATGGGTTCGTATTTGCAGAGCGTAATTTGGCAAAGATTACAGAAAACATATATTACTAAGTGGTCTAAGACTTATAATGCTGCTGTACAAGCTGGGAAGACGAATGCAGAACAACTTACATTAAGTCAAATGAGAAGCGACCTAAGTAGACGATTGCCAGACTGGATAACAGACGGTATTGCAAAAGCATTATCTTCTAAAGAATTTAGTAATAGTGGAAAAGATAGTAAGAGTGCATATGAGGAATTCTTAAAGGAACTTAGAAGTTCTTCAAGTACGGCTTCTCAAGACTTAAAGCGCCAAGTTATGAAACTTTATAAAGTTGATGAACTAGCAGAAGAAATAAAGCGTTCTGTGTTGCAAAGCTTTTCTACTAATTTGAATTCCATGGCAAAGAAAAAAGCTATTAAGGATGATGTTAGTAGTTATTTTGCTAAAAGTGGTAATTTAAGCGGACAAACCGCGGGTAGTATGGCAGAATATCTCTATACATTCGTTGGCTCCGCGCTATCCAATATGAGTAATAATAAAATGAAATTTACACATACTGGCGCTTCACAAGGTAAAGCAGATATTATTGTTTCTTTTGGAGTGCCAACACAAATAATAGAGCAAGCTAATAGTAAAATTGAAGGTAACTCTAGAGAGCAAGCTGTTAAGATTATTACCGATATGGAAAAGCAGCTACAAAATTTTAACGATCACGCTTTGATATATGTAAATGCGAAAAACTATAAGTTAAGAGATGATGGTAGATTTGCATTTAAGACTGGTAGTGAGTTTAATGCGGCAAGCTTAAAGGGAGTATTGGAGCAAGTAGATGCCAAGAAAGCAGATTTGCTGATTGGGTCTATTGTGCAATTGTGTAAGGGCGCGATAGGTCAACAATTCTCTGAAGCCTTCTCCAGAGCAATAGCAATGAATATTGGAGAGCTTTTGTTTGATGACGTACAAAACATTGGACAACAAATGCGCGCGAACGCAGCAGGAAATTCTATTCATGTTTTTCTGTTGAATGGTATTTATATTCCATTATCTACTTTACTATTTCAATTGGGAAATGCTTTTCAAACAGGTGATAATATCAGACAATC